>Ga0208734_100144_pt1 | contig 19400 bp, 16 predicted proteins | sample Subbio2Aug_QV11A_FD_184824 | JGI IMG/M metagenome (GOLD analysis project Ga0208734, IMG submission 184824) | Serpentinite rock and fluid subsurface biosphere microbial communities from McLaughlin Reserve, California, USA - CR12Aug_QV11A (SPAdes) | ecosystem: Environmental > Terrestrial > Deep... | reverse complement strand
TTTATAAAAACTGCTGCTACCTAGCTTCATAATCCCCATAAACATTGGCTTGTGTTGGGGTAAAATGTTTTTTCTGCTGCCTTAAAAAAGCCTATTCATCGATATCCCCGAACATCACAAATGGCTCAATCTGCCGATATCCACTGACATTTTAGATCTAGATCTGGTGATAGGGCGAGAAGATAAAGGCAAGGATCGGGATGATAATGATAAAAAAGTTGTTCAGGATTCCTATCACTATACTGATTCAGGAGACATGGTTCACTTGCTCGTGACTGCGGAGCCGGCAAATTCGACGGTTGTTACGGCAAGAGCTAAGAGAGACTACAGAAACCTGCTGGGAATAGTTGTGGCAACGCATTGGGCAAATACCCAGTGGACCTGTGACTTGAGGGGGACAATGCTGCTAGCACCGAGAAATGTGTGGAGTGATGAGTGGACGGCTCCATTGTATTCCGTTTCAGCAAAAGGCGCTTTTTGGAACTGGTATGGGACTGGTTTTGGAGCAACCGCACAATCGAACATCTGGGCAACTTTTGTGTCTGGTATTCCAACGCCGTGGGGGCACGTGACCGCCTTTTCCTTTACCAGTCGGTGCCTTACAAGCGTTAATGGGTGGGGCGGAGCTACGGCTAGCTGGTCTCCCTAATAAAAGGTCTTTTTCGGAGGTAAGATAATGACTAGTATTGCAAGCAGAGATGTAAAAATGAGCTTTGGTTCAAAAGAAGTGCTCCGAGGGCTTAGTTTTGATGCTAAGCCCTCGGAGGTGGTTTATATAGCCGGTCTAAATGGTGTTGGGAAAACGACGTGGCTACGAATCGCTACGGGGATACTTCGCCCTACTTCCGGAGCTGTTCTCTTTAACAACAACGCAAAGGCCGAAGACATACGTGATAAAATCTCGGTCGTGTTTGATGAACCGCCTGTTTACCCGAATCTTAGTGGTTCTGACAATCTAAGACTACTTGCCGGAATCCGTTGGCTTGATGATTCCTCAAAAAAGATTCTTGCCGATTTTCAGCTGGAAATAACTTTTTTAAAAATTAGAGCGGGTCATTATTCATTCGGTCAAAGGCACCGGTTGGCGATGGCGGCAGCTATTTTAAGGCGGTCAACTCATCTTTTTCTTGATGAGCCTGCTGTGGGGCTTGATCCTGTTGCTTGGCGACAGGTAGAAGAAGGCATTCGGAACATGGCCAGCAATGGCGCCACTATATTGTTAACAGGACAGGATTTTGAACTTGTTGGACCATTGGCGGATAAGATAGTCATTCTTCATGATGGCATAGCTGTTTTTTCAGGTTCACCTCAAGAACTCACCAAGAGATTCCCGCCCAATATTCGGGTGCGTGCAAGCAATCAAAAAGCCGTAACGAGTGCTTTCCCAAATGCACGACCCGTAGAACACGAAGAAGGTCTGCTGGAAATAATTTGTTCCTCCGACGATGAGGCAAAATCCGTTTCTCTAAGGTTGCATGAACTAAGTGTACCATTACAGGAGCTTTACGTTCACAAGACGACTTTGAAAGAAGCGTTTGTAAAAACAATCAAGGAGATCAGTTGAAAGCAGGGTGTTTCAATTTGAAAACTGTTGACAAACTAATAATAGAAAGTCGGCTTGCCATTAAAGGGCGAGCAACCATAGTAATCGGTATTTTGTTGCTCCTTGTTGCGTTTTTGGGGTACATGGCATCATACCAACAAGCTGCAAGAATGGCAGTTTCGGAAGAGGAAAGAATGATCCCGATATATGGAATTGAAAAATATATGCTCTGGATACAAGAAGACCCTGCTGCTAAAGACACGAGAGAGCTTTTTCAAAACCTTAAACCAGTTGCCGGTCCAAATTACATTCTCTCAGTTTTCGCTGTCGTCGGGCCCATGCTTGCCGCTATCTGGGGCGCACTTTTCTTTGGCAACGAATTTGTTTGGCGCACGGCAAAAGTGCGTGCTGTTCATTACGGGTGGGTAAGCAACATTAAAACGAAAATAGTGGTGGTATTATTTGCAAGTCTAATTGTGGGACTAATTGGGAGCCTTGTTGGGCTGTTAGGAGGTCACATAAGCTTTTATTTAATTATTCGTGCAACAGAAATAGCTAAATGGGTCGGTGACCCCGTCATCGTTACATCTTGGTGGCAGCAGATTCTAGTCCTTTGGTTAGGGTTGTCGTTTTACGGACTTTTAGGGGGTTTTATTGCGCTTATTTTTAAAAGTCCCGTCTTTGGTGCTGTAATTGGGTTTACCGTGCCTTACATTGAGGCATATATAGGGCAAATGCTTCCGATGTGGTGGCTTCCCCATACGGCTTACAGTGAACTTATGTCAGGCAGTTTTACTTATCTCACCGGCTCAATTGTGAGAATTGGATCAAACCCCAGCTTTGCTGCCTTTTCCCCGTCCTTACCTTGGGCTGTTGTGGGAGGATGGCTTTTCCTTATTTGTGCGAGCATGATAATTTTATCAAAGTGGCAGGAAATTGCTTAAAGAAGATCAGATGTGACAGCTTGTAGCAAAACCAGTGCTTTCCCTAGCGGTTCTGGCGCAAGGGTCACTTTTGCACCGAGCTCCAGGTTCCCTTGACACGTGTCAAGGGAACCTGGTTTTTGGCACATTATTTTAATGTGAACAGCAGTTATGTTGGAGCAATGGGTGCTGCCCGTTTAGCGATAGCTGTGGTGCCGCTGCCGGTTGCGGAGACGGCTGCCCTGATTTTGACGTAGGTGGTGCCGCTGGCTATCATGCGTCCTCAGTCCGGGAGCGGCGCTCTTGCCATCACCACAGACATCCTAACGACCAGCGGCCCGGATTCATTTGTCGGTCGGTTGGCATCCACCATGCAGGGTAGTACCGACACCACCCTTTTTATTTTAACGCTGTACTTCGGCTCTGTGGGCATCCGCCGCACAAGGCATGTGCTGCCCGTAGGGCTACTGGCTGATCTTGCCGGGTTTGTTGCCGCAATTACCGTTTGCAGAATTGTTTTTGGCTAGGAGAAATTATGCTTGAAATGCCTGCCTGTTATAAATAAATCAATACTTTTGGAGAAAGCCAGTTGGGCTGATAATCTCCGGTTTTTCTAAATCCAGCCCGTCAAAATCCCTGTCGCCCGTGATGAATACATCCACGTCCTCCGTGATTGCCGAATATAGAACCGGATAATCCTTTTCATCTCGCATTTCAAAAAGCCCTGACTTCGGCTGCGCTGGAGTGTAAACAAGCTCATAGGAAAGCTGGCTCAATAATAAGTCCGCCGTTGCCAGCTTATTTTTGAATTTGCGGTGTATCACGTTCAGTAATTCGTCAACGATATACGACGAGAGGACAAGCTGATGCTCCGTCATAATTTTGTAAATCAGCTTATTCATCTGCTGGCTGGGAAACAGTAACGCTGATATGAGAATATTGGTATCAATCATTACGCGCACGGCGTTCCTCCCATATCTCGCGGCGCACCTCTTTGACCAAGTCTACAATATCCTGTTCTGTTTTCAGACCCAGCCGTTCCGCTTCCCCCGCAAAAGCGTCCTGCGCATTTTTAAGCGCAATCATGGCGGCGTTTTCTATAATGATACGACCGTTTTCCTCAATAAAAATAACCTTATCGCCGTCCTTTACGTTCAGCTTTTTGCGTATCTCAACAGGAATTGTGATTTGCCCGCGCATTGTTATTTTGGCAAGCTCCATAACCATGCTCCTTTCTGTATTGCATTGGAATCAATGCATTCCTTAAATATATTATACACTGTTTCCTAAGAATACAACAGCTTGGGGTTATAATTTTTAAACATACTTCCTAAAAATTCACATTGCAGCCAGCGGACTGCTGTCGCGAAAAACTCGCCTGCAATAAAGCATAGGCTCTTATCCAGCCCAATGTTGATTTTGGACTTCCTAGCTGTGGCACAAGTTTATCCACATAAGAGAGGCTACAGAAACCTGCTAGGTAGAGTTATTTATTACTTCCAGATACTCTTATTGAGCAGGAGATTGCTTGAGTTCGGAGAAAAAATACAGTTGGCTTGGGTGAAATAGGTATTGCGCAATCGCTACTATATTCTTAAACGAAAAGAGAGATGGAAGTATGAAGACAATTTTTAATTCCCCTATTGAGGAGATAGTTAAAAGGCGAATATCTGTGCGAAATTACGTAGCTCAGCCTTTAGCGAATGAAATTAAGGATAAAATAAACGAGTATATTGGCAGGCTTTCCAGTCCCTTTGCAGCGCAGGTGACTATCAAGCTATTTGAAGCGAAAACAGCACTTAATCCTGCGAAGCTAGGGACGTATGGAGTTATTAAGGGAGCGACAGAGTATATTGGAGCCACAGTTAAAAATGAAGAGTCTGCTTTAGAGTCACTTGGTTATGAATTCCAAAAGCTGATTTTATATATAACCTCACTGGGTCTTGGTACCTGTTGGCTTGGGGGGACTTTTAAAAAAGGCGAGTTTGCAAAGGCTATGTCGGTGAAGAATGACGAAATCTTCCCTGTGATATCTCCTCTCGGTTTTGCAAGTGACAAGAGGAGCTTTCCAGACACTTTTATCAGGTTTATGGCACAAAGCCATTCGCGAAAACAATGGGATAAGTTGTTTTTTAATAAGGACTTTGCTACACCCTTGTCAAATTCTGATGCGGGGGCATACAGTGATTCACTTGAAATGCTCCGACTGGCACCTTCTGCTTCGAATAAACAACCGTGGAGAATTATTAAAGACGGGAACAACTGGCATTTTTATGAGTGTAAATCACCTGGTTATAGTAATGTTCTTGGGTATGATATTCAAAGAATAGATATGGGAATAGCAGCTTGTCATTTTCATCTAGCGGCAATTGAGAAGAGGCTTAGTGGAGAGTTTAAAAAGCTGCCCGCTCCAGTAGTCGCTGTGCCTAAAAGTGTTTTTTACAATTTTTCATGGGTATCAGAATGAGCAAGAGGGTTAGTGCAAGGAAGGCAGTATATCTTTATTTGTAAGAACGTTTCGGTTCAGTACTGATTATGTGAGGATGAGATGAAAATCATTGTAGATGCGGATGCCTGTCCCCGAGAAGTGCTGGCTGCCTGTCTTACGACCGGTCGAGATTACGGAATACAAGTTTGGACAGTGGCCAGTTTCAATCACAAGATTATCTCTGACAATCACATAGTTGTCGGAGACGCACCGCAGGAAGCGGACATGAAATTGTTAAACATGACAGAAAGAGGTGATGTGGCCGTTACTCAGGATTGGGGATTGGCCGCGATGCTTCTTGGCAAAGGAGCATTTTGCCTTAGTCCCGACGGGCGGGAGTATAAAGATGAGAGCATTGAATTTCTGCTGGAAAAACGGGAGGCAATGGCAAAATTCCGACGCGGCGGTGGGAGGACAAAGGGTCCTAGGAAGAGAACGAGAGAGGATGACGAGAATTTTATCTCTGCTCTTGTTTGTATCATCAAGAAAGCACGGGACAAAGCAAAAAACTAAAACCAATTATTAGCTGTTGAGGAAGACCGTCTGGCCGGACGCGCCGGAGTGACACCGAATGAGCTGGACAGATATCAACAAATCCCCTCTCCCTCCGGGAGAGGGCTAGGGTGAGGGCAAGGTAAAGGCATAGTGAGGGATTATATCCTTCCGCTGGTGCAGCAAAACGACATGACGCGGCTAGGTAAGCAAGAGCAGGTATAAACCGGCGTTCTTTAACAAAGCTGCCGGCCGGGGTGTACAATCCAGGTAGAGGAGGAGGAAACATATGGAACCGCTTTTAGAAAGAGATAAGGCTAAAATCTGACGCCGTGAATGAGTTGATACTGCGAGCCAAGGAGTTTCTATTGGTTGCAAAGGGTTATCTAAATCCACCGGATGCGAGATAGTGGTATAACAAATTTATCATCAACTGGAACGGGCGAACGAATCTGTTTGCGGAGTTGGACTGGGATAATGGCAAAGGGGGAATCCATGGTGGAAGAAGTGCTTGATATAGTAGTCGATAGGATAGTGAAGACCGCAAATCCCGATAAAATTATACTTTTTGGGTCTAGAAGCAGGGGGCAGGAAGAGCCCTTTAGTGATTATGACCTCTTGGTGCTAAAGCGAGGCATATATAATCGCCGCGCCTTGGCACATCAGATCTACAGAAGTTTGGTCGACATTGCTGCTGCCGTGGACATACTGGTAGAAACCCCGGAAAAAATAGAAAAGTACCAGTATTTACGAGGGAGCGTATATGTTGAGGCAGCAAAAGGGCGGGTAGTCTATGAGCGATGAATTATGGCGGCTGTGGTTTAAAAGAGCAAAAAGTAACCTTGCAAGGGCAGAACTTGCCGGAAAGACATCAGATATTCTCTACGAGGATATCTGTTTTGATGCCCAACAGGCTGCTGAAAAGGCGCTGAAAGGGATAATGATATTTCTGGAAATTGACACTCCGAAAACCCATTCTATTGGTTACCTTCTACGGTTGATGGAAGAATCCGGAAAAGCTCGGGTTCCAGAAAGCCTTAAGGAAGCCGTTATTCTTACCGATTACGCAGTAACAACACGCTACCCGGGAGACTGGGAACCGATAGATGAAGCGGAATACAAGCTGGCAGTCTCTCTGGCTCAAGAAGTTTATCGGTGGGCGTTATCCCTCACCAACCAAGATGGAAAGTGTTAGCGCGATGGGCAGAAAGAGCAGACAAAAGTAGCTGGCAAAACAGGCTCTACAATTACCCTCTCCCTGCGGTGTCTGTGAATCGGTTATTTCGCCGATTCAAACGAGTCCGACTTCTGACCTCCGACCTCTCCCTTTGGTGTCTGTGAATCGGCTATTTCGCCGATTCAAACGAGTCCGACATCTGACCTCCGACCTCTAGCAATGGGAGAGGGCTAGGGTGAGGGCAAGGGCATAGTGAGGGATTATATCCTTCCGATGGTGCCGCAAAGTGGCATGACGCGGATGGGTAAACAAGAGCAGGTATAAACCGGCGTTCTTAGATAAAGGCGCCGGCGGAGTGTATAATCCGGGTAGAGGAGGAGGAAACATATGGAACCGTTTTTAGAAAGAGATGTCATTGTCAGGAGGGTAGCAGATTTGCTAAAGCAAAAGCCGCTTAGCTAACTATAAACACTAATCAAGCACTAAATCCTTCCGCATCAACTACAACGCCGAGCTCCCGGCGTTAATTTTTTTAAGAACTTTTTGAAAAATCTTAAAATATGACAGGATTTTTTTTTTTTTGCAGAATTAACCACAATTGCAGAAAATATCCATGGTAAGATTTAGAAACTTCGGCATCAAACTGTACGCAGCTTTAATCACGTTACCTATTATATTTTCGGAGGTGAAAGCATGGCATCAAAATAATCCGATAACCGTAATTTTTTCTCTGCCTACATAACAGGGCACCAAGAATCACAGATGCTAAACCGAAAATGAAGGAGGCTGACAAAGATTGTCTCTACTAAAAGTTTGGAATAAGCGTAACAAAAGAAAATCAGTTTCTAGTTTGCTGATCGTCCTGATGCTATTAAGCATGCTACCGACAGGGGTGCTGGCTGCAGATGTCGCTCCGCCGACAGTGACAAACAGCGTTCCGGCGGCTGACGCCATCGGGGTGGCAATTGACGCCGACATCACCGTCGCCTTTGATGAAAACGTGAGCGAAAGCGTCTACTTCAGCGACATCGCCATCACAAATGGTGGTACAGTTGTGGGGTACGTTTACACCCTTGCTGGTAATACGCTTACCTTGAATCCAGACGTTAACCTGGCCCACGGCACGGTTTACACCGTCACGCTTCCGGCTGAAGCGGTTCAGGACGCGGCTGGTAATCAGTCTGGCGCACACAGCTTCAGTTTTACCACTGCAGCTCCGCCGGTGGTAGAGCACACTTTGACCATGGCGGTATATGGGGAAGGAACTACTATCCCTACGGTAGGCGCCCACGTCTATGCTCCGGGAACAGTAGTTGAGATTACTGCTGCCCCGGCAGACGGTTGGCAGTTTTCCCACTGGGTCGGCGCAGTAGCCAATGTAAATGCTGCTGCCACTACTGTGACCATGGACGTTGCAAAAACGGTCACTGCTCATTTCACTTTAGTTCCGCCTCCGCAGGTGGTAGAGCACACTTTGACCATGGCGGTATACGGGGAAGGAACTACTACCCCTGCGGTAGGCGACCACGTCTATGCTGCGGGAACAGTAGTTGAGATTACTGCTACCCCGGCAGACGGTTGGCAGTTTTCCCACTGGGTCGGCGCAGTAGCTGATGAAAATGCGGCTGCTACTACTGTGGCCATGCACGCCTCTAAGGAGGTTACCGCTCATTTCACTTTAGTTCCGCTCACCGGTACAATCACCGGCACGGTGACTGATGGAGTATATGGAGTAGCAGGTGCTATTGTAGAAGTTGTCTGGCAGGATATCTATGGAGCCTGGCGGTCTGCTGGAGAAGCAGTGACAGCGGCGGACGGCAGCTTCAGATTGATGAACATTTTTCCGGGAGCCTATGACCTGTTGATTTCTCCTCCTCAGGGAGAGCTACATCTCCAGTTTGCCGAGATTCTTGGGGTAAATGTTTACCCAGGTGTGACAACTGCATTAGCTCCGATAGAACTCCTTATAGGCGGCGCCATAACCGGCACGGTGACTGATGGAGTATATGAAGTAGCAGGTGCTATTGTAGAAGTTGTCTGGCGAGATATCTATGGGCCCTGGTGGTACGCTGGAGATGTAAGGACAGGGGCGGACGGCAGTTTCACAATCCCGAATATGCCTCCGGGAAGCTACGACCTGCGGATTTTTCCTCCTCAGGGAGCGCTGTATCTCATGTTTACCGAGGTTCTTGGGGTAACTGTTGTCTCAGGCGAGACAGCTGTTTTAAACCAGATAACACTCCCACTTGGGGGTGCCATAACCGGTAAGGTGACTGACATTTATGGAGTAGGTGTGGGCGTTGCTTATGTAGAAGTTGACTGGGTGGGTGCCGATGGGGTTGCTTTTTGGCAAAACACATGGACAGATGCGCAAGGCAACTTCACAATAGCGGGGATCCCTCCTGGCTCCCAGGTTTTGCAGGTCTTTCCCCCTTGGGGCAATCCTCACTTGGTGCGCACTAGGGTTCCTGTAATCGTTACAGCAGGTGTGACAACCGTATTAGCGGCTCCGATAGCGCTTATGCTTGGTGGAGCCATAAGTGGCACGGTGACTGATGGAGTATATGGAGTGGCCGGTGCTTCCGTACAAGTTTCCACGCAGGATGCCTCTGGAAAATGGTGGGGTACAAGTGCGCAGACAGAGGAGGACGGCAGTTTCATAGTAACGGGAATTCTAGTAACGGGAATTCCGTCTGGAACTCATCGTGTGTGGGTCATACCGCCTCAGGGTACCAACCTCATTGTGTCTCCTAATTTCAATGTAACCGTTACAGCAGGTGAGACAACCGCATTGCAGCCGATAGAGCTTATTCGTGGTGATATCTTAACCGGCAGGGTGACTGGACCTGATGGCAATGCAGCCGCAAATATTGCTGTATTTGTATGGGATATATACAACGCTTTTGCCGGCTTTGATTGGACCGATGGCACTGGTACTTTTGCCATTACACTACTACCAGGCAGATACTATATTTCCCTTCAGTCTTCGCCAGGTGGACCGTATTTAGCCCCGCACTGGGTCCGCGATATAGAAGTTACTGCCGGGCAGATAACTACGGTGCCAGATATTGGGCTGAAGGCAGGCGGTAGAGTTGCAGGCAGAATAACTAATCCTGCTGGAGTTGGTGTGCCCAATGCGCATGTGCGTATAATAGATAAGCATGGTTGGTGGGGGTTTACGACAGATGGAAACGGTGATTTCACTACTATCGCCTTGTTGCCGGGTACCTATGCGATGGAGGTCATCCCACCAAAAGGCATAAATCTAGCACAGACTCGCATCCCTATCATAGGGATTAGTGCCGAGCAGACGATTACGCAAAATACTACCTTACAAAGGATTATAGGCACTAATCCGGTAATCACGCCAACCAATGCAAATACTCAGACTATAACCGGTACTGTGTATGCAGCTGGCGCAACAGTAACCTTAACATCTGCCACAGCTACCTTTGGCACGGTTACTTATCCAACTGCCACCACCTGGAGTGTGGTCGTTACCTTAGCCGCGGGCACAAACACAATTACTGCCACAGCGACTGATGCAGCAGGAAACGTAGGGATAGCAACAGCAACTATTGTCTTTGCGCCTCCCGCACCGGCACCGGGCCCTGGCCCAGCGCCGGCACCGACACCCACACCTCCGACAGTAGTTGAACAGCCCATCGTTGCCGGGCAGCCCACGGAAGTTAAGCTGGAAGATGTGGTGACGGTTACCGTAACTGCAGGCGCCATAACCGGAGACGCACCTAAAATCAGCGCGCAGGTTATGCCGGCAGCCGCAGCCGCAGCGTTAATTGCTGAGGCGACCGGAGTCGGTCTCACAGCGGCGAGTGAAGTTGTGGTGCTGACTATGACCGGCGGCGAATTTACGGCGCCGGTGCAGCTGACGCTGAACTTTGATGCGGCCAAGGTTGCCACAGGCCAGGTGCCAGGCGTGTTCGTTTACAATGAGCGGACCGGGCGCTGGATTTTCCTTGGCGGCCAGGTCGGAGTCGGCACAATTACCGTTACAGTTGACAGGTTCTCCAAGTTTGCCGTCTTTGCCACGACGCCCTTGCCGGCGCTGGCTGATATCGTTGAGCACTGGGGCAGGGGTTCCATCAGGACGCTTGCCGGGATGGGTATTGTCAGTGGCTTCCCGGATGGCAAATTTAATCCCAACACTGGAGTGACCAGAGCCGAATTTGTCAGTATGCTGACACGGGCTTTGGGTCTTACTGCCAAGCCTGAAGCGGCAGCCAGGTTTACTGATGCGGCTGGCTGGGCTAGAGGCGCCATCGGCGCTGCGGCGCAAGCAGGCCTAGTAGCTGGCTATGCTGACGGCACATTTGGTGGGTCCCGCCGGATTACCAGAGCGGAAATGGCGGTAATCCTGCAGCGTGTGATCCGCAAAGACCTTGTGCCGGTGACCTTTACCGCAGGAGCAGACTTTGCCGATGCGGGAGCTTTCCCGGCCTGGGCTGCGGATGGCATCAGGACGGCCGGCACGGCTGGCTTGGTGCGCGGCTTCCAGGATCGTACTTTCCGGCCGGGAAGTGCGACTACCAGAGCGGAAGCGGCAGCCATGCTCTACCGTTTGGTAGCTGAAAGATAACAATATCATGCCAGAGGGGCCCGGCCTGAGAAGGCCGGGCCCCTAATTTTGGAGGGGATAATGCGGATGGGCAGAAAAAGCAGACAAAAGAGGCTGCCAAAGCAGGCGGGTGGGAGGGAGGAAGCTTTTAGCAGCAGCACTTTAAGCGTAGCGGTTTTTGTAGCGTTATGCTTGTTGCTGGCGTATCCGGCTTATTTCAGAGGACTGCATTTCAGCGGGGAACTGCTGCTTACTCATGTATTTAGCTGTTTGCTCCTGATATCATGGTGGGTGGTCAAGTACCGGCGTAAAAATTATTCTTTTGTCAGCACACCGCTTGATTATTGTTTTCTGGGGTTGGCGGTAGCTTATCTGCTTTCTCTTTTTGTCGCAGTCAATCTCAGGGTAGCGATAGAGGAGTTTCTTAAAGTAGCAAATTTCTTTCTTGTTTATTGGCTTGTGAAGGAAGTGAGTGTAAGCAAAAAACAGGTTCAGGTCATACTGAACGTGCTGGTGTTCTCTGCTCTTGGCGTTGCGCTGCTTGGGCTGGGTGCCCTGGCCGGCACCTGGGAGCTTGCGGGAGGGATACGGGACGGACGCATTTTTTCCACGCTGCAATATGCAAACAGCCTTGCTGCATACTTGACTAGTGTTTTCTTCTTAACTGTCAGTCTTTTTTATAGCGCCACACCTGGTTGGAGAAAGATCTACACAGCGACGGCGTTGCTTTTGCTGGTCGCCGCGATTCTCACCTATTCCCGCGGTGGGTGGCTGGTCATAGTAGCCTTTGTCCCCCTATTTTCCCTTTTGGTCAGGCGTGTGAGCAGAGAAACAGTGAAATTGACGGCGGTTGTTGTGGTTGTCGGGCTGATTTGTGCTCTTTTACTTGGTATTGTGGCTGAAGGGCGAAGCGGTTTGTTCTGGGTGATTATGCTGGCAGGAGTGTCGGTCTGCCTTTTCTTTGTTGAACGACCGCTTAGCAGAAGAGTTGTAGTTCCGACACTAATAATTTTGCTGGTCTTAGCGCTGATTGGCGCGGGAAGATATGTGAGGCAAAAAGCTGCAGAGCTGCCGCAGCTTGTTCATCCTCTGACTGAGACGAAGACAGAAAAATTCTGGGAAGAGCGAACGAAGGTGACTCCTGACACACAGTATACGCTTACTCTGGAATTGCTGGCTGTAGGAGCGGATGAGCAGCCTTACGGTTGGCGGGTACGTCTTTTCGGCATCAGGGAGGATGGCATAAGGGTTACGTTGCACAATGAACAGGGGATGAGGAAAGATGTTTGGGAAAACAGAAGCTTCTCTTTTGTGACGCCGGCAGATGTGAGTACTGTTATTGTGCAACTGGTAAATGCCTATCCCGGGATTGACTTGCAGGCGAGAAACGTCTATCTTGTCGGTGGGGGAGAAACTGTTCGGCTTGATTTTCTCTGGCACAGGGTATTGACGTATGGCCTGTACAGCAGAGTCGTATCCTTCTCAATGCAAGATGGCACCGTCCAGGAAAGGCTGCGCTTTTATCGAGACGCTTGGGCGATTGTTAAGGATTATCCGCTGCTTGGCCTTGGCGGACAGGGTTGGCAGTCCCGCTATTTTCAGTACCAGTCTACTGGATACTTAAGCAAGAAAGTGCATAATCATTTTCTGCAGTTGTGGGTAGATGCGGGAATCGGCGCTGTTTTGTTTTTCTTTGGGATGATTATTTCCTTTGCTTTGCTGTGTCTAAGGCTTGTTCGCCATCCGGCTGATAATGAGCAAAAAATGCTGGTGTCAGCACTTTGCTTTGCCTTTTTCTCAGTGGTAACGCACAGTCTGTATGACTTTGCATCGCAGAAAAACATTAGATGCGGCTTACCAGTATTTCCTCTGCTGGACCGCAGATATTTTGGTTACAGCCGACAATATAGAGCGACCCTTTTGTATTAACAGGCACATCCCAAATGAACCGAACGGAACGTTGTGGCGGCTCAAGAGTCTCTATCCCTATTAAAAATGAGGGTCTGAAAATCATTTTTCCTCTGGCAGCGAAAAAAAAGTAGACTAGACTGACCGGTTCGGAAAATACAACACGGATAAAAGTTCTCGGCGCCAGGATGGTGAATCCGTTCATCACTTGCAGTGGTGTGCCTGCGGCGTCCAGAAGCTGTACAGAGAGAACCTGAGGGCCGATAGGCATTAGTAGGCAAGAGGGAAATATTTCATAATCCGGAATACAGATCAGCTGACGGATAAAAATTGTGCCGGAGCGGCTGGACAACTGAGGATTTGCGCTCAAGATTTTCTGCATGTTGCATTTGAATTTCTTGGCAATTTTATATAGTGTGTCATCTTCTTTAATTTTGTAGAGATAGCCGTCGCATGTTTTGGGTGGTTCGGGTATTATGCCTGAACTGGCATGTTTTGCCGCTTTGCGGTAAGCTGTTAAGCCTGTTTTGCGTATTGAAGACATTATATTTTCACCTCCATTTTATAGCTAGTATATGACAAATAGGGATTTGCGGTGAACTATAAACTGACTTAAAGGAATTCCGTCTCTGTTGTCGAAGCTAGCAATGCTTTAAAGACCTTTGGGAAGGACTGTTCTGGTGCTTTATTTTGCTATTCTCCCTGCGGATGGGTAGAATGAGAAACGGCTCTTAGACACCGCTGCCTAAAAGCCGTTTCAATCAAGCGAGATGATTTAGAGCCCTGCCCTACTGAGAATAGTTTCGCTACTTCGTCGGCGCTGTTGGATGGGAAATTTTTAAGGGATAGAAGTTTTCTGGCCTGTCCTGCTGGTGCTATAAAAAACGTGAGTATTGCTGCTTAAAATTTCTCTGGTCTAATGACGCGAATGTCCTCCAGATAGGCAATGCCAGCGTAATTTTTGGCGAGAAATTTGTTGTAAACGGCTTCCATAATGGCGAGAGCCTTATGCTCATCGCTGACAATTATTTCGATGCAAATATTTTCACCGAAGCTTATGAGCCCTCCCAAGCCTGAACGTATCCCGCGCTCGCCTTTTCCGGTCAGGCTTCTATGGACTGTGTAGCCCTTAACTTCAAGTGTGTTAAGTAGCTGGATAACCTTTTCTTCAATTGTTGCTTCCGTGATAATCACAACTTTTTTTGCTGCTGTCAACACGATTTAACTCACCGCCAGTCGTATTTGTGTTTCCGCCTTCAGGCGGCTAAAGAGCGCCTGCTAGAAACAATGCCGTATGATAAGCCAGGGGAATGCCGACGATGACGTTAACGGGAAGCGCAACGACTAACGCTAAAGCCAATGAGAGGGATGGGTTAGCTTGGGGTAAAGCAGTACGCATGACGATGGGGGCGGAAATAAAGGAAGCCCCTCCAGCTAAGCCGATGGCGAAAATTGTTACCCCGCCCGGGCTCAAGCCGATTAAAGTAGCGATCGTTGCTGCAACCAGTACATGAATGGCCGGCATCACCAAGGCGTAGCCAAGGACGAATTTATTCACCTTTTTAAGTTCCGACAGGCGCGCGCCTGCTACTAAACCAATGTCCAGCATGAAAAAGGAGGTTACCCCAAAGAAAAGTGTTTCAAATAAGGGCAGAGCCCTTTCCATGCCTTGAGGGCCGGTAATAAAGCCGATCACTAAGCCACCTACGAGCAGCACCGTAGTTCTGGCGGTGAGGCCTTCGATTAACAATTCTTTGGTGCTCGGGCCGTTACCGTCTTTATTGCTGCTCAGGCTGCGCCGTGCCAGGAGAATGGCTGTCACCAGTGCGGCTGTATCCATGAATGGGTAAAGCGCCGCGACAAAAGGCTCGTATGTCACCTGGATTTGCTCTAGGAAAGTGATCGACAAGATCAGCGTCATACTGCTTACGGCGCCAAAATGGCCGGCTATGGAGCCGGCATTGGCAGGGTCAAGGGAAAATAATCTGGTAAGCATGGTGTAGCCTCCCAGCGCAAGCAGGCAACCAAGTAAGGCGGCTGCTATCGCTCCGACAACTACCTGTCCATCAATGCCAGTTTTATTTACGGCAACACCTGCTCTGACGCCAATGGCAGTCAACAAAAAGAGCCCCATGGTAGCACCAGCCTCATCAGGCACTTTTAAATCTGACTTGATTACTGCAGCCAGAATCCCCAGTGCAAAGAAAAGCGTGGGGGGAGAAAAAATACTTTGCAAAATCACTTCTGCAGTCAAAGCCGCAGTCACCTCCAGACCATGTAATATAGTGTTGTATCGTGTTGATTTTAAAGCTCTGAAATTGATAGTGATAGTATAGCATAGCATTTTTTGTTTGGCAAAGGAATTATGGACGCAGAGCGGGGCAATATTCAGCGTGACCAGAGAGAAGGAGCGTGAGTAGAATGCGTTGTGTCTGGCAAAGGAATTTTCACACAGCAGTAAGGAACGAAAAAAAGCATTTGCTGGCGGAGACGATTTATCAGGATAGCAAACAAAAAATGGTTGCCCGTTTAGTTGTGGATATCAGAACTTTCAGAGTTTCGGAAGCTACGTTGGAAAGGTTTGGACCAGAGGGCAAAGACAACACTAATCTCCTTCGGTTAAATGGCTTGGAAGCATATCTTGGTGTGGGGAGGAAGTTGCGCGAGGCACTGGCAGACGTAAACGAGCCACTAGCGGTTTACTTATTTGCTGAGACGGTCAGAGGAGTTATCCAGGCAGAAACATTTTTGTACAGAGAACGTGGCTTTTCTTCTGCCGCCGAATATGGCCGCCACTGGGAAAAAATCTATCTAAATGCTTGCCGTTATTATAGCAATCTAGAACGGGTTACGCGCCGGTGGGAGGAATATGCTGACCAGGAAAGCAGAGGGGGGTATCTTTTTTTACGTTCTAAAACCTATCTGCTGTACCAGGAGGCAGCAGACACATATTTGGTGCTCGGGTCATTAAATGACACTTTCCATGAGATGAACGTCTGGTTGCGCTCTATGGGAGGAAGGCTCTCCTGTAACGGGGAGGTGCTATGTGTTCCCGATGCGATTTGTCGCGAGGCCACAAAATTCTTATTGTCGCTGAACGGAACAAACCTACTCGATTTGCTCCCTAAGAAAGTTTTGGTCGAAATGCTGGGCGGCGGACAGGGATGCACTCATCTGCAGGACTTAGTAAGTGATACTTTGGAGACGTTACAAGGTTATTTGTCGTTGACTGACAAATTGGCAGAGGAGATGCCCATGCCACCGCCTTCTGGAGCATCACGCTCTCTTAATAACACTGCCTTAACTCTGTGCCCTCACCTTAACCCGGAAGGCTGATCCTAGGACACACTTGACACCGGGGATGAGACATTGAAGCATTCTGGGCAATGTAGCCTTCCTCAAATGCAACGCTCGCACGTTTTCGCAGCTACGAACTGCAAAACCTCTGGGCTTACTGCATGTGAACCATTGGCATGTCTTAACGCTGCGAATTCCCGTTAGCTAAACGCTGCTGACACTTAACGCTCGCTTCCGCATTCTGTGAAAGTCAACAATATCTGGAAGTGTTTTACCTCCGACCTCTATTAGCTCTTTTGCCGATTCCGACGAGTCCGACATCTGACTGGCAACCTCTAATAATGGGCAAGGGGATTTGGGTAGTTTACCACCCCGGTGCTACGCACCACCCCTCTAGCGGAGGGGAACAGGACAGATAGCGCGAAAAATACTAAAAAAAATTCCCCTCCGCTGGAGGGGTGCCTGTTTAGGGCGGGGTGGTCACTGGGCAAATAAGCCTAGTTTACTCAGTAACAAAAATTTGGCAAAGTTGAAAAAATTTTAGTTGGGGGAAGGGGCAAGGGTTGTTAAAAACCGGACGTACTTTAAGAGAACATACAGTGTAATGATAACTGCCACTAACTCTTGGAAATATACCAAATATTTTAGAAGCGGAGTGACCAGATTTGCGTCGATTAAGAAAGCATTTGCCTGCTTCATGGCCACGCCGCTGATAATTAAGGGGAAGGTAAATGCCGAATAACTAGGGTAAAATTTAAATCTTAGTAATTTTGGCAACATTGTGAGCACAGCCACATAAAAGACAAAGGATAATGCCATCAGCAGATAAACGAGAAGCATGTTTTTCTCTGTAAAAGCGCGCAAATATCCTGCCAGCAAAAGACTTGCCGGCGCAGCTAAAATTGTGAGCGTCGGCATCGCCTGTTCCGGGATTTCTTTAACCTTGATTATTCTTTTCAAGAATAGCAAAAGCAGGATTGGGTATGTGGCCAAGCCAAACCAGAAAGCGATTTGGCCAACACTCGCCATGTTGTAGGCAGGCGCTGTGATGCTGGCTATGGCTATGCCCACATAGACTATAAACCATGATGGGAAAAACTGTGCGAGCTTAAATTTGAGCGCATACTTCATGGTAAACCAAATGATGAGCAGAAGATGAAGCACTAATCCTCCAAGCCACGTTGCCGCCGCAAGCGTCGGCGCGTGTGGCTTTAGATATGTGGATAAGAGCATGAGCGCCATGGAAAAAGTGGGAAATGCGCTGGCAACCACTGGGTTGTTTAAATCCTCTTTTGTTTGTTGCGGGAAAATGACCAATTTTGCTATGAATAAAATCAGCATTATCCCTGCTACTGCCCCGAAAATAGTTCTGAATACTTCTCCGTAAGATTGAAGCAAATTGCCTAAAACTGTTAAGCCCAGGATTAACCCGGAAATAGGCAAAGGGAGTTTTTTGATAAATTCTGCCATGTGCGAAGCCTCCTGATTACATCAAAAGATAATTGCCCCAAGTCAGCTTATCATTGAAGTAATTATCGTGCCAATGGTTTTGCTCTATAACGAATATTTTATTATAGTTTTTTACTATTGGGTAAGCAGTCTGCAATGCTATATAATTTTGACTCAGATAATAGTCATTTCTGGGAGGAATAACTAATGGCTTTAATAAATACAAAAGAACTTTCAAAGCATGAAATTTTGGAAAAAGTCCAGACGGATGCGGAAGAACTTTTTAGAAGCGGCAAATTTTTTTGTAGCGAAGCGGTAGTGCAGACTATCAATGAAGTATTAAACAAACCTTATGCAGAAGATGTTGTCAAATTAGCCAGCGGTTTTCCGATTGGGATGGGCAGAGCAGGCTGTCTTTGTGGCGCTGTTTCCGGCGGGCAAATGGCTCTTGGCATGGTATATGGCAGAGTTGAAGGTGAGCCGATGAAAGATAAGATGTTTGAAAAAGCAAAAGCGCTTCATGATTATATAAAAAATGAGTATCAGGCTAATTGCTGCAGAGTCATCACTGCTGACTGGCAAGGTGAGGATTTCAAGAGTCAAGCCAGGAAGAATCATTGCATTTCAATAACCGGCAGAGTAGCAAGATGGGTTGCCAGTGAATTTATTGATGATGGACAAATAATAGTTAAAGGTTTTCAGGAACGAAGTTCCGCCGATGTGCAGTAGCCCGTAAGGGCTGGTTTCAAATCCGCCCTTGCCTATGAATCAAGCGCGAAGCGTTTTTCCTGTAGCATAGGAAATTATATCGTTCAGGGAAGCTACGATCCTATGCGTTGGGGTTTGTAAGGGGCGTGCCCCTTACTCTTGCGGGGTGCTCAGAGCCCGCAGGCTCGCCGAAGGGGCGGCAGCCCCTAGCGGATAAAAAAGACGCGTCAGTTGATAGAAAACGCGAAGCGTCTTTTTCAATTATTGGTTGAGAGAGCGCCGTCTAATGGTGCTCTTGTTTCTGTTTTTTGGCAAACTTTATACAATCTAGTTGTTACCAGAGGGGAAAATGTATAGAATGTAGAAGAATATGAGGATATTTCTTGTTGTGTAGTATGATTTTCTACACAATGGGGGGTCGTAGGGGGGAATCACCCTTACGCAGAAAAACGCATCTTTGGATAAAGCGCGAAGCGTTTTTCTTGTTTTGGGCATAGTGCTTCCACAATTAAATATATTTAAATGACTATTCATTTTGCTCAGGAGCACTTCCCAAACGAACAAATGTTTGGTATAATTGAGACAAACATAGGTTCGGAGGCGATTCCCCATGGCAAACCAAGACACTATTACCCTCTTTGAGTTCCAGTATAAGTATGATACTGAAGAAGCCTGCCATAAACACCTATTCAAAATGAAGTGGCCGAATGGCTTTGTTTGTCCCAAATGCGGGCATGACCGTGCTTATGAGATTAAAACTAGGAAACTCCCTTTGTATGAATGCTCCCAATGTAAGCATCAGACTACGGTCTTGGTGGGAACAGTTTTCGAGAAAACAA
>Ga0208734_100139_pt1 | contig 20214 bp, 23 predicted proteins | sample Subbio2Aug_QV11A_FD_184824 | JGI IMG/M metagenome (GOLD analysis project Ga0208734, IMG submission 184824) | Serpentinite rock and fluid subsurface biosphere microbial communities from McLaughlin Reserve, California, USA - CR12Aug_QV11A (SPAdes) | ecosystem: Environmental > Terrestrial > Deep... | reverse complement strand
TCCAGTACGATTTTGGATTTGAATTCAGCTGTAAATTGTCTTCTTCTCCCCATTTTCGCGAACCTTCTTTCCTGACAGTTTCCTGTCTTTTATTATATCAGGCTCACTAAGAATTTCGGAAATTTTGTCTAGTTTCATGGGGACATTATAGTCTTTAAAACGGTCGAGTATTTCGTCCTGTTCGCGGGATAATTGAATAAGCGAAGTTCTTGTTAGTTTTTGAGAGTAATGTTTTTATTCTTCGCATTGTTCGTCCTCAATCCTTCCATCAGGAATGCCCGTGGGGAAGATGCTAGATAAAAGCCGTTTATTATTTCTTTTACTAAGTAACCACTTGATAAAATCCTCGTCTTTTAAGATGTTTCTCTTCAGAAATTCATCAACAACATCTTCCTCTGAACATTCAGCGTATTTTGCGTACCCTTCTACAATAGCGCGGGTATGCCTCGAAATTTTCCAGTCAACCTTTCCTTTGTTTTTGGGTTTTATAAATTCCATAGCAACCTCCATATATTTACTATTTTTAGCACTCAATTTTTCAATGGAATAGTTTAATTCCACAAAAAATTAATTCGCCATAAAATGTAAAATTCCTCTACGATTTAAGAACATAACAAGCAGTTATTCCTTTATTTATAAGGACAAAAAAAAGACGCGAAACCAAGAGCGATTTCACATCTTTTTTTGGGTAGAATTCTTGATTTTGCACCTCAAAACGGAACCCGTTAGCCTCACAGGCTGCTATTCTTTTTCAAACATATCTTTACCGACACCGCATTCAGGACATTCCCAGTCTTCTGGTAGTTCAGCAAAGGTTGTGCCGGGAATTATCCCGTTGTCCGGATCGCCTTCCTCCGGATTATAAACATAGCCACATACTGTACAAACCCATTTCTCCAAAAAGCATTCCTCCTAAATTATCATGAAATGGCAGGTTGCTGCCTGCCTTCATCATACAATATACCCCAATGATTTTCAATTAATGAAATCAAAAAAACTCGTTAGTCTTCTCAATATGGATAATTTAAGCTATAATGAAAGCATTAGAATGAAGGAGAATAAGGAGTGCCGTGCGCAAAATACCCGTTTCATTGTTGCGTCCCGGGATGGTGCTGTATCGACCGGTTTTTGGACCGGACGGACAATTATGGCTAAACGCCGGGATTGAACTAAAAAGCAATTATATCAGCAGTTTATGGCGTGCCGGAATTTCTTTTGTGTTTATCAGTGACCCATTTCTAAGTGATGTACTGGTGAGTGAAGTAGTTTCGGAAGAAACACGCCGCCAGGCAGTAAAAACGGTCAAAAAAACGCTGCAAAGCGCCAAGCTGCATAAACGGAATAGTCTTTTACTTGACAAGCATTTCTCTTCAATTGTGGAAAAGCTGGCTCATGAAGTGCTGGCCAATAAAGATGTGGTGATAAATCTGGCGGACATTCGAGATGTTGATGACTACACATTCTTCCATTCTGTAAATGTTTGCGTATTGTCTCTGCTAAATGCCGCAGATTTAGCTCTTTCCCAATCACGGCTGGAAGAGTTGGGAGCAGGCGCTCTGCTGCATGATTTAGGTAAAATCTGGATTAGTGAATTTACTTTAAAGAAAAAAGGAAGCCTTACCCCGGAAGAATATAGTGAAGTAAAAAAACATCCCAGCTTCGGCTTTGAAATTTTGACTAGTCAGGCTAACTTTTCTCCTAACAGTGCCAAAGTGGTGGCGCAGCACCATGAGCGCTGCGACGGCAGCGGTTACCCGCATAATCTTGAAAAAGATGATATTCATTCTTATGCTCGACTGGTGATGATTGTGGACGTCTACGACGCGCTTACGGCCGACCGGCCCTATCGTTTAGGTATGAAACCCCATATGGCGATAGAAATAATTACCGAGCGTGCAGAAGCATATGATCGCCCGCTTGTTGCTTCTTTCTTAAAACATATAGCACCTTACCCGGTGGGTACGGCTCTCCGTCTCAGTAACGGTTATCTGGGAATAGTGATTAAGAATCGCAAGGAGATGCCTTTGCGGCCGGTGGTACGGATCTTTAAGAATGGCGATGGGTTTCTATATCAGGAGCCATTTGATTTGGATTTGTCGGACAAGTCAAATTTGCTGATTAGTGATGTATTAGGCGATGCGGAAAGCGAGCAAGAGTTACCGGTAATGACAAAATATTGAAAGGGAGTGATTAAATGGCAACCAAAGTAGGGGAAGTTTACAAGTGCGATATTTGTGGTAATGTTGTATCAGTGGTGGAGAGCGGAGGCGGCACGCTAGTATGTTGCGGCGAGGCCATGCTGAAGCAGTAGCAAGATAATAACCCGGTTTTAACCGGGTTATTTATTATTTAGCATAGGAAATTATATCGTTCAGGGAAGCTACGATCCTATGCGTTGGGGTTTGTAAGGGGCGTGCCCCTTACGCTCGCGGGGTGCTCAGAGCCCGCAGGCTCGCCGAAGGGGCGGCAGCCCCTAGCGGACAAGAAAAACGCATCTTTGGATAAAGCGCGAAGCGTTTTTCTTGTAATCGTGCTCTTTGCTGTATTGAATTAAGCGTCTGGAGCTTGAAGCAGTTCTTCATTATTTAAAATAACGCGATAGATTATTTGTGAACGGAGTGAGTTTGCTACCACACTGTATTTTTTGTAGGAGCTATTCACCGCTTTCCATGCTAAATCCGCCGAGATTTGACCTTCAATGCGATAAATGGCGGTAATAGTTTCGAAACTTTTAGGATGCTCTGCGCGCTTGCTCCCGGTTAATTCGACAGAGAGGGAAAGGGGCGGCGTTTTAAACTTTTGCAGCAGAGAGACGATATCCATGGCGGTACAACCGCCCAGCGCCATCAGTAACATTTCCCCGGGAAGTACTCCACGTCCCTGACCGCCTACGGCGGCGCCGGCTTCAAGGAGCACAGCATGTCCGGAGCCGGAATGACCCTCAAAATATAATCCTTCCTGCCATTTTAAACTAACTGTAAGCATGATAATTCACCTCCAAAGCTAGTAGTTGCAGATGGGAGTGCTCTGGTGAAAACAACTATTGGTCCACACGTTTTGACTGCCTTGCGGGCCGGTCACCCGCTTGTAGCTCTGGAAACAGCCATCATTACGCATGGGTTGCCATATCCATTAAATCTGGAAACCATTCTTCGCATGGAAGCTGCAGTGCGGGAGTTAGGTGCCATTCCTGCCACCATTGGTGTTTTGTTAGGCGAAGTGGTAATAGGCCTTACAGAGGAAGAACTGGCTGCGCTCGCAAAAGCAGAAGCTCCGATAAAAATGGGTGTCCGCGAATTACCGGTTGCTTCGCTTGGCAAGCTAAGCGGAGGAACCACGGTTTCTGCCACAGCCTACTTAGCACACCGCTATGGCTTAGCCGTGCTTGCCACCGGCGGCATTGGTGGTGTCCACCGCGGTGCCTGTAGTTCTTTTGATATTTCAGCAGACTTGACTGTGCTTAGCCGAACCCCAATTACTGTTATTTCCTCCGGTGCCAAGGCGTTTTTAGACCTTGGTTTAACCTTGGAGTACCTGGAAACACAAGGTGTGACGGTTGCAGGTTATGGTACCAATATTTTCCCAGCTTTCTATGCGGCAACATCGCCATATCGCTTAGCGCTTAGGTTTGACTCCCCCAAAGAAGTGGCTAAGGTTGCGCTGGCCCGGGATGAGCTTGGTTTGGATTCGGCCCTACTAATTAATAACCCAGTACTAGCGGCGCAGGAAATTCCCTGGGAGGAATTGATTACATACATTGTGCAGATTGAAGGAGAAATCAGAGCAGCAGGAATTGTCGGTCAGGATGTGACACCGCAAATGTTGCGCAGGCTGATTGCTGTGACGTCAGGCCGCAGTTTGAAGGCAAATCTCGCTCTCTTGACAGAGAATGCTCGCCTAGCCGCTGAAATTGCGCTGGCAATCTGTGCTGAAAGGAAGCGAGCCAATGGATAGTCTGTTAGCTATCGATGTGGGCGGCGGCACACAAGATATTTTGCTCTACGAGCAAGGTAAGCCACTGGAAAATTGTCTTCAGCTCGTGTTACCGGCACCCACTGTTCTTGTGGGCAGAAAGATAAATTTGGCCACATCCCAAGGTAAAGCTATTTTTCTTTTCGGTCGAACTATGGGGGGCGGCTCTTCTACTAAGGCAATCAAAGAGCATTTGGCCGCAGGGTTTCCTGTTTATGCCACGACTGAATCTGCCCTGACAATTCATGATAATTTGCAGAAAGTACAAGAGATGGGTGTGATTTTAACTGCAGACAAGCCCGAAGAGGCGGAAGCAGTGCGGCTGGCTGATTTGGATCTGCTGATGCTCGAGCAAATTTTAGCCAAAGTGGGGTATACTCTACCAGCGGGAATTGCGGTAGCAGTTCAGGACCACGGGTATTCCCCGTGCCAATCAAACAGGGTCTTCCGGTTCGGGCTGTGGGAGAAGTTTATGTCCGATGGCGGGAAGTTGCCTGCTCTTGCCTATCGAACTGTTCCTGCGGTGTTTACAAGGATGCAGGCAATAAAGCAGGATGTGCCGGACGCGCTCTTAATGGATACCTGCGGAGCAGCACTGCTCGGGTCACTTTCGGATAGCGTAGTCAAAGAAGCGGCTCAAAAAGGCATTGTCGCTGTGCTAAATCTTGGTAATCAGCATAGTTTCGCCGCACTCGTCCATCAAGACCATGTTTTAGGTCTCTTTGAACACCATACTGCTAAAATGACGGCGGAGAAGTTTCGGGAATACCTGGAGCGACTGTGTGGAGCTACGCTTACAAACCAGGAAGTGCAGGATGACGGCGGTCACGGCTGCATTCCGCCTGTAAAACCGGTGAGAGCGGAGCTGATTGTTGTCACAGGTCCTCGCCGAGCGCTCTTGTCAGCCGGCGATTATTATTTTGCGGCACCGCAGGGGAATATGATGTTAATGGGTTGCTTTGGCTTGATAGCCGCAGCTCAGATAGTTTAGAGAGAGTCAGACTCCCTTGAAGGGAGTCTGACTCTCTACTTTATCAGCCTTGCAAGTCGCTCATTGACCACATCCCAATCAATCACATTCATGAATGCATCAATATAGGGCGCGCGCTTAACGCCGTAATCAATCATATAGGCGTGTTCGTATGTGTCCATCACGAGAATCGGCACAGCACTCCAGATGGGTCCCAGATTATGGGAGTCGCTGCCAAAATTATGGAGGGTGCCACTTTCTAAATCATAACCCAGTACAACCCAACCACGCACAGCCAGTCCGGTAGTTTTAAAATCATTTTCCCAAGCTTCGTAGGAGCCGAAGTCCCTCTCGATAAGGGTCAGAGCTTGACCGACTGCTTTGCCTCCAAAGCCGCCCATGTTATCAAAATAAGCTTCGTGAAGTTTAATTCCATTTAATGCAAAGGTTTCTTCAATTTTCATTGAGCGCAAATCACTAAAGGTTTGATTGGCCTTGCTGTGGTCTACAGTAAGCATTAGTTTCCTAATTTCATTTAGTTTGTTCACATATCCTTTGTAGAGAATGCCATGATGTTCCTCCAGCTGGCGCTGGGAGAACCCTTCCAGTTGGTGCTTTTTTAGCTCTCTTGCTACAATTTCAGCCATAGTTTACCTCCTAACGTATTTTTACAATCATATCAGTTAAATTGCAAATTTAAAAGGCTGTCGGTGCAGACGTAAGCTTTTATTAATCCTTGTTAACTTTAGCCGAACATGGTAAGCTTTTGCTAGGAGGTGGCGTGATGCAATACTTTTGGACAGTTGCACTCTATCTGGGTTTTGCTGTTGCCATAGCTATTTTTGTAATTCGCTTCAGTCGCGGTGGTGGCTGATAGTAATATCCGCCTGCAGGTGCAGGTATGCATTATTTTCACCTCACTATTTTTCAATTAGGCTGGCTGAACCTTATGCCAGTTTAATTTTTTGTGTAAGAAATTATATAATTACCTACACAATGGGGGGTCGTAGGGGGATTCACCCTTACGCTCGCGGGGTGCTCAGAGCCCGCAGGCTCGCCGAAGGGGCGGCAGCCCCTAGCGGATAGAAAAGACGCGTCAGTTGATAGAAAACGTGAAGCGTTTTTCTTGTAGCATAGGAAATTATATCGTTCAGGGAAGCTACGATCCTATGCGTTGGGGTTTGTAAGGGGCGTGCCCCTTACTCTTGCGGGGTGCTCAGAGCCCGCAGGCTCGCCGAAGGGGCGGCAGCCCCTAGCGGACAAGAAAAACGCATCTTTAGATAAAGCGCGAAGCGTTTTTCTTGTTTTTCACTACTCTACCGCTAAGCACATATACTGAAGGGCAGCTATACTGCTAAAAGGGAGGAAAAAAATGGAGAATGTTATGTTGGCAGCAGGATTAACCCTGTTTGCCGGACTGGCCACCAGTGTAGGTGGTGCCACTGCATTGTATCTAAAGCGTACTAATACACGTTTTCTCACTGTAGCCTTGGGCTTCTCCGCCGGTGTAATGATTTATGTTTCGATGATCGAAATTATGGGTAAGGCAGGAGAAATTTTAACCGGAAGCCTAGGGGAAAAAATGGGCAATTGGCTTACGGTGACAGCTTTCTTTGGCGGGATGCTGCTCATTGCCCTAATTGACAAGTTTGTTTCGCTCTTTGAGAGAGGGCCTGAGCTTAGGGAACTGGAAGGAGCGCCTCTGGAAGCAGGAGATACTTACACTGACGCCCACAGGCGAAAACTGCTGCGGATGGGTCTTTTCACTGCCTTAGCCGTGGCAATTCATAATTTCCCGGAAGGTTTTATTACCTTCTTTTCTACCCTGCGGGATCCAGTGTTAGGAGTCAGCATCGCCATAGCGGTTGCCATCCATAATTTTCCTGAGGGAATTGCAGTTGCAGTACCTATCTTTTATGCTACCGGGAATCGCAAAATAGCATTTTTCTGGGCATTTTTATCGGGTATCGTTGAACCAATCGGCGCTCTTATCGGCTATGCCGTACTGGCAGCCTTCCTGACAGACACTGTTTACGGTACAATTTTTGCTTCGGTGGCAGGAATTATGGTCTATATTTCCTTTGACCAACTATTGCCTACAGCACGAGAATACGGTGAACACCATCAATCACTGCTGGGATTGGTAGGGGGAATGGCATTGATGGCACTTAGTCTGTTGTTATTCCTCTAACCCACTGCTACGCAGGAAAGCTAGCAATGATTTCCTGCGTAGCAAGCTAACTGTGTGTTTTCGTCTGTGTATATCCTTGCGGCCGGCGTTCATACTACCTTTAGATAAGGAGGTGGTAGAGGTGCCAAAATATTTGAAAAGGGTGGAAAAGATGACCGCAAGGGAGTTGGAACTGGAGAAGATTAAGCTCGAAATTGCTGAAGAACTAGGTTTTGGCGAGAGAGTAAGAGCAAACGGTTGGGGGGATATGACGGCCAGAGAGACGGGCCGTGTAGGCGGTATCATGTCACGACGCTTAAGAAATATGGAAAGTTCAATTGCCTCCAAAAAGTAAGTATGTTATAACTGAGATAAATACCGATTAACTGGAGGATATGATGCGTCTCGGTTCCCATTTATCAGTGGCTAAAGGTTTTAACCAAGCAGCAGAAATTGCTCGCCAGATTGATGCTAATACTTTTCAGTTCTTTACCCGCAATCCCAGAGGAGGCGCTGCTCGCACCATATCTTCGCAGGAAGTAGCTAGTTGGCGGGGAATTAAGCAAAAATATGATATTGCCCCCATTATCGGTCATTTACCATATACTGTAAATATGGCCGCTCCGTCAGAGCAAGCATATGCTTTTGCCAAAAAGGTGGTAGCTGAAGATTTGAGCCGAATGAATGCGGTCGGCGCAGAATATCTTGTCGTGCATCCCGGGTCACACGCGGGCTCCGGGCGTGAGGCTGGTATCAGGCTGATTATTGCCTGCTTATCAGAAACGCTTTTGCCTTTTAGCGGTGACACTGAACTTCTCCTGGAAACCATGGCGGGACAAGGTTCAGAAATTGGCACGTTGGCAGATATCCAGGAGATTATGGAAGCATTAGGTAATCCCAGTCAGCTTGGCGTTTGTCTCGATTCCTGTCATTTGATGGGAGCAGGATATAATTTCATGGATAAACGGGAGGTCGAAAGATTAGCGGCTGAGCTGGAATCGACAGTAAGCCTTTCTCGGGTTAAGGCAATCCATTTGAATGATTCCAAGTTTCCCCCTGGGGCGCACAAAGACAGGCATGAACTGATTGGTAAAGGTTATCTCGGTAAAGAAGGTCTGCTTAATTTAATTACACATCCGGCCATCAGCTCATTGCCAATGATCCTGGAAACTCCGGTGGCTGATTATCACCAGTATGGTGAAGAAATAAGCCTGATTCGGAGCTGGCTAAGTGAAATTGAGCTAAGCTAATTTACTGCACAACAAGAAAAACGCTTCGCGCTTTATCCAAAGAGCTCTCAATATACATGCGCAAGCAGACCACTGCGTTCTTAGGAAGACAGATATTGTAGTATGGCTTGCCAGTTGCAGTAATTTATAATGTTTTCCTGCGCGATACGCACACCCTGTTCATCGCCCGGGTGAATGCGATGGGAAATTTCATGCAACCGTTCGATGGCAGTAAATGTATCGTAATGAACTAAAATTACAGGTACATTTTTTTCTGTGGCACGGGTCAGAACGCCTACATCCGGGTAGAGCCCGCCGGTGAGAATTAATACTGAGGTACTTGTCTCCAAGGCTGTTAGAGCGATGTCGGAGCGGTCGCCTCCGCTTATCACAGCCTTGTTGGGGGCACGTCGCAGGTAGCCAAGAGCACTCTCTATTGTCATGGAACCCACCACCACTTCTTCCACAATCCGCTTTAGACCGATCCCTTCATTTGTCAGCAGCTCACCGCCCAGTGTATCATGAAACTGCTTGACGGTGGGGGAGGCTATTTCCGCTTTTCTGGGAATAATTCCTAAAACTGGGTTTCCCAGCTCTTCCATAATTGACAGATAGATGCCTTTTGTCTTGTCTATGAGCGTACGATCAATGTTGTTGAAAATATTTCCCAAAACAGAAAGACCTTCTAAACGGAAATGATTGTTGGCAAAGATGGTCTTATCCAAGTCATAATCATTTTCTAGACGGATTACATAGAGCATGACAGCGTCTAACAGCTTGACAAGACTGATGGCGTCAATTCCTATGCTCGCTGCCGTATCAGGAGAAAGTGAGCCCTCGATTAATATTGTGTCAAAATTGTCCTTGGCTGTCTGCCAGGCAGTTTTGATTTTTTCTTTTAACGCTTCAGTGTCACGCCGCTGTCCGCCGCTTAAATAATGGGGTCCCGTCTGAAACGGGGAGAGGACGGCAGGTTCATGGGTTAGTGAGAGAACTTCTTTTAAAAGCGCAACATCTTCACCTCTTTGACAATGAAGACCTTTAGCTGAATCAACCGGCTTAAAATAGCCTACTTTTAAACCTTCTTGCTGTAACTTTAGCGCTAAGCCCAGCGCGATAACTGTTTTGCCGCTGCCGGATTCACCGCCAATAAAGATACTTTTCAAAATCATCACCCTTTCTGCTCGTCAAGGTAAGAAACCGTTATTTTAACATCCAGAGCTAGGGCACTGTCAGGGTAAGCGATGACGGGATTTAAGTCAATCTCAGTAATTTCTGGGAAGTCTAGCGACAGTTGAGCTACCTGAGCCAGGATATGGACAAGCGCTCCGATATCTGACGGCTTGCTGCCGCGATAACCACGGATTAACGAGTATGCTTTTGTCTCGGCGATCATTTCTTCAATCTCTTCCAGATTTAAGCCTTCTGCCAGGCGGAATGAAACGTCTTTGAGCAGGTTGACGTAGATGCCGCCCAAGCCAAACGCGATTAGCGGTCCAAACTGCAGATCTCTGCTCATGCCGATAATTAGTTCATTTCCTTTAGGCATCATTTTCTGAACTTCGATTCCATAAATAGTGGTTGCAGGCAGCAGGCGCCTAACGCTTTCTATAATTGCAAAGTAAGCTTCACGGACGGCAGCAGCGTTTTCCAGAGCTGTTTTCACACCGCCTAGATCAGTTTTGTGCATAATTTTAGGTGAAGCAACTTTTAAGACAACAGGGTAACCCACTTCTTCCGCCATGGCCACTGCTTCATCTGGTGTTTTTGCGAGATAAACATGTGCCACCGGAATACCATATGCATCTGCCACCTTAGTCGCTTCATTGCCGAGCAAGACTAGCCGCCTATCGCGCAAAACATCATAGAACATTGCTTTAACTGCCTGATGATCGACCTTGATAACACGAGGCAGTTTTTGTTCCCGGTTTAGTTTTCTGTGGAGGGCTGAAAACCGAACCATACCGGATATTGCTTTTAGGGCCGGCTCAGGGAAGGTGAAGCAGGGAATACCGGCAGCAGTAAGAATTCGGCAACCTTCCGACAAACCTTCTCCCCCCATATAAGCTGCAAAAACCGGTTTTTCAGGGAAACGGCGTTGTAGTTCCACGATTGCTTCAGCCGTCTCCGCCGGTTCCGTTACGGCGGCAGGAGAAAGCAATACTAGGGCAGTGTCAGTATTTTCGTCAGCTAAAACAGCTTCCAGCGCAACGCTGTAACGCTTAGTCCGGGCATCGCCTAAAACATCCACAGGATTATAGATATTGGCTTCAGGCGGCAGGGATTTCCGCAGCTTTGCAATAGTTTCTTTCTGAAAACGGGTCATACGCAAGTTATTGCGCTCTACGCTGTCAGTAGCCATGATTCCCGGGCCGCCGGAATTAGTGACGATGGATACCTGATCACCAACGGGAATGGGCTGATTTACAAAGGAAATTGCAAGGTCAAAGAGTTCTGACATGGTTTCTGCCCTAATCACACCACTCTGCCGGAATGCCGTTTCGTACGCGAGATTGCTACCGGCGAGCGCTCCGGTATGAGATGCAGCGGCACGAGCGCCAGCCGTTGACGTGCCCGATTTGAGAATAATGATAGGTTTGAGCTTGCTTGCTGCCTGAACCACAGCTAAGAATCGTTTTCCATCTGCTACGTCTTCTATATAGCAGAGAATCACTTTCGTATTAGGATCTTCGGCTGCCGACCAGATAAAATCTACTTCATTCAAGTCTGCTTTGTTGCCCATTGAGATAAAACGTGAAAATCCCAGACCCACGCTACGACTCCAGTCAAAGATCGACAAAAGCATGGCTCCACTTTGAGAGATAAAGGCAATTTTTCCTTTACGCGGAAACGCAGGGGCAAATGAAGCGTTTAAGGGGGTACTGGTGTCCACAATACCTACTACATTTGGACCTACCAAACGCATCTGATGGTCGGCACAAATTTTTAGCAATTCTTTTTCACGCCTTAGACCGACTTCACCTATTTCTTTAAAACCGGAGCTGACGACCACCAAGAATTTCACTCCGGCCGCGCCACACTCTCTTGCCACATTGAGTGAGCTGTCTGCCGGCACTGAAATAACTGCCACGTCCACAGCTTTGCCTAACGCTTGCAAAGAAGGATAACTGCTATAGCCCAAAATTTCTTTCTCCCTAGGGTTTACCGGATAGACCTGGCCTGTATAACCACTGTTCTTAATATTTCTCATAATTGCATAGCCGATTTTAGTCTCATTTTTTGAGGCACCAATTACTGCTATAGAAGCCGGCTGAAAAAGGGTTTGTAATTCATCCATCGGTTCACACACCTTTTGCTATGGTAGAAAATACTATTGCCGGAGAGAAAGGCAGGATTAAGCTTTTCTCTTTATAGTCGATATTACTTTTAAGTTGCCTGGTTGCACTGGGGATTAACTCGTAGGAAAGCAAATTTAAACAGGAATGGTAAAAAATAAGTCGAATTGTATTTTGAAATGATCTTTCGAGGCGGTGCAAAAGTGCAGGCATTGACAGAGTTGGATAGTGTGATCAAAAAGACGTTAACGGCGGTTGAGCAGGGAAAAAACCAGATAGCGACAATTGCTGATGGAATACGGATGCAACGCGATGAGCTACTGGCTCGCCTTGTGGAGATAAAGGGAGAGATTTTGGAGGTAATTACCAAGGTTGACAAGCTCGAGCGTGAAGATAAGCTGGCGCGATTCCATTTAATGGAGGTGAACCGGAACTTTACCCGTTATGTTGAGAAGGATATTCAGGCTGCTTATGAGGAAGCACAGCATATTCAGCTGCAACTGACTCAGATGCGTGAACGGGAATTGCAATATAGACAGCGGCGTGATCAATTGGAAATTTTGTTGCGGCGCGCTGCTGAAACATTAGCTAAGGCGGAAAAGTTGCAAGACCACGTGAATATGGCGTTACAACTTTTATCTGGCGGATTTCAAAATGTCAGCGTGCAACTAGATGAGTTGCAACTTCGCCAACAGTTAAGTCTGCGGATCATTAAAGCTCAGGAAGAAGAACGTTCGCGAGTTGCTCGGGAAATTCACGACGGGCCGGCTCAATCCATGGCAAACGTGGTGTTGCGTGCTGAAATTTGCGAGAAACTGATGACGATTGAACCCGATAAAGTTCGGGGAGAATTGCACGATTTAAAGGAGATGGTCAAAGAAAGCCTGCAAGAAGTGCGTAAAATAATTTTTAATCTACGTCCCATGGTGCTGGATGATCTGGGAATCGTGCCGACACTGCGTCGTTTTATCCAAGAATTGCAGAAGAGGACAGAGATGAACATCGAACTGGTGGTGTTAGGCGGTGAGGAAGAACGATTAGCTAGCGTGCCGGAAGTGGCTATTTTCAGGATTGTGCAAGAAGCGTTAAATAATAGTCTAAAACATGCGAAAGCTAGACGATGTGTCATTAGACTGGAAATACTGGCAGGCCGCGTGAATATTTCCATTGCCGATGACGGTTGCGGTTTTGACACAGAACCGGTGCTTCATGGCTCTGAGAGAGACTGTTTTGGCATTCTAGGTATGCGCGAGCGTGTGGAATTGCTAAATGGTCAGATTCGCATCGCTTCGCTCTCAGGCAAGGGAACAGAAATTCATGTCAGTATCCCGGCAAAAAAGAGGTGAAAAAATGTCACTGGAAAAAATTACGCTGATTATTGCTGATGATCACGCCCTCATCCGCGACGGAATCCGGAGGGTGCTCGGTCTTTATGACGACTTGGCTGTAGTCGGGGAAGCTGCTGACGGGGAAATTGCTGTAGTATTGACTGGCGAACTTGTGCCCGATATTGTGCTGATGGACATTAATATGCCCAATCTAAATGGCATTGATGCCACTCGCCAAATTAAGGCATTATACCCCGCCACCGAAGTTATTGCGCTCACCATTCATGACGAAGAGGAATATATCCATGAGTTAATTAAAGCAGGAGTCTCTGCTTACGTCTTAAAAGACATTGAATCAGACAAACTGATTGAGGCTATCCGAGCGGTGAAGCGAGGCGAAACAGTTTTTCATCCAAAAATTTCGGAGAAAATCTGCGGTGAATTTCAGCGTTTGACCAGAGAACAGATCGTAAGAGAACCCCTTTCCAGGCGCGAAGGAGACGTATTAATGCTGATTGCCCGCGGCAAAACAAATAAAGAAATCGGCTTAGCTTTATATATCAGCGAAAAAACAGTAAAAAACCACATCAGTAATATTTTTCGTAAGATTCAAGTTACCGACCGCACCCAGGCAGCCCTTTATGCTGTGAAAAACAGGATTGTGAAACTATAATTCCCCTGGATCATTAGCGCTGCTAACAATTCAGGGGAATTATTACAACCGGAAAGCTAACTGTTTATTCAGGGAGCTGAACTTTTTTTGCCTGAACCACTTCCACGTCTTCTAAATATATTATCCCGGCGTAATTTACAAAAAAGTTATCTACTACTTGATCAACTATCTTTTCAGCTATTTCCGCACTTGTAACCACTTCGATTTTAACATTTTTATATAAACTGCTGACTCCGTTACCAAGCCTTAACCCTCTTTCTCCCTTTCCGGTGGCACCCATAATGGTATAGCCACTAACGCCCAGCTTTTGCAACGCCTGTGTAATATCATCTAAAATATAGGCTTCCGTTACAATGACTACTTTTTTTGCTTTGTAGAATTTCATCATGGTTCCCTCCCGTTTTTCTTAAAAACTTTGCTCTACCAGGCAATGGCATACAAAGCAGTTTTTAGTGCTGTAATCTGATTCTACCATAATAGGCTGACTAAAACTAATTATCTGCTTATAACCCAAAAACTGCCATGCCAAGAGTCGTAAAGAACGGAATGCAGAAAACCAGGGCTACGGGTGTGCCTAAACTTGTTGATGCGCCGATATAGGCTGCAGGATTAGCACTGGGCAATCCTCCGCGAATAGTAGGCGGACCTGAAATATCAGAATTAGATGCAGCAATGATGGCCAACATAATTACGCCTCCCGGACTGAGTCCGGTGAGCAAATGGGCCAAATAACCAAAGCCAAAGCCAATGAAGCCGTGCACAAAAGGTCCCACCAAGGCATATAAAACATACCAGTGACCGACAGAAACGAGTGACTTTAAGTGTTTAGCGGCATCCATGCCTAAAATCAGCATCAGGATTGAGAGAAATCCTCTAAACAGCGGGTCGTAAAATCCTTCAAAAACCTGTTCAGGATTTGTGAATATCCCAAGAAACAGACCTACAATCATGGCGGAGATGGCAAAACCACTGATACTTTCTTTCGCGATCGACTTAACTATTCTTAGACTAAACTTTTCACCACTCTGAGAATTTTTGCGAAGATAGAAGTTCCCTACAATCACTGCTGTGATCAGTGCGGGAATATCCATGAAAGGATAGAGCGCCGGAACCCACCCTTCAAACGGGATTCCCGCTTGCTCCAAGGTCAGCATGCCAGCCATTAGCGTGGCGCCGCTTACTGCTCCGAACAGTCCCGCAGTACCCATGGCATCATCTTTCTTAATCCCGGGTAGCTTTGCTAGGGTAAGGGAACCAAGGAGCACAATAGCTATCCCGATTATCGCGCAAAAAAGGGCAGGAATAGCCATGGCAATCAGGCCGGCGATTCCTGCCTCTTTTATTTCCAAGCCGCCAGCCATACCGATTCTCATTAAAAGCATAAAAATAGTAAAATTGTAGATTGCTTCAGGCAGTTTAAGTTCCGATTTAAAAAATGCCAGGAAAAATCCTGCAATCAAAAACGCCATCGCAGGTGATTGCAGTTCCCTAACGACTCCCCCTAATAAGCTTGTTAAACTTTCCAAGACAATCACCCTTTCCATTAGCGTTAGTCATAATCGAAACAAAATTATTTATTAATTTGAGCAATAAAAAAAGCTACAACCACACCTCCCTTGAGGAAAAATGTTTTTGTAGCCGCTATCCCGGTTTTTAATCAAGCTTAAACCCCAGGCAAACAAGCTATGTTCTTAAATTGGCGGCATGTACTGCCCTTCTCTATTTTAGAGAGATTGGCACTAACACCAAAGTGTTTTCTTGTTGATGATTTTGATTCTAACATGGCGCTCCGAATTTAGTCAAGCTGCCCAACTACAAAAATATTGAAAATTAGGACAATAGTCCTGTGATTTTTGAGACGTGTGGTGGATTTCTACGTTCGCTTGGAAGTGCTAGACTGATAGTAGCAAAAAGTTTACTGAGATTATCCTAATTTGGAGAGGAGGAAAGAAAATGAAAGAAATAGTTAAGCGGCTGTTAACAGAAGAGTCAGGGCAGGGCATGACGGAGTACGCGCTTATTCTGGCACTCGTTTCAGTCGTGGCAATTGCCGCATTGCAGTTGCTAGGCGGAAGAATTGATGAGGTGTTCAGGGATGTTCTAGCTGGCTTTACAACTCCTACCCCTTAAGTTTCATTTTATGAAAATCAAATAAATGCTCCTCCCAGAGTTGGCCCTGCCCGCAAGGGCAGGGCTATATTTTAAACGAAAAAGGTAGGGTGAAACAAGTGCTGTTGCGATGTAAAAGAGAGCAAAGAGGTCAGGCGCTGGTGGAATCGGCTCTTGTTTTGCCGATCATCCTGCTTTTGTTGCTGGGGATGGTGGAACTTGCAAGAATTAGCAATGCCTATCTTGTAGTAATCCACGCGGCCAGACACGGAGCCCGTCACGCCGCTGTGGGGGCAACAAATGCGGAAATAATCGGCAGTGTAAATCAAGCATCCCTGCCGCTAAATCCAATAAAACTGCGTATCTCCATCCTGCCGGAGCAAGGAAGGCAAGTGGGAAGTGATGTGCGAGTTATTGTGAGTTATCCTCTGCAGTTGATTACACCGCTTGCCGGAAGTCTTTTAGATAATCCCATGATTGTGCGTGGTGAAATCACAATGCGGGTAGAGTGAGGTGGCAAGTTTGAAAATCTGGCAAACATTTATAATTTACTTTGCAAATGAACGTGGAACATCTCTCGTGCTTTTAGCACTGGCCATGACGGCGCTCTTGGGGAGCACGGCACTAGTAGCTGATCTGGGAGTAAACTACGTAACCCAAGCCAGACTAGCTGTGGCAGCCGATGCAGCAGCTTTGGCCGGAGGGACACAGCTTGGCGCAGGTCGCGACAGAGTTATGCAAGCAGCTAAGGAAATGGCAGCAAAAAATGGGATTTTTGCCGACGCTGTAGCTGTGGAAGTAGCGCCAAACAATTCAGGGGTAACCGTCACCGCCAAAGCTCCCGTTCGTTTGTTTTTCGGAAAAATCTTCGGATTACAGGCGGCCGGAATGAAACAACAGGCTCAAGTTGTGCTGGCTAGGCCGATAAGCATGACTCAACTGGTGCCTATAGGTATTGACCAAAACATGGCTTTTAAGATTGGGAGCAGACACTTGCTCTTTGCTAAAGATAACGATTCCGGCGAAATTGAATTAGGTTCGGGAAACTCGGGAGCGCTGGAGTTCGCGACACAATCAACAGGTGCACAAGGCTTTGAGGAACAGTTGCGTCGTGGCTGGCCTGAACTGATTAGCAAGGGAAACATTCTGGAAACAAAATCCGGTATAAAGTTTTCCGCTGTAAAATCTGCCATGGAGGATCGCCTTACCAGGGCAGCAGCTCTAAATCATCAATGTAGCCCTACCGTCTGCCCGCCAGATTGCCCCCGAATCGTTTATGTTCCGGTGTATCGGCCGCTTCGAACCGACGAGAATAAAGTACAACAGGTGGAGGTGGTCGATTTCGCTGCTTTCTGGCTCGACGGCACTCGAAGGTCGAACGGCAGCTGGGAAATAGCAAAAGAAATTCCCGGGATCTTTATCGGCATTCAAAAAGGTGGTCTGCTCTCGGAAGCGGGTGAAAGCCCCTATGGCATCAGCACCGGTAAGCTTGTGCGGTAGAACCAAAAATGGGAGAGGCTGCAAAAACATCAGTCTAAGGGGGACTTGCCATTGAAGGGAAAAAAACTGCTGTTACTCTCATTTCTTTTTGCTGTGGCGGCAGCAGGTGCAGTCTATGCTTACTTGAATCAAATCGAACAGAAAAGCAAAATGGCTGCTGACACGGTTTCCGTGCTGATAGCAAAGCAGGAAATTCCGGCTAGGACGAAGCTGGATGGCTCGATGTTTATCGAGATTGACGTGCCCAGAGTGGCGCTCCACCATGAAGCGCTGACAGATAAGGCTGCGCTCGCTGGCGCCTTTGCCCGTGAAAGGATGGTATCAGGTGAGCAGGTGCTTAGCACCAGGTTAGTCTTCACTCAAGATAATCATGGTTTAGCATATAAGGTGTCAGTTGGATATCGCGCCGTTACGATTCCGGTAAATAGCGTGTCTGGCGTTGCCGGCTATATTTTGCCAGGCGACTTTGTGGATTGTATAGTCACCATTGATCCTCCAGCCGAAGGGAGCCAGACGGTCACCGCTTTGGTTGCAGCAAATATCAGAGTGTTAGCTTCTGGACAATATACTTTTAATGAAAATGAGGAAGTGCTAATTGTGGATACTCTGACGCTTGATGTGCCTGCCGAGAGTGTCACAGCGCTCATTCAAGCATCGGAGAGGGGGAGTCTGCGACTGGTTCTTCGCTCTGTTGCAGAAAATAGCGGTCGCCAGTTGCAGCCCCATCGTATTAATCAGTTCCAGTAAACTTCGGCTGCAGATAACAGGAGGGTATAAGCCATGGTAAAAATTAAGTTGCTAATTGTGGATGATATTGCTCAGACACGAAAAGATATCACCCGCCTGTTATACTTTGAGGAGGATATGATTGTGGTGGGCGAAGCTGCTGACGGCGCTGAAGCATTGGAAAAAATGGCAGAATTGCAGCCTGATGTGGTTTTGATGGATATTAATATGCCGCAGACAGATGGCATCACTGCCACGGAAAAAGCCAGTCAGCTCTTTCCGGATGTGGCTGTTGTGATTATTTCTATTCAGAGTGAATCCGAGTATTTAAAAAAAGCAATGGTGGCCGGCGCCAGAGATTATTTGGTAAAGCCGCTGAGCAGTGAGGAAATGGCCGCAACCATTCGCACTGTGTATAAGCAACAGCAGCTGCGTTTTAAACAGCCACAGAATTGTCAAGGCGTGCCGGCGCCTGGAGCCGGGGAGCAAATCGCTCAAAGAGAACATGTAGTTTTCGGCAGCACCTCTGACCAGCCGGCTAAGTTAGAGGAAAAGGCGCTTGGCCATGTTTCTGTGCTGTTTTCCGGCAAAGGGGGGGCTGGGAAGACCACAATAGCTACTAACCTAGCAGTGGTCATAGCTCAACAAGGGAAAAAAAGAGTAGCTCTGCTTGATTATGATTTACAATTTGGCGATATTGCAGTGATGTTGAATTTGACGGAAGGAAAGAACATCTGTGATTTGGCTCAAGAAGATGGTTTGCTTACCCCAATGAGGATGGATTGCTATTTAATCAGACATTTTTCAGGCGTAGATATTCTGCCGGCGCCGCTGTTCCCCCAAGAAGCAGAATATGTAAAACCAAGCCTTACAGAGCAGATTTTGAGGCTTTTAAAAGAAAGCTATGACTATATTATTGTGGACACGGCGGCGACGTTTGACGAAGTCACTCTCTTGGCACTAGACATGGCAGACTTGATTCACCTTGTGGTTACGAGGGATATTAGCACAATTAAAAATGCAAAGACCAGTCTTAAAATCATGGAATCTCTAAATTACCGGGATAAGATCAGGATAGTGCTCAATCGTAGTGATCAGGACCTTGGGGTGGAAATAGCAGACTTAGAGAAAGGGCTTGAAATAACTGTGGCGCATCAGATTACAAGCGATGAAAAAACAGCAACTTCTGCGATTAATAAAGGGGTGCCGGTGGTGCTAAGTCACCCTGCGGCAGAAATTTCCAAGTCTTTTCGGCGTATGGGTGAACGAATTTTATGCGGACGAAGGGTGTTTGCTGGGGAGAGGCAAGGGAAAGGGATGATTTCACGGATTTTTAGTCTGTAAGGGAGGCGTATATTTAGATGTCGCTTTTAGAACGGTTAGAACGAATCAAACAGCAGGAACTGGCAGAAAAAAAGCCGGGACTGGCAGCAGTAGAAAAAAAGGCTGAGCTGATAGTGAAAAGCGACCCTCACAACAAACTCAAAATAAAAATTCATAAAAAGGTGATTGAAGAGTTGGGGCGGCAGCTTCAGGGCGAGGGTGATGGAACTCTTGCTCTCCGCTTAGAGGAACTTGTCACTACAGCAATTGAGCAGGAAGTGACGATGTTCCCCAAGAGCGATAAAGAGCGAGTGATTAAAGAAATTGTGGATGAAGCAATAGGATTTGGTCCGATACATCCCCTGCTCAATGATGAATTAGTCTCTGAAGTGTTGGTGAACGGCCCAAACCAGGTCTATGTTGAACGTAAGGGAAAACTTGTGCTGACAGAGGTGGTGTTTCGTGATAACGCGCATGTGCAGCATATCATTGAAAAAATAGTGGCTCCAATTGGCCGTCGCATAGATGAAAGCTCCCCAATGGTGGATGCCCGTCTGCCAGATGGTTCACGTGTTAATGCCGTTATTCCGCCTATTTCCCTTTGCGGTCCGTGCATTTCCATCAGAAAATTTTCTAAGGACCCACTAACCATTGAGGATTTGCTTGAATTTGGCACACTAAGCTTAGAAATGGCCGCTTTTCTGGAAGCTGCAGTCAAAGCAAGGTTAAACGTGGTTGTTTCCGGTGGCACAGGTTCAGGCAAAACAACTACACTAAACATTTTATCATCGTTATGACCATTCCTTTCCGCTGCGCTTCAAGGCACAAAAGGATATGAAACCAATTGTCCTACCCGCAGCCTGTAGAATTTTGTTAAAATAGCTTGAGGAAGTAGGCACACTACAGAGCACGTGGAGG
>Ga0208734_100138_pt1 | contig 20490 bp, 18 predicted proteins | sample Subbio2Aug_QV11A_FD_184824 | JGI IMG/M metagenome (GOLD analysis project Ga0208734, IMG submission 184824) | Serpentinite rock and fluid subsurface biosphere microbial communities from McLaughlin Reserve, California, USA - CR12Aug_QV11A (SPAdes) | ecosystem: Environmental > Terrestrial > Deep... | reverse complement strand
CGCTGGCGTTGAGCAAGTAGTCCACCTCGCGCCGCCCCAGAATCTGCACCCGGTAGGGGTGGATGTAGTTGAGGTAGCCGACCAAGTCGGCCCCAGAGCGCGCTGCGCTCACCGCCTGCTCGAGAAAGCGGCGCTCGGACGCGCTCTGCCCGGCCACCCACTGCCACTTGAGGGTCTCGCGGTGCTCTTCGAACAAGGCGTCGGCGTTGATGGCAACCGGCTTCATCGGCAGTGTGCGGCCATGACTGGTTTGCGCCTGTGCCGCTCAGGCCAGTGCGTGCGCCGAGTGCCAGTTGTGGATCAGGGCGTGCAGATCGGACGCGGCGGTGCTGCGCTTCATCTGCTCGCGCAGCGCCGCATCGCTGAGCAACTCGGCGATGTCGGACAGAATTTCCAGGTGTTTTTGCGTCGCCGCTTCAGGCACCAGCAAAAAAAACATCAGCCGCACCGGTTGCTCGTCGGGGGCGTCAAAGCCGATCGGCTCGGCGAGCTGAAACACCGCCGCCAAGGGCTGCTTGAGGCCTTTGATGCGCCCGTGCGGGATCGCCACCCCGTGCCCGAGCCCGGTCGAGCCCAACCGCTCGCGCGCAAACAGGCTGTCGGTGATGAGGGCGCGGTTGAGCCCGTGCAGGGATTCAAACAGCAGCCCAGCTTCTTCGAAGGCGCGCTTTTTGCTAGTGGCATCGAGCGCGACCAGCACCTGATCGGCAGGCAAAATGGCAGAAAGACGGTTCATAAAGACCTCGCAAGGCGCGAATTATGCGCTTTTGCGACGCGTTGGCAAGTGCAGAAAACAAACAAGCCGCTTGACAAAATGGGCGGCTTGTTGCAGCGCAGCACAAAAGCTGCGCGGGCTCAGGGGGCGGCGTCAGTGCGTTTCGCGCTTGGCCGTTTCGTGGTGGTGGTCTTGCATCTTGGTTTTGTGGCGCAGCACCTGCCGGTCGAGCTTGTCGGCCAGCTCATCGACGGCGGCGTAGAGGTCCGAATGGCTGCTTTCGGCAAAGATGTCTTTGCCTTTGATGCGGATGGTGCACTCGGCTTTCTGGCGCAGGGCCTTCTCGGTCTGGTTGTCCACCGTCAGCAACACGCGCACATCGACGACTTGGTCGAAATGCCGAGTAATCCGGTCGAGTTTGGTCGTGACATACGTGCGCAGCGCCGGGGTGACTTCGAGATGATGGCCGTTGATCGACAGGTTCATGGAGAGCCTCCTAAAGCTCGGGAAGTAAAGGCCGACCCCGCAGGGCCGGCCGGCGAAAATTGGCCGCCGCCTTGTAGGCACTATGCCATGTTCGGTGGCTAGGGACAAGTGTGCCACGAATGTGGGCGCAAAGGCCTTGAGCTGGCTCAAAGCGCAGCTGCGGCATCCACTTGGGCGTCACACTTTGCGGGCATAATGAGAAGTTGAATCAACCACTGAAAGCCCCGATTGGACAGTAGCCCTAGTCGCGCGCTTTCGGTTTCCGCAGCGCTTCGCTGACGTCGAGCCCCTTTGGGGGGTGGCGCAAGGGGTGCCTGGGATGCCGAAAGCGCATCGCTCCCACCTTGCCGCATCGGGCAGCGCCTCCTGCCGCCCGAGCCACCACCTTTATCCTCAAGGAGCTTGCCCCATGCTCAACGTGTTCACCTTGGCCAACGGCCGCCTGTTTCAAGAAGAAATCGAATCCCTCGAAGACTTGGCCCGCTTCACGCCGGTGTGGGTCGATCTGGAGTCGCCCACGCCCGAGGAGCGGCGCTGGGTGCGCCAGCACTTTGGCCTGTCCATCCCCGAAGACGCGATGGACGAGGACATCGAGGAGTCGGCGCGTTTTTTTCAGGAAGACAACGGCGAGCTGCATGTGCGCAGCGACTTTCTGATCGCCGACGACGACGACCCGCGCACGGTGCGCGTGGCCTTCATCCTGAACGAACAAAACGACGCGCTGAAAAGCCACCGGGTGCTGTTTTCCATCCACGACGAAGACGTGCCCGTGTTTCGCCTGCTGCGCTTGCGCGCGCGCCGCATGCCGGGCCTGATCGAAGACGCCAAAGACGTGCTGCTCAGCCTGTTTGACACCGACGCCGAATACTGCGCCGACACGGTCGAGGGCATTTACGACGACCTGGAAAAGGTCAGCCGCCAGGTGCTGTCCGGCGATGTGACCGACCACAAAGCGGGCGAGGTGCTGGCGGCGATTGCGCGCCACGAGGACATGTCGGGCCGCATTCGGCGCAACATGATGGACACGCGGCGCGCGGTGAGTTTCATGATGCGCACGCGCTTGCTCAGCACCGCCCAGCACGAGGATGCGCGCCAGATTCTGCGCGACCTCGATTCGCTTGACAGCCACACCGGCTTCATGTTCGAGAAGATCAACTTTCTGATGGACGCCACCATCGGCTTCATCAACATCAACCAGAACAAGATCATCAAGATCTTTTCGGTGGCGGCGGTCTCGCTGCTGCCACCCACGCTGGTGGCGAGCAGCTACGGCATGAATTTCGAGCACATGCCCGAACTGCAATGGGAGCTCGGCTACCCGATGGCGATCGGCATGATGGTGCTGGCGGCGGTGATCCCGATGGTCTATTTCCGCAAGCGCGGCTGGCTCAGGTAGGCCAGCCCGGGTTCAGAGCAGGTTGAGCGCCTTGCGCACGATGCGCGCGCTGTAGTGGCGGGCCACCTCGCGCAAAAAGAGCGGGAAATCCACATGGGCCTGGTTGTCGGCGCGGTCCGAAATGGTGCGCACCACCGCAAACGGCAGGCCGCAATCGTGGCACACCTGCGCCACGGCAGCGCTTTCCATGTCCACCGCCAAAGCCTCGGGCAGGGCCGCGCGCAGGGCGGCGCTGTCGGCCTCGCAGGACACGAAGCGGTCGCCGGTGGCGATCTCGCCTTGGTGCACGCTGGGCGAATGCAAGCCCATGGCGCGCAGCACCTCGGGGTCGAGCAGCTTGGGCAGCCAAGTGACGGCGTCTTTGGCGGCAGCGTGCAGCACCTGGCTGAGGGCCAAGTCGGGCTGGAAGCGGCTGCGGCCATAGCCGGGCACCTCAAAGCGGGCAAACAGCGGCGAGGCGTCGAGGTCGTGTTGCACCAAGGCGCTGCCCACCACGATGTCGCCCACCTCCACGCCCGGCAGCAGCCCGCCGGCGACGCCGGTGAAAATCACCTGCTCCGGCGCAAAGCGCTCGATCAGCAGCGCGGTGGTGGTCGCGGCCGCCACCTTGCCGATGCCGCTGAGCACCGCCACCACCTCGTGCCCCTGCAAGTGGCCCCGCCAGTAGCTGCGGCCGCCCAAGCGGATCGGCTGCTCATCGGGCATGAGCTGCAAAATTTCGGCCAGCTCCTCGTGGACGGCGCTCAGGATGGCGATGCGTTGACCCATAAAAACTCCGGTTTAACTGGCTTGACGCAACTGGCGCCGCAATATTTTGCCGACCGGGGTTTTGGGCAGTTCGCTGCGGAACTCGATCAGCTTCGGGTTTTTGTAGCCGGTCAGGCGCTCACGGCAGTAGTCTCGCAGATCCTGCTCGCTCAAAGTCGGGTCTTTTTTGACCACGATCAGCTTGACCGCTTCGCCCGAGTGCTCGTCGGGGATGCCCACCACGGCACATTCGAGCACCCGGCCCATGCCCATGACCACGTCTTCGACTTCGTTCGGATAGACGTTGAAGCCGCTCACCAAAATCATGTCCTTCTTGCGATCGACGATGCGAAAGTAGCCGCGCTCGTCCATCACGCCGATGTCGCCGCTGCGAAACCAGCCGTCGGCGCTGATCACCTTGGCGGTTTCGTCGGGGCGCTGCCAGTAGCCGGCCATGACCTGCGGGCCCTTGATGGCGATCTCGCCCGGCTGGCCCAGTGGCACCTCGTGGCCTTCGTCATCGAGGCAGCGCATCAGCGTGCCCGGCAGCGGCACCCCGATGCTGCCGCTAAAGGCCGTGACCGTGACCGGGTTGCAACTGGCCGAGGGGCTGGTCTCGGACAGGCCGTAGCCCTCACAGATCGGGCAGCCGGTGCGCTCCAGCCACAGCTTGGCCACGGCGGCCTGCACCGCCATGCCGCCGCCGATCGAGACTTTGAGGTTGCGCCAGTTCACGCTGTCAAACTCCGGGTGGTGCAGCAGGCCGTTGAAGAGCGTATTCACGGCCGGGAAGCTGTGAAAAGTCTGGCCCTTGAGCGCCTTGAACACCGCTGGCAAGTCGCGCGGGTTCGGGATCAGGATGTTTTTGCCGCCGCTGCGCAGGCTCAGCATCATGTTCACTGTGAAGGCAAAGATGTGATAGAGCGGCAGCGCGCAGACGGCGGTGGGTTGCTCGCCCGCCGGGATGCGGTGCATCACCGGTGCGTCCCAGGCTTCGGACTGCAGCACATTGGCCAGCACGTTGCGGTGCAGCAGCACGGCGCCCTTGCTGACTCCGGTGGTGCCGCCGGTGTATTGCAGCACCGCCATGTCATCGGGGCCGATTTCGACCGGCTGAAAGTTCAGCGAGTGGCCCTTGTGCACCGCGTCGGCAAAGCGCACCGCGCTGGGCAGCTCAAAAGGCGGCACCAGCTTCTTGACGTGGCGCACCACGTAATTGACCAGCCAGCGCTTGGGCCAGGGCAGCAGCTCGCCCATCGAGGCCAGCACGATGTGCTTGACCGGTGTTTTGCTCAGGCAGGCGGCCAAGGTGGCGGCAAAGTTTTCGATGATGACGATCGCCTTGGCCCCCGAGTCGTTCAACTGGTGCTCGAGCTCGCGCGCGGTGTAGAGCGGGTTGACGTTGACCACCACCAGCCCGGCGCGCAAAATTGCCGCCACCGCCACCGGGTACTGCAGCACGTTGGGCATCATCACCGCCACCCGGTCGCCTTTGACCAAGCCCTTGCTCTGCCAATAAGCCGCCAGCGCACGGGCTTGGGTGTCGACCTCACCATAAGCCATGTCGTGGCCCATGTAGTGGTAGGCGCTGCGTTCGGCGTACTTGGTCAGGCTCTCGTCGAGCAAGGCGACCAGCGAGCGGTACTGCGACAGGTCGATATCGGCGGGCACGCCTTCGGGGTAGGCGCTGAGCCACGGGCGGTCGGCGGCGGTGGGGGGAGTGGACAAGGTGTGTGCTCCTGCTTGTTTTAGGTAGGTGCAGCGTGCAGGGGCCAAACCCACGCCTGCGCTGCAGCGCCATTATGCAAGCAGAAATCAACGTGCTCAATAATTCCGAACCGCTGACCAGCGGCTGACAGAAGTAAAAAAGGCTGCAGCGGTTGCGTTGCGCCGCCTGATAACCTGTTCCTATAGGGCGCTCCACAAAAATATAGGACGGTTCACATCCACTGGATGTCAATGCCTTCCGGTTTCAACTATTTGACTCCTGCTGCTGCTTTTGATCCGTGCCTGACTACCTCGACGACCTAGACGACCTTCAAGCTGGCATACCCGGTGCCGACGCGCTTTCTAGGCGATTGCGCATACGGTTTTTGAGCCCTCCCAGTTGCTGAGCGGGCCACTCAGGTCGATGCCCCGCCGCAGTGCGGTCATTTCGGCCACGATGCTCATGGCGATCTCGGGCGGCGTCAACGCGCCCAAGTTCAGACCCACTGGCCCATGCAGTCTGGCGATCTCCTCAGGGCTGACGTCGAATTCAAGAAGGCGTTCGCGGCGCTTTGCGTTGTTGTGCAACGAGCCCAGCGCCCCGACGTAGAAGGCGGGTGTGCGAAGCGCCTCCATAAGCGCCAAGTCATCTAGCTTGGGGTCGTGTGTAGCTGCAACCACCGCGCTGTTGTGGTCCAGGTGCATGGAAAGCACCAAATCGTCGGGCATGAGGGTCGACAGAGTAACGCCGGCCATGTTGCCCAAGCCCTCGTGGTACTCCTCACGCGGTTCACACACCGTGACCTGGTAGTCCAGCATCACAGCCATGCTGGCTAGGTAGCGAGCGAGTTGCCCGCCGCCGATGACCAGCAGGCGCAGGCGTGGTCCGTGCACGGTGCACAGCGACCGGCCGTCAAACTTGATGCGGTCGGCTTCGGTGGTGTCCTCCAACTGAACCAGGCCGGTGGTTATGTCTAGGCGGCGGGACACGAGGCGGTGCGACTCGATGGCGACCAGCAGTTCGCGCAGGCCGGAACCCACCGACAGGGGTTCGAGCACGATTTGCACGGTGCCGCCACAGGGCAGGCCGAAACGGTGAGCCTCTTCGGCGTTTTGACCGTACGTGGTGATTTCAGGCTGGTGCAAGGCCAGTTCGCCTTCGCCCACGCGCCGGATCAAGTCGTCTTCGATGCAGCCGCCCGAGACAGAGCCGGCGACTTGGCCGTCATCGCGAATGATCATGAGCGAGCCGGGTGGGCGCGGGGCCGAGCCCCAAGTGCGGACCACCGTGCCCATGACCACCCGGTGGCCTCGGGATAGCCAATTGAGGGCGGTGCGGATGACGTCGATGTCAAGGCTGTTCATGAGGCATCACTTAAGTAGTGGGTGAAATCAGGACCCTAGCCAACTAAGGCAAAGGCAGGGAGGCATCGGAAATCACCGAGCAGCCAAAGCCTAGGTCCAGCCAAGCCGGCAGCATCCGGGCAGCCAGCGTATCCGCCTGTCGCAGTAGGGCGCGCCGGTTGACTGGGCCGGTTTCAGACATGGCTGTATCGGTGAAGCTGGTCGGTGCTATCGGCAGCATGCACGCTGGCGTTGAAGGAGACGATGATGCGCTCAGCCTCACCGTGGTAGGGCATGGCTTGGTGCGCCAGCCAAGCCGGGAACACCACCAACCGGCCCGGCGCTGGCGCGATGTCTAGGTGAGCCGACTGCAGGTAAGCGTTGCCGAAGTCCATGTGCGCGCCGCCTAGGTGGTTGAAGTGGGGGCCGTAGAAGCGCGTTACGCCGTTGGCCTCGCCCAGCACCGGGTGGGAGCGCCGTTGGCCGTCCACATCGACCTGCACGCAGTACACGCCCGACCAAGAGCAGTTGCCGTGCGTGTGCACGTCGTGGTGTGCGCCCTGCGCGCTGATCTGGAACCAGATACCGCGCAGCGCGATCTTCAGGCCCGGTGTTGCGGCAGACCAGACCCCCTCGTTGGCCGCCACCACCGTCTGGCGCAGACTGTCAACGAGGAAGCGCACCAGTTGCTCCCACTCGGGTAGGTGGATGCGCTGCAGCAGGTCGTCCTCACTCGCATAGAAGGCGGTGCTGGGTGTGGCGCGTTCGTCGGTTGCACGCAAGGTGCGGAACACGCGCACCAGCAGCGGATTGATTTCTGCTGCCTGCGCAAAGCTGTGCAAGCCGAGCGGCGTGGACCAAAGGCGGTGCAGGGCCGAGGGTGTCATGTGGCGGGATTCAAGAGGACGTAGCCGGGATGGCTCCGTCAGGGGCGATGTCGGCCGGCCAGCGCAGCCGGTGACCGGTGCGCGCAGCCAGCGCCTCGATGTCCTCTGGGCTGTCCACGTCGGTTCGGTAGCGCTGGTTAACCGTGGGCCAGCGGTGCACGGCTTCAGGGTGGGTGGTCTGCCATTGCCTGCAGCCAATGTTGGCTTCACCCGCAAGGATTTGTACACTCACCTCGGCGCTAAATATGACCGGGTTACCCGGTTGACCATCCACCTCAGGTTGCACCACCAGCGTACCTTCGGGGCGCTTCTTGTAGGCGCCGATCAGGTCGTTGATGTCTTGTGAATTGATGAGCGGCTGGTCGGCCAGTGCCACCAGCATGGCGTCAATCTTGCCGGTGAGCGCTTGCAGGCCCAGCCGCAGCGAAGACACTTGGCCGGCATCCGGGTCGGGGTTGTGCACCAGCGTGACCGGGAAATCGCGCAACACCGGTTCGATGCGTGTGGCGTGGTGGCCGAGCACCACCACCAGTTCGTCCACGCCCGCACCCGAGAGCGCGATGAGCTGGCGCCGGATCAGCGGCACGCCGCCGAGCTCCAGCAGACATTTTGGGCGGTGGCCCATGCGCGAACCAGAGCCGGCGGCCAGCAGCACCGCACCCACCACCAGCCGGCTGTACAAGCCTCCACCGCCTTTGAGAATACAGCCCATGATGTTCAGCCTCCGCAGCAGGATTTTTTGACCAGCGCGGTGGTCGCAGTTTCGGGCACGGCCACCGGCGTTTCGACCTGCGCCGCGGCCGTCGCTGCCCCACCGCAGCAGCCGCCCATCTTCAGCGGCGGGAGATCGGGCTTGAAGTTTGGTGCCGATTTTTCAGTCACCGTCGCGGTGGCGGTGGCGGTGGCGGTGGCCAACCGCCCGCGCCGCGTCGCGACCACGGTTGCCAGCACCGCCAGCGCAATCTCTTCGGGGGTCTGCGCCCCGATGGGCTCGCCCGCCGGCGCGACGATGGCTGCCACTTGGGCCGGTTCTTCACCGGCCGCGATCAGGCTCTCGCGCAGCACCGTGGCCTTGCGCTCGCTGGCTACGAACCACAGCGTCTGCGGCTTCAGCGCCAGCGCGGCACGCAGCGCCTGCAGGTCGCGCCGGCCCTGCGTGGCGACGACGACGAGGCCACCGAGCGGCAGGGCCTGCACCACCGCATCGCTGCGGTCGCTGCCGATCACGCGTGCAGCCTCGGGGAAGTCGCCCACCTGTGCGCCCTCGGCCACCAGCACCGTTTGCAGGCCGATGTGCGGCGCCAGTCCGGTCAGCGCGCGCGCCACGGGTGAGTCGCCGAACACCAAAAGCTGGGGCGCCGGCAGCACCGGGTCGATGAAGAGTTCGAGCGTGCCGCCGGAGTGGCAGGCCATGCCGAACTCGAGTACATCACCCAAGGTGCGTTCGACGGTTTCATCGGTTGGCGCGATGCGGATAGTTTGCGGCTGACCGCTGAGCAGGGCTTGTCGCACGGTCTTGACTACCGCCGGTTGCGCGCAACCGCCGCCGATCCAGCCGTGGATCTGACCGTCGGCGGTGACCAAGGCCTTGTCGCCGGCCTTGGCCGAGGTGGGCGCTTGGGCGCGCAGCACGGTCACGAGCGCAAACGCGCAGTCATTTGCGTGCAGCTGGGCGGCGTGGGTGATCCAGTCATTGCGGTTCATGGCGTCTCTCCTTCAATAAAAATCAATGCAGAAACGGACGCGCCGCCGCCAGATCGGCGAGGCAGGCGAGGGGTACGAAGCGGTGGATGTGTTCGCGGGCGTTCTGCATCGCGACGGCAGCAGGCACGCGGCGCGTGGGGTGGAACCAGGTGATGCGGGCGCCGCGCCCGCGCAGCATCCGCAGCGCGTCAGCCAGCTGTTCGGGCGCGTCGGTGTCGAAGCCGTCGGACATGACCCACACGCGCGCACCGCGCCGCAACTGGGTGCGGGCATGCACACGGGCAAAGTCCTGCAGGCTGCTGGCGATGCGGGTGCCGGCACCGAAGCTGGCGCTCACGGCGTTGATCTTTTCCTGCACCGTGGCCGAGTCGCGCTGCATCAGCGGCGTCACTTCGGCCAGCCGGGTGTGAAACACGAACACGCGGGCCTGCGCCTCCAGCGCGAAGACGCGCGCGATCCGCAGGAACAGCGCGGCGTGCGACTCCATCGAGCGGCTCACATCGGCCAGGATGAACAAGCGGGGGGGGTCCAGGCGCCGGACCTGCCAGGCCGGCGCCAGTGGCTCGCCGCCCAAAGCCACGCTGCGGCGCAGGGTCTGGCGCAGGTCCAGCCGGTGGCCGGGGGGCGCGTGGCACCAGCGGCGAGTCGGCAGCGGGCGAAGTTGCGCAGTGATCTGGCGCGCCAAGCGCTGCAGCGCGCCCAGCTCCTGAGGCAGCCACATCTGGCCGTCGCGCCGGTGCAGGGCTTCCAGCTGGGGCTCGCTGCGGCTGGCGCCGCTCATGCCACGTGGTGTGCCGGCATCGCTGTTGCCCGCGCCCGCATGTGGCGCGTCGGCGGCGGCGGTCTGGGGCGCGGATTTGGCGGCGGTGGGTAGCTGTTGCGCGGCGTCCATCTGCTCGTGCAGCTGCTGCACGGCTTGGCGCAGGTCGCGCTGCGGTCGTGTCTGGCCGCTCACACGCACCGTGCCGCGCAGGCGTTCGGGGTGCCAGTAGCGGTCGAACAGATCAGGCCAGAGCCGCCATTCGCGCGCACTGTGGCAGGCGATGGCACGCCAGGCGGCGTTCAGGCGCGACCCGTTCAGACCCCCAACGATCAGCGCCGCCTGCAGCATGGCCCGCTGCTCGGCCACGCCCACGCTCAACCCGTGGTCGCGCAGCAGCGCCGCGAAACCGGCGAGGGTCTCGCTGGGGGCGAGCGCGGGCGAGAGGTTCATGATGTGGCCGCGTTGGCCTGCGCTTTTTCGGCCACGCCGACCTTGCGCCGGCCTTCGATCAGCTGGCGCGCGCGGTCCGCGCCGAGGCCGAAGCGGTCTTCGCGCGTTTTGAGTAGGCAGCCCAGCGTGGTCAGCAGCACTGCCATGTCGTCAGGCAGGGTGTGGTGGCTCATGCGGTGCAGCGCGTTGACCCAGTCCAGCGTCTCGGCGATGCCCGGGATCTTGGTGAGGTCTTCGCTGCGCAGGCGCTGCACGAACTGCACCGCTTCCTCAACCAGCCGGGTGTCTGCATCGGGCAGGGCGGTTTTGACGATGGCGATCTCGCGCGCCAGCGTGGGGTAGTCCAGATGGTGGTACAGGCAGCGGCGGCGCAGCGCGTCGGAGAGCTCGCGCGTGGCGTTGCTGGTGAGAACCACGCGCGGGATGTGGCGCGCGCGCAGCGTGCCGATCTCGGGCACGGTGATCTGGTAGTCGGCCAGCACCTCTAGGAGAAAGGCCTCAAAGGCCTCGTCGGCACGATCGATCTCGTCGATCAGCAGCACGCAGGGGCCGTCTTGGCTGATCGCCTTGAGCAGTGGCCGATCCAGCAAAAACTCGCGGCTGAATAGGTCAGACTCTTTGACTGTTCCCAGTTGCCCATCGTGCAGGCGGATCGCCATCAGCTGGCGGCCGTAGTTCCATTCGTAGGCAGCCTGTGCCAAGTCCAGCCCCTCGAAGCACTGCAGCCGCACCAGCACCGCGCCTTGGGCCTGCGCCAGCGCGGTGGCCAGCGCCGTCTTGCCCACGCCAGCGTCACCTTCGAGCAGCAGCGGCCGCTGCAGCTCGCCCGCCAGCCACACCGTGGTGGCTAGGTCGGCGTCGGCGAGGTAGCCCGCCCGCTGCAGCGACTCGCGCAGCAGGCGGTTCGCAGGGGAGACGGTGGGTGACATGTTCAGGTTCGCTTGCCAAAGAGACCCAGCCACCAGTTCTTGATCAGCGCCCAGACGATGGCTAGGCCGTTGATCTCCTTGGCCACGGGGGGTGCGGACCGGGGGGCCGCGTCAACGCTGCCACCGAACGCGACAGCAGCGCCGTCCGCCACCACCAACGAGGCGGGGGCAGGGATGGCCAGCGCGGCTTGGCGGAAGTTCTCGACGAACTGCGCCAAAATCATGTCAGAGACCTGCACCATCATGCGGCCGCCGAACTGCGCGAACTTGCCGTTGACAATCACGGCGGCGTCGCCATGCAGCACGCTGTGCGCCGGGTTGGCCGGGTCGACTTCAATCACCGCGCTCAGATCCATCGTGGCAGATGAACCGCCCTTATCGGCGCCCTTGCCGCGCAACACCATACGGCGCACCACTTCGTCTTTCTCCAGCACGTCAACTTGGCCGCCGAAATTTGCTGCAGCTGGGCCAACCTTGACTTTGACGCTGCCCTTGTACGAGGAGTCGGAGAGCTGTTCGGTCAGTTCGGCACCTGGCATGCAGCTTGCCATGGCCTTGAGGTCGCACATGATGGCCCAAGCGCGGGCCGGGTCCACGTCTAGTGGATAGCGTTTTTCGAGTTTGACTTCCATCTGGGGTGCCGATCAAAGGTTGAGCCCGCGGGCCTTGAGTTCTTTCCAGACGCGGAACGCGTTGTGCGGCATGTCCATGTGTGTCATGCCCTTATGCGAAAACGCGTCTACGATGGCTGAGGTGAACGTGGGAATGGAACCCACGTGCGGCGATTCGGCCACACCCTTGGCCCCCAGTGGGTGGTGCGGGCTGGGGGTTACTGTGTGGTCGGTTTCCCACCTCGGCGTTTCCACTGCGGTAGGCAGGAAGTAGTCCATCAGCGTATTGCCCAGCAGGTTGCCTTGAGCGTCAAACGGCATTTGCTGACCCATCGCGACGGCATACCCTTCGGTCAGGCCGCCGTGGATCTGGCCTTCGATGATCATCGGGTTTATGCGGGTGCCGCAGTCGTCGAGGGCGTAGAAGCGGCGGATCTTGGTCTCGCCGGTGGCGCGGTCGATATCCACGACGCAGAGGTAGATGCCGAACGGGAAAGTGAAGTTCGGTGGATCGTAGTAATGCACCGCTTCCAAGCCCGGTTCCAGACCAGCGGGTGGCTGATGGTAGGCTTGCCAAGCCACGTCGGCCATGGTCTTGAACTTGCTGTCGTCGCCCTTGACCTTGAAGCGGTCCACTTCCCAGTCGAGATCGTTCTCGTGGACTTCAAGCATGTGGGCCGCGATCTTGCGCGCTTTGGCGTGGATCTTGCGCGCCGCCAGCGCGATGGCGGCGCCGGCTACCGGCGTGGAGCGCGAGCCGTAGGTGCCTAGGCCGTAGGGTGCGGTGGAGGTGTCGCCTTCTTCCACCTGGATCACCTCGGACGGGATGCCCAGTTCTGTGGCGATAATCTGCGCGTAGGTAGTCTGGTGGCCCTGCCCCTGCGTGATGGTGCCCATGCGCGCAATCGCGCTGCCAGTGGGGTGGATGCGGATTTCGCACGAGTCGAACATGCCCACCCCTAGGATGTCGCAGATCTTGCTGGGGCCGGCGCCCACCACCTCGGTGAAGGTCACTAGGCCAATGCCCATCAGCGTGGGGCTATTGGGGTCGGAGCGTTTGGCGGCCTGCTCGGCGCGCAGCGCAGGATAGTCCACTGCGGCCAGTACCTTTTTGAGGGCTGTGTGGTAGTCGCCCGAGTCGTACTCGAAGCCGAAGGCGCTGGTGTAGGGAAACTGCTCCCTGCGGATGAAGTTCTTTTCCCGGATCTCGGCCTTGTCCATGCCCAGCTTCTGCGCCAGCACGTCCACCATGCGCTCAACCAGGTACACTGCTTCGGTCACGCGGAAGCTGCAGCGGTAGGCCACGCCACCGGGTGCCTTGTTGGTGTAGACGCCCTTGACCGAGCAGTGTGCGGCCGGAATGTCGTAGCTGCCGGAGACGATGTGGAACATGCCGGCCGGGAACTTGGTCGGGTCGGCGCAGGCGTCGAAGGCACCGTGGTCAGCCACCACGTTCACGCGCAGGGCGGTGATCTTGCCATCGGGCGTGGCGGCGATTTCTCCGTCCATGTGGTAGTCCCGCGCGAAGCCGGTGGACGAGATGTTCTCGATCCGGTCTTCGACCCATTTCACCGGCTTGCCCAGCACGATGCTGCTAACGATGGCGCATACATAGCCGGGGTAGATGGGCACCTTGTTGCCAAAGCCGCCGCCGATGTCGGGGCTGACGATGCGCACCTTGGACTCGGGGATGCCGGAGAGCAGCGACACCACCGTGCGCACCACGTGCGGCGCCTGGCTGGTGATATAGGTGGTCAGTTCACCGCGGACGGGGTCGAAACTGGCCACACAGCCGCAGGTCTCCAGCGGGCAGGGGTGCACGCGCGGGTAATACATGTGCTGGCTCAACTTCACCGGCGCGGCGTCGAAGGCGGCGTCGGTGGCGGCCTTGTCACCCGCGTCCCAGGTGAAGATGTGGTTGTGGTGCTCGCGCGGGCCGTGAGCGCCGCTGGTCTTGCCGGCCAAGTCTTCGCGCAGCACGGGCGCGTCGGGCTTGAGCGCCTCGTAGGGGTTGATCACCACAGGCAGCTCTTCGTATTCGACCTCGACGGCCTCCACCGCGTCGGCTGCGATGTAGCGGTCGTCGGCGATCACGATGGCCACTTCCTGCATCTGGAAGTGCACTTTTTCGTCGGCCAGCACAGCGGCCACGTCGCCGGCCAGCGTGGGCATCCAGTGCAGCTTTAGGGGCTTGAGGTCGTCGGCCGTCAGCACGGCATGCACGCCAGGGATGGCGAGTGCGGCCTCCTTGTTGATCTTCTTGATGCGGGCGTGGGCCAGCGGTGAGCGCACGATGTCCATGTGCAGCATGCCGGGCATCTTGATGTCATCGACGTAGTTGCCCTTGCCCTGGATGAAGCGGGCGTCTTCCTTGCGCAGGCGCGAGACGCCTATGCCAGCCAAGGCGATTTCACGTGCTTCGGCGGTTTGTACCGGTGCGTTCATGGGGTTTTCTCCGTGGGTGGGGCTCAGGCCGTGGCGGGTTCTTGCAACTTCTTGGCGGCGTACTGCACTGCCTTGACAATGTTCTGGTAGCCCGTGCAGCGGCACAGATTGCCGCTCAACCCCGAGCGGATTTCCTCTTCGCTGGGGTTGGGGTTGTCGTGCAGAAAGCGGTAGGCCCGCATCAGCATGCCGGGCGTGCAGAAGCCGCACTGCAGGCCGTGTTCCTTGTAGAAGCCCTCTTGCACCGCGTGCAGCACGCCTTTGTTGGCCAGCCCTTCGACGGTCAACACCTCGGAGCCGTCGCACTGCACCGCCAAGTGGGTGCAGCTCTTGACTGACTGGCCGTCGATGTCTACGGTGCAGGCGCCGCAGTGGCTGGTTTCGCAGCCGATGTGGGCACCAGTGAGGTTCAGTTCCTCCCGCAGGAAATGGATCAGCAGGGTGCGCGGCTCGACTGCTTTTTCTTCAGCCTTGCCGTTCACATGGACGGTGATGAGTTTCTTTGCCATGGGGGTGTCTCCAAGAATTTATACGCAGCGGGACCAAGCCTTGGTCAAGGCGCGTTTGACCATTTCGCCGGCCATGGCGGTCTTGTATTCAATGTCGCCGCGCAGGTCTTCGGCTGGGTCGCAGATGGCGATGGCCGCGTCGGCGGCGGCCTGCAGCGTGGCGGGGTTGAGCGGCTGGCCGAGCAATGCCGTTTCGGCGGCTTCGACCCGCAGCGCAGTGGGGGCGACGTTGGTCAGGGCAATGCGCACGTGGCTGACGGAGTTGCCGCCCTTGCGCATGACCACCGCGCAGCCGGCGGTTGCCCAGTCACCGGTCTTGCGTTTGAGTTTTTCGTAGGCCCAGCCGGTCCCTTGGGCAAAGGCCGGGGCATGGATCTCGCACATCACTTCGTTCTCTTCCAGCAGCGTCATGTAGGTGCCGAGGAAGAAACCGTCGGCGGCGACGGTGCGGCGGCCGTTCGGGCCTTCGAGTACGAACGAGGCTTCGATGGCGATGGACAGGGCGGGGTGGTCGTTGCCGGGGTCACCGTGGGCGATGTCGCCGCCGATGGTGCCGCGATTACGTACCTGCGGGTCGGCGATCAGCTGGGCGGCCTCGGCCAGCAACGGCAACCTGGCGTGCACGATGGGCGAGCGGATCAGCTCGTTTTCGGAAGTCATGGCACCAATCACCACCGTGCCGCCCTCCTCACGGATGCCACGCAGCTCGGGAATGCGGTTGAGGTCGATCAGGTGGGTCGGCTGCGCAAACCGCAGCTTCATCATCGGCAGCAGGCTGTGGCCGCCGGCCAGCAGCTTGGCCTCGGAGCCGAGTTGGCCCAGCAAATCCACGGCCTCGCCAACGCTGCGTGGCACGTGGTATTCAAAACGCGGTGGAATCATGGTTTGTCTCCTATTTTTCTGGGCGGTTGAAAATTTATTAACACCCGCCCAGTTTGCAGGAGATACTGATTCCGATACAACTTGCGGGTCTTAGGTCTGGACGAGCATCAAATGTGGATTTTTCTGCATGAGGCGCATTTTTGTCTGCACGAACTGCTGAGATCAGGCGCGCGTGACTTGGCAATAGGGGAATATCCTGGGGTTTGCTTTGCGCAACTCCGGCACAAGGTGCGGTTTGCTTAGTGCGTACCCGGCGCCAAGCCGGCGCGGCCTCAGCGCTTGGTCAGAAGCCCCAAGGCTTGGCGCAGGCGCACCACCTCGCCACGCGCCACCGGGATCGGCTCTCGGTGCTTGCCCTGTAGCAGCACATGCGTCTTGCTGCCCTCGCGTCCGAGCTCGACCACGGCACGCAGATTGACGATGAAGCATCGGTGCACGCGCATGAACTGCGCAGGGTCGAGCCGTGCCTGCAGGTCGCCGATGCTCAGGCTACAAAAATGGAAGCCATTGCGAGTAAGCGCCCGGGTGTGGTGGGCCTGTGACTCCAAGGAAAATACTTCATTTGTGTCCACAAACGCCACCTTATGGTTGGCCACCAGCGGGATGCGGGTCAAGCGCAGGTTGACTGCAGGAACACCGGTCACCGGAGCTTCCTGACTGAGCGCCTGGGTGACGTCGTAGAAGACCAGCACAAATCCAGTGGTTTGGCCTAGGTGGTCGCCAAGGCGCGTTACTTTGATCAGCAGCACCTGTTCGGGGATGTTGATGATCATGGTCATCGGTACGGCGTTTACCGCCGGGCAGCTGGAGGCTTGGTCCAGCATGAATCTGACCTTGGATTTTGAGCGCTCTGGATGGAACGAGGTCACCAGTTTGTCGAACGGCTGCTTTTCGCTCACGGGAAGTACTTTGCGGGCGAAATCATTCATCGCCAGCACGGTCCGCCGGGCGTCTAGGTGGATCACGCCTACCTCGAATTTCTCAAGCAGGTACAGGGTCGAGTTGTTCGCGACCTGTGCATCCATGGGTTGTCTCCGGGTCGTTCTGACAGGGGCCGTCTGTTGCCATGTGTAAACAAAAAACCCCAACCAGAACAAGTCTTGCTGGGGTTTTGTTTGCGAATAAGAATTTGCTCTGCTTCTAGAACGGAATATCGTCTTCCATGCCATCAAAGTCGGTCGAGGCGGCGGCCGGCTTGGCGGGGGGGGCCGGGCGGCTAGAGGCCGGGGCGGGTCGGCCGCTGGCCGGTGGTGCGGCGCGCGCGGCGCCGGAGTCGTCTGAGGAGGGTGCGCCCATGCCCTCGCGGCTGCCCAGCAGCTGCAGTTCGGTGGCGATGATGTCGACCGTGTTGCGCTCGACGCCGGATTGGTCGGTGTATTTGCCGTATTTGAGGCGCCCTTCAACGTAAATCGGGCGCCCTTTTTTGACGTATTCACCGGCGATCTCGGCCATACGCTCGTAGAAGGTGATGCGGTGCCACTGGGTGTCTTCGACCAGCTCGCCGCTGGTGCGGTCTTTGCGGCGGCTGGTGGTGGCCAGGGTGACGTTGGCCACTGCCTGGCCCGAGGGCAGGTAGCGAATTTCGGCGTCGCGGCCGCAGTTGCCGACCAAGATGACTTTGTTGACGGATGCCATGGCGCGTGGGTTCCTCTCTTGGGGTGAGTAAATTGATCCGGTAGATTGTGCAGCAATTCTAGTGGCGGACCGCAGCCAACTTGCAACCGGCGCCGGCTGCAGGTCGGCGCAGCCTAGCGCAGACTATCGCGGTTGCCCCTAAGGCCAGCCCTTGTTTGCTGCTTGCCTACAATGGGCCGTGCGCATGCATTTTTTCCAACAGGCTTAGCTCCTTGACTTCGATACCCTTGCCCCGCCATCCTGAGCCCGCCGTGCTGGTGGTCGATGACGAGTTGCGCTCGCAAGAGGCGATCCGCCGCACCCTGGACGAAGACTTTCGGGTGCTTACTGCGGGCAGCGCCGAGCAGGCGCTGGCTGTGCTGGAGCGCGAGCCGGTGGCGGTGGTGCTGTGCGACCAGCGCATGCCCGGCAGCACCGGCGTGGTCTTTCTCAAGCAGGTGCGCCAGCGCTGGCCCGAGACGGTGCGCATCATCGTTTCGGGTTACACCGAGAGCGAAGACATTGTGGCCGGCATCAACGAAGCCGGTATCTACCAGTTCATCCTCAAGCCCTGGGCCCCCGAGCACCTGATGGATGCGGTGCGCAATGCTGCCGAGGCGCACCAGTTGCAGCGCCAGACCGCACGCCTCGACCTGGAGCTGCGCACCAGCACCCCGGTGCTGCGCCAGCGCGCCAGCCAGCGCTTGCAGCAGGTGCAGCAGGTGTTTGGTTTCGAGCGCATCGTGCGCGCGCCCGGCAGCCCCCTCGATGGCGTGTGCGCCGTGGCGGCGCGGGTGGCGCGCTACGGTTTGTCGGTGCTGGTGCTGGGCGAATCGGGCAGCGGCAAGGAGCTGCTGGCGCGCGCCATCCACTACGCCTCGCCGCGCGCGGGCGGTCCGTTCGTGGTGGAAAACTGCGCCGCCATTCCCGACACGCTGCTGGAGTCGGAGCTGTTTGGCCACAAACGCGGCGCTTTCACCGGGGCCTACGACGACCACGTCGGGCTGTTTCAGCGCGCCCACGGCGGCACCGTGTTGCTGGACGAGATCGGCGAGACCTCGGCCGCCTTCCAGGTCAAGCTGCTGCGTGTGCTGCAAGAGGGCGAGGTGCGGCCGGTCGGGGCGGCGCGGCCGCTGCCGGTCGATGTGCGCGTGATCGCCGCCACGCACCGCGAGCTCGAGCAGCGCGTGCGCGAGGGCCTGTTTCGCGAAGACCTGTACTACCGCCTGGCCGCCGTGACGCTGACCGTGCCGCCGCTGCGCGAGCGCGTGGCCGACATCGGTCCGATCGCGCGCCAGCTGCTGCACGAGGTGGCGGCCGAACTCGGTCGCCCCAGCGCCAGCCTGCCCGACCAAACCCTGGCCTGCCTGTTCGCCTACCCTTGGCCGGGCAATATCCGCGAGCTGCGCAACGAAATCGCGCGCGCGCTGGCGCTTTACGACGGCGACCGGCTGCTGCCCGAGGCCTTCTCGCCGCGCGTGCTGCAGGGCCAGCAGGCCGGCAGTGCCGGGGCCCAGTTGGCGGCGCTGGTGCCCAGCAGCGGCACCCTGGTGCAGCGGCTCGAAGTGATCGAGGCCATGCTGCTGCGCGAAACGCTGCTGCGCCAGCGCTGGAACAAAACCCGTGCAGCGCAAGAGCTGGGGCTGTCGCGCGTGGGCCTGCGAAGCAAGATCCAGCGTTTTGGGCTGGAGCCCGGCCCATGAATATGCTCTGGTTGCAAGCGGGCGGCTGCGGCGGTTGCAGCATGTCGCTGCTGTGCGCCGACACCCCCGATTTTCACGCGCACCTGCGCACCGCCGACATCGAACTGCTTTGGCACCCCTCGCTCTCGCTGGCCAGCGGCGCCGAGGTGCTGGAGCTGCTGCAGCGCTGCGCCGACGGCCGCCAGCCGCTCGATGCGCTGTGCATCGAGGGCTCGCTGCTGCGCGGGCCCAACGGCAGCGGGCGGTTTCATGTGCTGGCGGGCACGGGGGTGCCGATGATCGATTGGGTGCGCCGCTTGGCCGCGCGCGCGCGCCACGTGGTGGCGGTGGGCAGTTGCGCGGCGTGGGGTGGCGTCACGGCGGCGGGCGAAAACCCCACCGACGCTTGCGGCCTGCAATACGAGGACGACCGCCCCGGCGGCTTGCTGGGGGCCGATTTTCGCAGCCATAGCGGCCTGCCGGTGATCAATGTCGCCGGTTGCCCGACGCACCCGAGCTGGGTGCTCGACACGCTGGCGGCGCTGGCGGCCGACGAACTCACCGCCGCCGACCTCGACACGCTGGCGCGGCCGCGCTTTTATGCCGACCAACTGGTGCACCACGGCTGCACCCGCAACGAATACTACGAGTTCAAGGCCAGCGCCGAAAAACCCTCCGACCTTGGCTGCCTGATGGAGCACATGGGCTGCAAAGGCACCCAGGTGCACGCCGACTGCAACATCCGGCTCTGGAACGGCGAGGGCAGTTGCACCCGGGGCGGCTACGCCTGCATCGCCTGCACCGAGCCGGGCTTCCAGGAGCCGGGCCACGCCTTCGACCAAACGCCCAAGTTCGCCGGCATCCCGATCGGGCTGCCGACCGACATGCCCAAGGCCTGGTTCATTGCGCTGGCCTCGCTGTCCAAGAGCGCCACGCCCAAGCGCGTGCGCGACAACGCCGTGGCCGATCATCTGGTGCAAAAGCCGGCGCTGCGGCGCACGCGCATAAAGTAGTAAAAATATGAGCCGCTTGATCGTAGGCCCCTTCAACCGCGTCGAGGGCGACCTCGAGGTCACGCTCGACTGCGCCGACGGGGTGGTGCGCGCCGCGCACGTGAATGCGCCCATGTACCGCGGCTTCGAGCAGATATTGCAGGGCAAGCTGGCGCACGATGCGCTGGTGTTCGTGCCGCGCATCTGCGGCATTTGCTCGGTCTCGCAGTCGGTGGCGGGGGCGCGCGCCTTGGCCGACCTGGCTCGGGTGGTGCCGCCGCCCAATGGCCAGCACACCATCAACCTGATGCTGGCGACCGAAAACCTGGCCGACCACCTGACGCACTTTTACGCCTTCTTCATGCCCGACTTCTGCCGGCCCGTGTACGCCGACCGGCCTTGGCACGGCGAAGCCCGGCGCCGCTTCCTGCCCGAGCACGGGGTGCAGACCCGCCAGGCGCTGGCGGCGCGCCAGCGCGCCTTTACCTTGCTGGGCACCTTGGGCGGCAAGTGGCCGCACACGCAATCGATCGAGCCCGGCGGCAGCACGCGCGCCATCGACGCCGCCGAGCGGGTGCGGCTGCGGGCCAAATTGCGCGAATGGCGCGCCTTTTTGGAGCAGCAGCT
>Ga0208734_100135_pt1 | contig 21763 bp, 24 predicted proteins | sample Subbio2Aug_QV11A_FD_184824 | JGI IMG/M metagenome (GOLD analysis project Ga0208734, IMG submission 184824) | Serpentinite rock and fluid subsurface biosphere microbial communities from McLaughlin Reserve, California, USA - CR12Aug_QV11A (SPAdes) | ecosystem: Environmental > Terrestrial > Deep... | reverse complement strand
TCACCAACTGGGCCGAAGTGTTCGGCTCTGACGGCTACACCGAAGACTGCACCCAGCCCGCCCTGCCCCACAGCACCATTGCCGAAGGCCAGACGCCGCCGCCTGACCGCGTCTTCAAGATCGGCAAGGACGTGTGGATCGAACGCGAAGACTTTGAAGAAGTGCCGCCCAAGGGCTACAAGCGCCTGTTCCCAGGCAACGTGGTGCGCCTCAAAGGCGGCTACGTCATCGAATGCACGGGTTGCGCCAAAGACGCCGAAGGCAAAGTGACCGAAGTGCACGCCAAGGTCATCCCCGGCACCAAGAGCGGCACCCCCGGCGCCGACAGCGTCAAGGCCAAAGCCGCCATCACCTGGGTGGGCAACGCCGACGGGGTGAGCGCCGAAGTGCGCCTGTACGACCGCCTGTTCACCGACCCGCAACCCGACGCGGGCGGCAAGAACTTCCTGGACGCGCTGAACCCCGACAGCCTGAAGGTGGTGACGGCGGTTGTGGAGCCTTCACTGGCTGCAGCGAAGCCAGACCAGAAATTCCAGTTTGAGCGCCACGGCTACTTCGTGGCCGACCGTGCGGACCACGGGGTGGGCGGGAAAGTGGTGTTCAACCGGGTGACGGGGTTGAAGGATCGTTGGAATTGATCGCTATTCCCACTCTGTGCTTGCTTAATGCCTCGTACAAATCGTCTTTGTTGAAGACATCGCCTTGCACCACTTCACTCTCAGAATCTGGGGGTAGCTATCTACTCCGTTTTGGCGAGTAGGTGAACAGATCCGGAACAACGCGCGGTTGACACGGCCACATAGGAGTTGCGGAGCGTTTGCCCGGTAAACCTGTCTTGAATCGTCCCGAGGAGATTCGAACGCGCTGCCTAAAGCAACCACGCAAGCAACGTGAGCCGTTTTTCGACACCGACGAATCTGTGCATGCGCTGGTTATGGTCGAAAAGTGAGGCGCTCTACCAAATCGCAAAAACGGCAGGAAGTACATGGGTGTGTGGCATACCTCCCCCGACAACAGGGCGCACGCTTTACGACAAGTTGATGCGGTGTCTGGGCGAGATTGCCCATACGCACGATACCGACTGAAGTACCCGCCACCAACTTCGGCGACTAGGATGGCCATAATGAGCCAAATCCAACGGGGTCTACGGTTCCAGCAATTGCACACTGCCGAGGCCATCTTTCTGATGCCCAACGCTTGGGACGTTGGTAGTGCGCTGATGCTCGCGTCCTGCGGCTTTCCCGCTATCGCCACTACGAGTGCAGGCGTGGCTTTCTCGCTGGGATTCCCTGATCAAGAAGCTGCTGTGAGCAGGGAGACCATGCTGGATCGCGTGGGGTCCATTGCTGCGGCAAGTCCACTTCCTGTCTCCGCCGATCTCCAGTCGGGCTACGGTGCGAGCCCTGAAGAGGTTGGAGAAACCATCGCGGCTGCGATTCGTGCTGGTGTGGTGGGCGCGAACATCGAGGACTACAGCGGCAATCCTGCGCAAGCCCTGTTCGACAGAGAGCACGCTGTCGCGCGCGTTCGGGCAGCAAGACGCGCCGCGGACGCGTCGGGAGTTCCTTTTGTTCTGACGGCCCGATCCGATGTCTACCTGACTGGTGCGAGCAATGTTTTTGCAGAGGCCGTCGAGCGATGCAATGCGTACCGAGAGGCGGGTGCGGATTGCCTCTTTGTGCCGGGGGCTTCCGACCCCAAGACCATCGAAGCGCTCGTCCGGGAGATCAATGCCCCCCTCACCGTGGTCATGGGCCTGACAGGTTCACCTCTCACCGTGCCCCAACTCGGATCTTTGGGGTCTCCTCGTTTTCAGTGCAATAAGTGACGGTACGCAAAGCTAGCACTGGCGCGGGGGTGGTCTGGGTAGACCGTTGATTTCATTGACTTTCCTGTTCGCTTTGTAAACGGGTATGGTGGCCTCCCACTTTTGAGGTTCACGATGCAGGGTTGGCACACAACGTTTTTGGGGATGCGTGGGCTCCCCCGCGATATCAGCGACTTCGAGATGAAGGCATTTTTCACCTTCGATGGTGCCGAGCGCGACGCAATCAATGCACGCCGAGGTGATTCCCACAAGCTTGGTCTGGCGCTCCATATTGGTTTCCTGCGCATGAGTGGGCGTTTGCTCGGTGCCTTTCGGGTAATTCCAGTAGCCTTGTGGCGCCACCTTGGCAACGAGCTTGGCATTGCAGCACCAGAAGTCGCCTCGCTGAGAGCCATGTATGAACGCGGGCGCACGCTATTCGATCACCAACAAGTAGCCTGCACGGTCCTTGGATTCCAGTGGATGAGCGAGCACCAGCGCCGCTCACTGGTACGTGAACTGCGCGACGAAGTGGCGCGCTGCGCCGACCGCGATCAGCTACTCGTGCGGGCGCGTCAATGGCTGTACAAGAACAAGCTGGTGATCGTGCACGAGCGGGCAATTCGGACACTGATTGCGGCGGCACTTGCCCAGCTTGAAGTTGAAACAGGCACCGCCATCGCCGCCAGCGTTGATCCAGCAACACTTGATCGCTGGCGAGCCTCAGTTTCAGAGCTGCGCCCAGATGGACAAACCCAGCAGAGTTGGCTATGGGCTGCACCGGCGAAACACTCAACCCGCCAAATCAGCGAGGTACTGGAGCGCATCGACCTGCTTTACACGCTGGACGTTCATAAGCACCTGGCAGACATCCCCGATCTCATCTTGCGCCGCTACGCGCGCCGACTTGTCTCCAGGCCGCCCTCAGCCGGAGCCAAGATCAAAGAGCCAGCGCGCACCGTGGAGGTCGCATGCTTTCTTCGGTATTGCCTGTTCACCACCACAGACCAGTTGATCCTTATGGTGCAGCGCCGGATCGCCGATCTGTGGCGTCAGGCTGCCGCCGATGTCCCCGCTACCGTCAATTGGGCCGCAATGTACAAAACGCTGCTCGGCGAACTTGTTGCCTTGAGCGCGCAAGGTGCGGTGCCAGATGCTGAGTTGCGTGCCCGTCTTGAAGCCTTGATCACCGAAACCCAGAAACGCAAACCACCGAGCAGGGCCTCCCTGGTCCGCGAGGGATTGATTGATGGAATTCGCCCCGTGCGGTCGTTGCTCGTCGCCATTGCAAAGCTGCCCTGGCAGGCCACCGGCGAGCATCCTGCCATCGAGTACCTTGCCAAGCTGCAAGCTTTATATCTCAAAGGATCCAGAAAGCTGCCAGTTGAAGTGGTGGCACCAAGTCTGGGAATGATCTGGCAGGTTTCGATCTCCAGCCCAGACCGGGAACGGGCGTTTCAGGCGTTGGAGGTGGCCACCCTGTTTGCCCTGCGCCGCGCGGTGCGCAATGGCTCGGTCTGGATTGAGCACAGCCTGAGCTTTCGGGGTCGTGCGCGCTTGTTCTTCACGGACGAGCGTTGGCAGGCAGAGTCCAAGAAACACTATGCCCGTCTATCGTTACCCAGCAAGGCTGCCACTTTCTTGAAGCCTTTGCTGGCCAGAGTAACTGCCGGTGTCGATGCGGTGGCCGCTGCAGCCCGCAGTGGCGTACTGCGCGTGGATGATGAACTCCATTTGTCGCCATTGCCCGCAGAGGACGAAGACCCAGAAGTGACCAAGCTGCGCGCGGCTTTGGATCACCGCATCGGTGAGGTTCAATTGCCGGAAGTGATTCTGGCCGTTGACGCCCAGGTGCGCTTTAGCTGGATCATGCTCGGACGTGAGCCGCGCTCTACCGACGAGCTGCTGATGGTCTATGCCGGCATCATGGCCCACGGCACCAGTCTGACTGCGGTCGAATGCGCGCGCATGATTCCGCAATTGTCTGCCACCAGCATTCGCCAGGCCATGCGCTGGGCGCGGGACGAACGGCGTCTGAGCCAGGCCTGCCAGGCTGTGCTGGAATTCATGCAGCGACACCCGATTGCCGCCACCTGGGGGCGGTCCGATTTGGCATCTTCTGACATGATGAGCATGGAGACCACCAAACGGGTGTGGCAAGCCCGGCTTGATCCTCGGCGCAACACACCTTCCATTGGAATCTACTCCCATGTAAAAGACCGGTGGGGCATCTTCCATGCGCAGCCCTTTGTGCTCAATGAGCGCCAGGCGGGCGTGGCCATTGAAGGTGTCATCCGCCAAGAAAAGCTGGAGACCAGCCAGCTTGCTGTGGATACCCATGGCTACACCGACTTTGCCATGTCACATGCCCGTTTGCTTGGTTTTGATCTTTGCCCGCGGTTGAAGGAACTCAAACAGCGCCACCTCTTTGTGCCACGCGGCACCAAAGTGCCCGCAGAAATCGCTGCGGTGTGCGAAGCCAATGTCGACGTCGCTTTGATCGAAAAGCATTGGGATAGTCTGGTGCACCTGGCAGCCTCGGTCATGAGCGGACATGCCAGTGCGATCAGGATGCCGGAATCGAGCAGCGCTGGCGCATCCCGATGCAGTTCGCGCCGGCGGTCGCGGATCGCGGTAGATCCAGCGCGCACAGCCCCGGCGGTCACAGCCTCAATGAGCGTGTCCACGTGCCAGCCGCCCACCGGCTGAGCGCGGTGACTCAAGACATGGCGGGCCACGGCCTGGCTGATGCCGTGATCCAGCCGCGCCAGCCGCGCAGGATCGTAGCCGAGCCAAATGTCGCCCGAAACAAGCTTGCAAAAGGCTTTCCCGATTTCAACACGCCACAAGTGACGCTGGCCACCCAGCGGGTTGTCGCGCACGATATGGGTGCCGTCGGAGCGCAGAGCTTTGTCGATGTGATCAATCAAGTGTCCTGAACATGCTAACTTCGTGGGCTCAATAATTTGTATCACGGCTTGCTGCAGCTCCTCTAGCACGTGATCGAAAGAGCTCCCGGACACTTGATTCGCCCTCCTGCGCACGCGAGCAGGATCTACCAGCAGTTTGATTCGGCCATCCTCTGTGCTCCCTTTTTTTTCACGCTCGTAGCAGATCGCCTCCAACACGTCGGCGTGCTGCTGTCCGAGCTTGCCTGATATTTTGATTTTGCCCCATGGTGTCAAAATAGTCTCTCTCTTGAGCACCTGCGGCCGTCTTGTCGCTTGGAAAAGACACAGCCGGATAGCGTGCGTCGTTGAAGTGGGCAAGGGTGTTGAGTTTTCAGAAGTCTTCATCGTCATTCACCTTGTCTTTGCTCTTCTTCGTCTTTTTTGCAGTCACCGAGCTGGTAGCAAATTCGGCCGGCACTAGTACCCCGCCCTCGGTCCTGCGTAGCCACATCTCATCAGCGCGCTTTGCGTAATTTTGCTTACTCACGCCGGCCCGGACAAATGAATGTCGCATTGACTCATCGATTTCGAGTTTTTTGGCATCCTCTTTCGAGCATCCCACTAAAAAAGCTTGCCAGCGGATGTTATCCACTAGCACTGACGACCCGCGACCTGCTTGCTGCATATCGCCTACACCATTCAATGCTGCTGATTTGCTCACATGGTGCAAAAATACAATTGCGCATCCAGACCGCTCTGCAACACCCCCTAGGGCGCCGATTAGCTGCGCCATTTGCCCGCTGTCGTTTTCATCTGCGCCGTGAAAACGCCGCAGTGTATCTAAGACCAGCAGCCGTTTGCCGGTAGCCACTGCCTGCACGAGAGTTAGCCATTCGGGGCTATTTATATCGATTTTTGCACCCAGCAGTGACTCAATACGACACTCATACGCGACCTGTTCTCGCAATGCTGGGTTAAGGTGCCGGCCGAGCGCGTGGAGCCGGTGGCGAATCGCTAGAGCGGGGTCTTCTGCTGCCAGAAATGCAACTTTACCAGTGTAGTGAGTCACCCCGCAGTTAAACCCGCTTATATCGTGTCCAGTGGACACGAGCACCATCAATTCCAAGGCAAGCATGGACTTGCCAGCCCCGCCAGGTGAAACTATTGCTCCGACTGTGCCAGCCAGCAAACCCGGCAGTACGAAATCCAGTGGCGGCGGGGTTTCTTCAAATGCTTGCGCAATGTCAATGTTGCCGCTGCCCATCGCATACTCTTGTCGCTGGCCGTCGTTCGCGCTGCAGTTCTTATCAGTAAATGCGTTCATTTCAAGCTCCAACAAAAAGTTGAAGCTGTGCGGCATTCTCGATTGCACATTCTGTAGATTCAACAAATAGTTGAATCTGTTTGGCGTTCTCGATTGCACGGTTTGCGGCGCAATTTATCGCCCGCGATCGCTCAATCGCCTGATTGAGCGATGGAAGTTGAGATCTGCGGTCTTTGTTTTCCAGCCAAGTCCGGCATTGATTGCCGAGCAAATGAATTACTTCATATGCCACTTCTTCGCGCAAAGTAAGCAAGTAATCAATTTCCCCTGCATCGCCAAACGCCAGGACGAAGCTCAAAATCGTGCGCTTATTGTCGCTCAATTCAGACCAACGTTTGGGCCACTTGTTGTGCTTCGAGGTTTTGAGATACAGTTCTGCAAATGCAGCCAGCAGCGGCGCGGATTTATCTATCGCCGGGGCTGATTTCTTGACGTCTGCTTCAATGCACTTGTAAGTTTTGTTTGCATCAATTCCAGTTGCACGGGCTTTGAAAACAGTGATCGACATCCGGACAATGCTCAGCAGTGTGCGGTTTTGCGCGGCGATGTCACCAAAACCATTTACTCGCATACACGCATTGCGCAGACCCGTTACTGCGTTTTGTGTGATTTGCAGATGACTGCCGTGGTGCCAGTCGTCATCGAAGGCGTAGACCGGCTCGCGCTCAGATGCATTTTCGTGTGTTGGATTTTCAAAGCACAAACTTTCTGTTTGCACTCGGTAGTCGGGATTGATTTCTTTAGCGACATGACACGCCAAGGTTTTGCCGGTTGCTGGTACTTCTTGCTCTTTTCCGCCAGCAATCTTTTCAGCGACGTGCGCCGCAATCAAATTGACTACTGTCTCGTAGCCCCTTCCGACTTCGTCAGTGATCACTCGCAACGCAGCGACCAGGCCGCCTTCTTTAGCCGAGCCGGCAACCACAATTGCTGCGCCGACTTTAATTGCTTCGAGTATTTGCGCCTGCCGTCCCGCTGAAACGGCTTTCTCGTTCATCAGCTCTTTGAGCCACTTGACTGCATCCAGCAGTTTAAAATTAACGTGTGTCATTGCTCGCTCCGGAATTGAGTTACGGCAGCGGCTCGCAGGTGAAAGAAGTGAAAGAGGGAAAAACAGGTGCGACTGGCCTGGCGCGCGATCAACCGATGCGCGAGCCATGCCGAAAAAGGCAGGGGGGATCGCGCTCAGGCCGTCGCGGGCTGGCGCAGTGAGCTAGATGAGTGTGTAGTAGCTATGCAGACGCGCATCAAGATAGATGCGCGTGCTCGATCAGCAGATGCGATTCGTGACTCGCTTGCTGCGTCGAGAGAGTGCGCGGTGAGCGTGCGCACGAGGTTGGAGAGTGACAGAGTGGCGAGATTGACGACTTTTATGCCGTCGTCACTTTTTGACATCAAATGCAGCGCTTGCGCGGTCAGCAGATCGGCTTTACCGAGCTTCGAGCGGAAGGCGCTGCTGTGCTTGATGCTGTTGAGCATCTTGATGATGCAAAACAGTGCCGAAGCGGTGAACATGCAGACGACGATCAACTGCTGCGCGAGCGTCTGAGCAACCGCTTGCAAGACGAGAGCAATTAGAGTCGCAGCAAGCAGGATCGCTGCCTGCATAGCCGCCACTGCTTTCGTACCCTGCCAGATCTCAGCGCACACTCTCACGCTCAGCGACTTGCTAAGTCGTTTTTGAGCGCTGGATGTGATCGCTGTGCACATGCTTGACATTGTAGTTCAATACTCAACAGTTGTCAAATTTAAGCACTACCCCTTAAACTTTTTTGTGACAAAGTGCAAGCCGGCAGGAGCTATTGGTTCAATGGTTCTCGGGTACCGGTGTACCACACAGTACACATTACGCGTACTATGTACTGCATGGTACGTTTTGCATTGCCTTTACCGATCTCAAACTGGCTTTCGCGCTCGACTGGCCACCGCCGCCGCATTGACCACTGCAAGTGCGGCCACCACCACCACCGCATTGAGCAATGCAGGTGCAGCCACCACCACCACTGCATTGACCACTGCAGGTGCAGCCACCACCACCACTGCATTGAGCACTGCAGGTGCGGCCACCACCGCCACCACCGCCACCGCCACCACCGCCACCGCCGCCGCCGCTTCACCGGCGCGGAGCTTGGCCGGGTGGCTGGCTGCGCATCTGCTCTGCTGTTTCCTGCGCCGTCATCTTGACGAGGTTTTGGATGTCCGTCTGCGAGAAGCCCCGGCTGAAATTGACCCCGGCCATAGCACCGAAGGCGATGCCCACCATCACTGCGATGGCGGAGATGATGACGAAGCCCTGCGAGACCTTTTTGGTCACCTGGTCACTGACCAGTTCGGCGATTTTGTCGTGGTTGATCTGTTGCGGCTTGCCGCCGCGCTCACTGCGCTCAAAAAGCTCAGCAGTCTCTTGTCTCGCCATTTTTTGTTGAGCGACGACCTTATCCACATTTTGCTCAAGCTCTTGGCCTATTGTGGTAAACGCCTTTTTGACATCAGCCCTGATCTTTTGCGCCAGATCTACAGCAAGCCGATCCATCGCGTTTTCGTCCTCTTCCCGTCCTGCCCGCAGCACCGTCAGGTTTTTGTCGATCGCATGGAGGTTTTTGCCGAGCGGAGCGAACCTCTGCTCCAAGTGCTTGTCAATAAAGCCCTCAACAGTGCCGTCACTGAACAGGTTGCGCAGGTGCGCAATTGATGCGCCTTCACGTGTTTTTGCCGCATCGGCAATGAGCGCATAAATAATCCACGTCTGGTCATCACCGGACGTTTCGCTCACGCGCTCCTTTAGATCGGGATCGGAAATATGATGCAGCGCCCAGCCTTTCAGGCTTTGGCCTTTTTCAAGCTTGCTTTCGCCCCTGTGGGGCTGCGGCTGCGCAGCGGGAGGCTGCTTCTCGGACGGCCCCGCCTCGCCTGGCGGCACTTGCTTGCCAGCAGGTGGCTTGGCTTTTTCTTTGCCGCTTTCCGCTTCCAATTTATTCAAATCGTCGCTCATTTCAAGTTCTCCAAGTTAACGTTTCGAGCCAAAAACATCCGGGTCCACCAGCCCACCCATCACCGGCTTCAGCACGTCACGCGCCTGGCGCAGGTACTGCGCGATCCGCATGCGCTGGATCGGCGACTTGATCGGGCCATCCGCATGAGTCAGGCTGCCCATGGTGGACTCGGGATAGTCGAGGATGATCTGCATGGTGTCGGGGCTCAGGCGCGGATAGAGCTCAACCTGCTCCAGCCCGCGCTCAGACAGTTTGCTGACCAAGTTCTCGTCCTTCAGAAATTCGGGTGCCAGCACGACTGAGGCTCCCAGATTGCCAATGCCGTCGCTGACAATGCCGACGGTGCGCTTGATCGACTGATCAGTGTTGCCGCTCGAAATTGCAACAGTGATCAACGCACCCAGATCTGCTACGGCATCCGATAGGACGGCGATGTCTTTATCGACAGTCGTTGAAGCGTTGGCCGGCATGTTGACCACCACCGCATCGGCCTCGGCGGTTTCGATAATCTCGGCCACGAATGTCACCAGGTCATTGACCGCCCGCTGGTATTCGCTCGGGTCACTCAAGCGCACTTTTTTGACCCGTGTCACATTGCTCTTGCCTTCGTATCGCTTGGCCACATCGCCGTTGTCCACGTCACCCTCCACCACCGCGACGCGCCTGCCGCTGGCCAGCAGCAGATCAATGGCCGCGCTGGCCACCGCCGTTTTGCCGACGCCGCCTTTTTCACCGTGTGAGAAAAACACCAATACGCTCATGATTGCTTCCTTTGCTCGGGGCCTCACCGCGTGGCCCGCACTCTTAAAGAGGGCAGGGGTTGCCAGCAGCAGGCCGGGCTGGATTTCGTGCGCTCTCTTGCCGGGCGCTGGCATCGCGTCTTTGCTCCCTTGACCGCCGCTTCGCGGGCCGGGTGCGGGCTATGCGGCGGCGGCGATCTTGGCAACCCCTTCCCTCTTTAGGGGAAGGAGTCACTTTGTCAACCACCCCACCCTGAAGGGTGGAGCTTGAGGAGCAATCCAAAAAGCCAGGTTGAAGCAGGCAAAGCGGTAGCCAATCCGCTACGTTAGTAACAGGTCGTTTAGACGCACCAGCGAATGCTTCCTCAGTTCGCTGCTCTGCAAGGTCTTGATCATGCTGGACAAAGGTAAAGGTCCGAAGGTCTTGATCGCAGCGCGCAAGCGCTGGAGCCGGTTGCTGACATTGCCGAGGGGAGATTGGCCGAAAGGCCAACGTCACAAGGCCCGTAAGGGCAGAAGGAGTTGAAATGGCAGTTTTTGTTTTAGATAGAGGTGGCAGGCCCTTGATGCCCTGCACCGAAAAGCGCGCTAGGCTGCTGCTGGAGCGCGGTCGGGCGCGCGTTCACAAGGTTGTGCCGTTTACGATTCGCATCGTTGATCGCCAGATCAAGGATTGCGAGTTTCAGGCGCTGCGCGTCAAGATTGATCCGGGCAGTCAAACCACCGGCGTTGCGCTGGTGCGCGAATCCCAGAGGGGCGCGGTGGCCGTCCTCAACCTGTTTGATCTGGTACATCGGGGCAAGCAGATCAGCCAAGCACTTACGGCGCGGCGCGGGCATCGCAGACTGCGGCGCAGTCACTTGCGCTACCGAGCGCCACGGTTCTTAAACCGGGGCAATAAAAAGCCGGGTTGGCTGGCGCCCAGCCTGCAACACCGTGTCGATACAACGCTGGCTTGGGTTCGTCGCCTGCGGCGCCTCGCGCCGGTGTCAAGCATCAGTAGCGAACTGGTTCGCTTTGATATGCAGGCTTTGGAAAGCCCGGAAATCGAAGGCACGCAGTACCAGCAGGGCACCTTGGCGGGCTACGAAGTCCGTGAGTACCTGCTGGAAAAGTGGGGCCGCGCTTGCGCCTACTGTGGTGCCAAGGGTGTGCCCCTGCAGATCGAGCATATCCAGCCGAAGTCGAAAAACGGCTCAGACCGCATCAGCAATCTGACGCTGGCGTGCCAGTGCTGCAACCAGAAAAAAGCAGCGTTGCCAGTTGAGGTGTATCTAGCCGGGAAGCCAGAACTGCTCAAGCGCATTCAGGCCCAAGCCAAGCGCCCTCTCAAGGATGCTGCAGCAGTGAATTCAACCCGTTGGGCCTTGGTAGATGCCCTTAAAACGACAGGGTTGGCGGTTGAAACCGCGTCTGGCGGCAGAACCAAATTCAATCGAACGGCGCTAGTGATACCCAAAACCCATGCGCTTGATGCCGCCTGTGTCGGCCATGTGAACTCGATTACCGGCTGGAACAAGCCTACTTTGCGCCTCAAGGCCATGGGGCGCGGCAGTTACCAGCGCACCCGGCTGGACAAATATGGCTGTGTGCGCGGCCATCTGACCCGCTCTAAAAGCATTCACGGCTTTCAGACTGGTGACATGGTGAGAGCCGAAGTCCCCAAAGGCAAGAAGGCGGGAAGCTACACCGGGCGAGTGGCTGTCAGGGCATCGGGCAGCTTTAACATTCAAACCCGGCAGGGTTTGATTCAGGGCGTATCCCATCGCCATTGCACGATCGTGCAGCGCGGTGATGGATACGGTTATCAACTGGCGGCAAAAACGGACGCGACAGGTGCGCCGCCAAAGCAAAGGGATGCTTCGCATCCCGCGCTCTACCTCCCCGGCCTAAAGACCGGGGTCTCACGCGCAATACTGTGATGAAGATCGTCATTGCTGAAAAACCCTCTCTCGCGCGCGCTATCCGGGATGCCGTCGGGAGGGACTACACCGTTACCAACGCCTTTGGGCACATGTACGAGCTCGCTGAGCCCGATGAGTACCTGCCCAGCGACGTGCCTTTGACTGCCAAGGGGCGGAAGGTCTGGCGGGCTGAAGACCTGCCCATCGTGCCGTCCACGTGGGTGAGGTTGCCCAAATCCGAGGCCAAGGAACAAATCGGAAAAATCCGCGATCTGTTGCGCCAGGCCAGCCTAGTTGTCAATGCCGGGGATCCTGACCGGGAAGGCCAGTTGCTGATTGATGAGATCTTGGAGGAATTGCAGTACCGTGGGCCGGTTCAGCGCGTGTGGTTGCAGTCGCTGACGCCGGAGGCGATCCGCGAGGCATTTGCCCGCATGCGGCCAAACGCTGAGTACAAGCCGCTCTCAGACTCAGCCTCTGCGCGTGCAAAGGCAGATTGGCTGGTCGGCATGAACCTCAGTCGCGCTTGGACGCTGAAGGCCGGCACGCTGGTATCCATCGGGCGTGTGCAGACGCCGACGCTGGCTTTGATCGTCCAGCGGGACACCGAGATTGACTCTTTTCGGCCGTGTGACTTTTTTGAAGTACATGCGACTTTGCGGCATTCCGGCGGGTCATTTGTTGCGCGCTGGAAACCCCAATCGACTGACGGTTCCGGTTTTGACTCTGAGGGCCGGCTGGTTGATCGGTCTGTGGCTGAGGCGGTGGCTTCAAAGGCGCGCACGTCGGGGCGGATTGAGGGCTACAAGGCCGAGAAAAAGACCCGCCAGGCTCCACTGCCCTTTTCGCTCTCCGCGCTCCAAAAGGCCGCCAGCGCGAAGCTGGGTCTGGGTGCTAAAGAGGTGTTGGATCTGGCGCAGGGGCTGTATGAGGGGCAGTACACCACCTACCCGCGCACCGACTGCCAGTATCTGGGCGAGGATCAGGTGCCGGGTGTTTTTGAGGCTGTGCAGCGGCTGGCCGGGCAGTATGGGGTGGAGGTGTCGTCGCGCAAGCATGCGGCGTTCGATGATAAAAAAGTCACCGCGCACACGGCTATCGTGCCTACTGGCAAGGATGCGCGTGGGTTGACTGGTGCGCAGGCTCAACTCTTCGACATGATCGCTCGCTCTGCCGTGGCTCTGTTCATGCCGCCCGAATCCTATACCGCCGTGACCGTCACGGCAGCGCTTGCCGGTGAGGCTTTTGTTGCCACAGGCCGCCAGGTGTCGGATCCCGGCTGGACGGTGCTTTATGGCAAAGACGCTGACGATGAGGATGCCGAGGGCGGACGCATTCTGCCTGCCATGCGCGAGGGCGATTCGGTTACGTGTCAGGAGGCTGAGGTCAAGGCCCTGAAGACCAAGCCGCCGTCGCGGTTTACAGAGGGCACGCTGATTGAAGCGATGTCACATGTGCATCGGTTTGTTACAGATGCAGCAGCCAAATCTAAACTCAAGGAGACCTCGGGAATTGGGACTGAGGCGACGCGGGCGAACATTCTGGAGACGCTGTTCCGGCGGGTATGGGTTGAGCGCAAGGGCAAGCAGATTGTGAGCACTGCGCAAGGGCGGGCGTTGGTGGCGGCTGTGCAGGGGCCTCTAACAGATCCGGTTACTACTGCGCGTTGGGAGGATCAGCTTGGTAACGTCGCTGCTGGCACTTTGGATGCCAGGCGGTTCGAGTCTGCAGTTGTCGGTTTCGTGGAGGCACAGCTTGAGCACTGCGCACAAGCGCGGGTGTCGCTGCCAGCGGCTTCGAGAGCGGTTTCGAGGCCGGCTGCTGCCAGTGCCAAGTCTGGGGCACGAGCGGCTGGCAAGCCCCGTGCTGTGAAGTCATCTGGTGGCCGCAAGTCGTCTTCTTCGCGGTCTTGATCTGGGCTTGGATTTGCTTCGATTTTGAGGTGTGGCAGGTTTTTGGTATATTGATTGCGTGTGTTTCTTGGTAGCCGATATCCAATTGATTTATCAACTCGATTCGCAGGGCGCATGCCGTAAACGGCACCGCGCTTTCAGGGCTTCGCCCCCGAGCCCGCAAGCGGTCTCGGCCCTTCGGGTTCCAATCGCTTGCGCAGGCGCCGCATTCGCGGCGGGTTGCGTTTCTCGGCGGCGGCGAACAAGACCGCCGCTTCGCGGGCCGGGCGCGGGGTTTCGGCGGGCTGCTAATCTCACGAAAAAATTTTCAGTGCTGGGGATTTTTGCGCTTCGGCGCGTTCTCTGCTCGCCAGCCTTTTGATCCGCTGTGCCCGGGGGTTATAACCCTTGCCCAGGTAGCTATTGCAGATCAACCAATCCGGATACTCCGGATCACCGGCTTTAGCTGATTCGATGCCGCGCAATGCCGCGCGCACTAAATCTGTAATCATTTCCATGCGGCCCGGCTCTAAGCGCATCCATTCCGACATCGCGTCATTATCCTGGCGGCTCAAGAAAAACCCCTGCGGCTCAGCCCAGTCGGCAGCCTCTTCGCCCAGGGCCTTCAACCTCTCCTTCGCCTCCTCACCTGCTTTTCGATAATCTGAGACCTGGACGGAGGTTGACATATTGCTAGGCGGCTGGGCTGGGGGCGGGGCCTTTTGCACGACGGACTGCGGCGGAACGTCGGCTTTGGCCGGCAACGGCGGCATAGGCGCGGGCGCGGGCGCTAACTGGGCGGGCGCGGCAGCAGGCTTTGCGACTTTTGACCGCTTGGCGAAGGCTTTTCTGACTTGAAGGTACAGGCGATAGATTTTCTCCGGCTGCATGCCCCGAAAATCATCCGAATTTTCGCTCAACCACCGGCACATTGAAGCAATGGAATGATCGTTGCTTACCCCAATCTCGAAACGCGGAAGGAGTTCCTTCATTTTCGAGATTTTTTCTGGCGCTTGTACCGGCGTCCGAACGAATTCATCAAAAGTCATGGCAACCCCAACCCTTCTTTAGTCGTTCCCCGCTTTTCGTTTGGCGCGGTAGTAGAGGGACATGATGTTTTTCGGCTTGCTGCCGCAAAACGGCCCATCTGCCTCGACGCTTAGCGCCTCGCACAGCTTTTGCAGGCTATGTCCGTTTTTTATACCAATTTCAAACTCCGGCAGCAAACGTACCATCTGGTCAACACGTGTTTGAGTGATTACAGGTGTTGAGACGAGATCATGAAAAGTCATATTCATTGCAAATCACTCCTTACTTTTGAAGACCCTCGCGGCGCTGGCGGCGCCGCGCTCTTGAGGCAAGCTGTCTGATGGCAGCGCCGCTCATCGCTGGGTCGCCGATGCGCTCGCGCACCCAGCCGCTCATTTCACGCCACCTCCAGCCCGCCTGGCGCATGCGATCCAGATCGTCGAGCAGGGCTTGCACTTTGCTGCCCTTGCTGCCCTTGTCGGCTTCGTCCTGCATAAAAGCTCCTTAAGTTGCCTGCGCCCGATGTTAGCATGATGCCAAGATGGTGTCAAGTCGCTGTTGTTTTAATGCAAACGATCGCTACGGACACACCGAGCAAGCGCTACGTACACACCGAGCAAGCACTACGTGTGCAATTCCTTTGCACCGAGCAAGCGCTACGTACACACCGAGCAATCACTACGTGTGCAATTCCTTTGCACCGAGCAAGCGCTACGTACATACCGAGCAAGCACTACGTGTGCAATTCCTTTGCACCGCGCAAGCGCTACGGACACACCGAGCAAGCACTTACTTGTCACTGTATTTACGTCAGACTTAGCACGTTTCTTACAGCGTATAGGCACCATACGTCAGCCCGCCCGGCGGGAATAAACCTGTCACAGATCGGAGTGCAAGGTAGGCTGGTCTTTTGTGGTTTCACGCCTGCGGCGCTCAACCCCAAAACCCCGAGCGATTGTTCGCGTGGCTCACAAGTCAGGGCTGCGCCCCGACACCCCGGCAATCGATCTGCGCTGGCCGAGCCAGTGGGATGCAGCACACCCCATGCAGCCCACCTCCTCTCGCCCCCTCAGCCGCCGCAACGCGGCCCTTGTCGGCCAGCGAAGACGTGTCGCCGCCACTGCTGGCAACCCTTTTGCTCTTAACTTGTAAGCACCTCACTTTTCAAGGAACCATCATGCCCAGCAAGCCCCTCCGCGCATCAGCCACGGCAGCAGCCGTCTTGGCCGCGCTCGCCCTCAGCCAGTTCGCCATCGCTCAATCGCCGTCCGTTGCAACCTCAACCTTTACTTGCAACGCCGCTTACGTTGCCGTCGGCTCCACGACTCTCAGCATCCCTGCCGCTGATGTCGGGCTCCCCGGCTTTGTCGCCTTGGTTGCCGAGCGCGGCGATGATCTGGCATTCCTGAATCCACACGGGCAATGGATTTACAGCCGGATGCCGTTTGCGGGTGAGTACCGCATTCTCAACGCACTTCCGTCTTCATTCCAATTCGACTTTTGCATCCCTGAGCCAGCAACGGATGATTATGGTAATTACCGGGGCTTGCGCTGCGCAGTGATCTCGGGTTTCGCCCAGGGCACGATCCTTCACGCAACCTGGGGCGCACTGACCCCGGAGATCGAAGCGCAGGCGGATGCGCGTGAGGCCACAATTCAGAGAGCGAACGAACGGCTGGCCCGCCTCGGGCGCAGCACCCGCGTATTTGATCGCCAGCGCTTCATCGAGTCGGCCGTCCTTCGCGATGCGCGCATGAAGAATCCGGTTGTTGCCGGGACTGTTCCATTTTTGGATTGCACCCCGCCGGACACCGGCGGCGGTAATTGAGTTTTGATAAGGAGCCCTAATCATGCATGATTGCATTGACCGTCTACGGCCTATGGAAGCAATTCGGGAAGCTCACTCGCTGCAACGCAAGTGCTTGCATGCACCGACTTGGGTTTGGTTGGAATACTACATGAGTGGTGTTCGATTTTCGCTTTATCATGAAACTGAGGATTCGTACGCGAGAGATATCCTGTTGCGCGAACGGTTGATATTGATTAGCGATGCCGCATACATTCAAGAGATTGCAGCCAACGCATATGAGGCCGGGAAAACATATTCCAATCCGCATGTGCGATTGAAGGCTTTTTTTGATGATGCGGTGTTGAAACAAAAGGTGATTATGTGAACGAAGCGAATCAAACCAGAAGCTCGGGCAGCTTTGCCCGGCGCGAGCACACACAACCGTTCCGGCAGGAATGCCAGGACTGGATTTTAAGCATGAGCGACGTCGTTCAGATAACCGGCATGAGCAGGGCCACGATTTATGCTTTGATGTCCAGGGGCACCTTTCCGCAAGCGGCGAAAGTCGGCGTTAGGCGGATTGGCTGGAAAACTTCGCAAATCAAGGGCTGGATGGATCAGCGTTTTGGCACCACTTCGTCTGGTGCGGGAGATTGATTGGTTTTTAGTATATTAGTTGCGGGACTTTCTCCAATTGAATTGTCAACTCGATTCGCAGGACGCATGCCGTAAACGGCACCGCGCTTTCGTGGCTTTGCCATCGAGCCCTTCGGTCTCGCCCCTTCGGGCTTCAATCGCTTGCGCAGGCGCCGCATTCGCGGCGGGTTGCATTAGGGGCAAAGAGGGGCTAATGGGAACGCTGGAGGGATTGAATTGTTTTGGCTATTGCGGTATCATACACACATGGATGCAGCAGGTGCATTCATGAATCGCAGTCCAAACCCTATAAAGGAAATTGAAATGAGCGAACTTTTTGACATTCTGAGCACCGAAATCCCTGATTCGGTAGCCTACGCTGCATGGCTTATCGGGTCGCCGCTGCTGGCCTGGCTGGCTGTTACGCTGTTTGTTTAATCGCTGAAATCAACTCATGCCCGGCGCGGTGCCGGGGCACAACTGGAGAGAATCATGGCTTTTGAAAAATCAACATATGCCGGCGACAGCATCTACACAATCAACACCACCGGCGATTGTGTGATTGGTGATGAGGTGAGCTTCGAGCGCGCCACCTTTTCCGGCAGTTTTCGCAGCGCGAAATTTGCTGGCTTTGAATTGGTGCAGGGGAGAATCGTGGCCGACAGCTACGGCCGTGACAAACAGCAGCACACGTTTGCGATTGAATTGATGGACGGCTCTAAAATCAGAATCAAGGGCAGGAATTTGTACGCAAACGGTGTTTATCGCAAAGCCTGGGCGGATGGATCGCAGCGCCATTTGGCGGCTGATGAAAAACACTCGCGCGGTGCGCTTGCTCGCGCGGAGCGTGAGTCTCGGCTGGAATCAGGTGGCGGCGGCAGGTTTGCTTGAGCCTAGAGCGCAGTCGTTTTTGAAAGTTTTTGAAACAACCAACCGGAGAATCCTATCATGAGCAACCAAACCCCAAACACAAAACCCGCAACCACCATCAACGTTTTTCAGGTTCAGGAGAAATCCCTGCTGGTCGCATTCCTCCTCTCCCTCTTTTTCGGCCCGCTGGGGATGCTGTACAGCACGATCGCGGGCGGCGTGATCATGCTGGTGGTGTACCTGGCCATCTTTGGCCTGTCGCTGATCACCTTCGGCATGGCATCCCTGCTGTTCCTCCCGGCTTGGATTGTGTGTATCGTCTGGGCGATGATCGCGGCAAAGAGCCGCAATCGCACGACTGCGACTCAAGCCTAGGCTGGCGGGTAAATGGACTGGATCCGAAAGGGGTAGAAATGAAACCGAACGCTGAGCAGCAAGCGATCATCGATGCGTTTTTGGGTCACGACGGCTCGATTGCCGTCAATGCCCTAGCCGGGACGGGCAAAACGACAACCCTAAAAATGCTTGCCGAAGCCGAGCCGGCGCAGCGGATGCAATACATAGCTTTTAACCGGGCCATTGCAGACGACGCGCAGGCCAAAATGCCGTCAAACGTCACAGTCTCGACCATGCATTCACTGGCCTATCGAGCGATGCAGCCGGATCGCAAGCGACTGGAGATGCGGCTTGGCGGGGCCTTTGTTGCTCAAAAACTGGGGATCAAAGCTGCTCTGGCTGAGCTTGAATTTGGCGACTTTGTTCTCACTGCGGCGCAGATGGGCGCGGCTGCTTTGGCTACGGTTTCTCGATACTGCAACAGCGCCGACCTTGATTTGGCTAAAAAGCATGTGCCATCATGGCGTACAGTTTTTGATGAATGCCCGTCGTCGCTTGATTACGATCAAGAAATCAAAGAGACGGTTTTCAAATCCGCACAAAGGCTCTGGGGCCAGATGCGCGACCGCAAAAGCGACTGGCCGATCACTCACGACACTTATCTCAAGCTCTGGGCTCTCGCGCAGGGTCAAATCAAAACCGACGTGATCTTCTTCGACGAAGCTCAGGACGCGAGCGGGGTTTTTCTCCAGATTCTCGAAAACCAGCGCGACCGTCGAATCGTTTTCGTGGGCGACCAGAATCAACAGATCTACGCTTGGCGCGGCGCGGTTGATGCGCTGCAGCGGATTCGGTCTGATGAGCGGCTCTACTTGACGCGCAGCTATCGCTTCGCTCAGGGCATCGCTGACCAGGCAAATCGCATGCTTCGGTGCCTGGGCGAAACCCACTTACTCATCGGCGAGGGCAGCGGGCGCGGCGTGGATGGCAGCGAGGCGATCCTGTGCCGCACCAACGCCAAGGCCATCACGATTTTTTGCGAGCTTGACCAAGCGCAACTGGTGGGAGCCAGGGAGTTCTTGGGCACTGTTAAGTCGCTCTCAAACCTGATGGATGGACGCGGATCCACCGGGGCTTTCGCGCTTTTCCCCACGTACACCGCGCTGTGCGACTACGCTGCGACACCCGACGGCTCCGACTTGAGGCCGCTGCTCGATCTGGTGGGTCGTAGGGGGGTTGATGATGTGATTGGCCGTTTGGAGCGGGCGTCCGAAAGTCGCTCATCGACTGGGCCGGTTATCTCAACCGTGCACAAGGCCAAGGGCCGGGAGTGGGATGTGGTCAAAATCGAGGATGACTGGCGCATCCCGAAAAAAGAGCTAAGGCAGGACGAAATGCGTTTGATGTACGTGGCCCTGACCCGTGGTCGCTGCGTCGTGGATGCGCGCGGTGTGCTGAGTTTCATTGATGCGTGCGAGTCCCTGGCGTTCAGCGATGGCAACGCCGAGTCTGTCGGGGAGCCTACCGGGGAGGGTGATTTGGTGCTGGCGCAGGCCGTGATCCAGCAAGCCAAAGCCCGCGCAGTTGAGACCGAAGCAGCAACCAGCGCCACACCTGAGACGAAAAAGCCCCGCAAAACCCGCCGCAGGGGACTAGCATGACCCCCGGCGAGGTTCGTTTGCTCACCGAGTCAACGCTGGTGATGGCCCGGCAAAGGCTGCTTGAGGCTCTCGCGGCGCGGATCAACGAAGAGCCAGACCACACTCTGCAGCGGCTGCTGGAGCGGTTTGAGATGGTGCGTGGCGACGACCAGGCGGCGCACGCCTGCCTGGATTTGGCCGACTGGTGCGCAAGGCGCGAAATGCAAGCGGCTTCCCTAGGGCAGCCGCTGCTGTTTTGGGCGCGGGCTAAAAGATGTGCCGACGCTTTGGCTGCCGCCCATCTGGCAGAGCTGCAGGGGCGGCACGTTGAGGCGATGACGCTGGCGCTGGCGGGACTGGAGCGGGTTTTGTGGCTCCAGGCGGCAAATATGTCGGTCCGCACTTGACCGCCAGCGGCGGCCATCAGGCCGGCGCGGACATCGCCAACCCATCCAAATAATCGGCCCAAACCTGCATCATCTTCCGCCGCTCATCCAAAAACTTCGTCCGGTTGTACGCTCGCCCCAGCGCATCGGGCACAGCGTGGGCCAGTTGATGCTCGATGACCTCGGGCCGAAAACCCAGATTCTCGGCCAGCAAGGTCCTAGCCACCGCCCGCCAGCCGTGGCCGGTGATTTCGTTTTGTGTATCGAATCCCATGCGTCTTAGTGCAGCGTTGATCGCGGCATCGCTGATGGGCCTGCCTGGTCTGCCGGCAAACGCATACTCGCCACGGCCAGTCAGCGGGTAAAGGTCTTGCAGCATCGCCACCGCCTGCCTGGACAGTGGCACGAGGTGCTCGACTTTGGTTTTGCTGGCGATGAACTTCCACTCGGCTTTTTCAAAATCCACTTCGCTCCAGCGCATGTTGCGCAGCTCGCCGGGTCTGCAAAAGATCAAGGGCAGCAGCCGCATCGCGCACGCAACCTGGAGCGTACCCTTGAATCCGCCAAGGGCACGCAGGATGGCTCCGACTTCCTTCGCGTCGGAGGGTGCGGCCATGTGTTTTTTGGTGCGTATCGGGGGCAGCGCACCGCGCAGGCTGGCCGTGGGATCAATGGTTGCTCGCCCCGTGGCCACCGCGTAGCGCATGACTTGGCCGACGCCGGCCATAGCTCTGTGCGCAGTCTCCAGCACGCCGCGCGCTTCAATCCGGCGCGCAACGGCCAGCACCTCGGGCGGCGTGATGTCCGCTACCGGCCGCTGGCCCAGCCAGGGCAGCACGTCGCGGCTCATTCTCGACCAGACTTTTTCAGCGTGCTTTGGTGCCCAGCCGGGGCCGTGCTTTTGAAACCACTCCAGCGCCAGCGCCTCGAAGGTATCCGCTTGTGCGACTTTTTCGATCCGCCGCTGTACAGACGGGTCTTGCCCGGCAGCCAGCTGCTTGCGCATGTCGTCGCGTTTTTCTCGGGCATCCTTGAGGCTGACTTCAGGGTATGCGCCCAGCCCCAGCATTTTTTCGACACCAGACGCGCGAAAGCGCAGTCTCCAGAGCTTGGAGCCGGACGGGTTGACCAGCAGAGCCAGACCTTTTTCGTCTGTGAGCTTGTACGGCTTCTCTTGGGGCTTAGCCGAGCGGATTTTGATGTCGTTGAGCATGTGGGTACAGCGCGTGAGGGTACGGACTCGATGAACCCGCAGTGTACCCACATGCATACCCACAGAAAAGCCTAGATGTTGCTTTGCGCGGCTAGACAGCACTAGACACTAACACAGTGCAACTTCCTGATCGGAAAAGAAAAAAGCCCCAAAGCTAGGCGCTTTGAGGCTTCTTCATATCTGTAATTGGTAGGCGCGATTGGACTCGAACCAACGACCCCCACCATGTCAAGGTGGTGCTCTAACCAGCTGAGCTACGCGCCTGAGGTCGGTTGCAAGCTTGCGATTGTAGCACGGCTTTTTAGCGTCGGCG
>Ga0208734_100132_pt1 | contig 22384 bp, 25 predicted proteins | sample Subbio2Aug_QV11A_FD_184824 | JGI IMG/M metagenome (GOLD analysis project Ga0208734, IMG submission 184824) | Serpentinite rock and fluid subsurface biosphere microbial communities from McLaughlin Reserve, California, USA - CR12Aug_QV11A (SPAdes) | ecosystem: Environmental > Terrestrial > Deep... | reverse complement strand
TAGCATAGGAAATTATATCGTTCAGGGAAGCTACGATCCTATGCGTTGGGGTTTGTAAGGGGCGTGCCCCTTACTCTTGCGGGGTGCTCAGAGCCCGCAGGCTCGCCGAAGGGGCGGCAGCCCCTAGCGGATAAAAAAGACGCGTCAGTTGATAGAAAACGCGAAGCGTCTTTTTTATTTCTGTTGTGGCGGGATAATTTTGCTGCTTTGCGCCCAAACTTAAAGGGGAGCTTCATGGAAAGGGCGATCATTATGCTTGTTTCATCTTTCAGCTATACACTGCAGCATATTTTGCTGCTGAAACTACTGTCCACTTTTACATTTTCCCGTCCCCGCACTGTCCATAACTTTTTCTTTCTGGCCACTCTCAGTTGTCCGGCCGCTGAGCGGGCGGGGCACCGTTATGACTTTTACAAAGGCGCGTCTGCCGTCTACAGCTTCGAGCTACAAAACATCCTGACTGATTTAAATAAAGGCGGCATGATCTGCCCGCAGCGCATGGTTCTTACCCGGGAGGGGCGCGAGTATTACTACCAGTTAGCATCGCTTTTGCGCTATGAACAGTTTCCTGCCCATTGCATGAAACTGGCTTTGCGTTATCAGGACAATCTCTGGCGCGTTAATCATGAGGTGCTCTTCCATCCTCTTTTCCGTAAGGGAAAGAGTGGCAGAAAAATTATTATGCCGCTAATTTAGCACATTTCCCTCACTCTTAACTTTTGCCAGAGGGAGAGGTGAAGGTTTTGTTAAGTGCTCCAGAAATTCCGGGGAAGAAAAAAGGAATCCTGTCCCAATATGGCGAACAATAAGGAAATCTTTAGCTAACCCGGAGGAAAACATGAAGTATGAAAAGGCCTATCTGGAGTCCTTGCTTGAGTTTAGCAAAAAAGATCCGGCGTTGATGGCTGAGCTAGCCGGGGGCGTATGCCCAGGCGGTGATTCAGTTGAAATATCATTCATGGGGCAGCTCTGCCGGGTAGCTCATCCCGACGGCAAGATCGAGCTTCCCGCCTGGCCGGATTTGCATCACGAAGAGCAGATTCTCATTTTACAGTATTTAGCCGGTGCCAGTGGCTTGCCCTGCAGGTCAAGCTGGCTGTCCTTCCTCGATTTACCGGGGGGACCGCATCATTTTGTACCTTTTCAAAAAGAGGCGCTTATCCCGCTGGCAAAAGCGTTTGCTAATCAACCGCACTCATTTCTGCCTGCGGCGAAATCTCTGGGCGGCGTGCAGATTGACTTAGGTCATCTGGGAGCCGTCTTGCCCGTCTTTCCTCGCTTGCCGCTGGCAGTGCTGCTCTGGACAGGAGACGATGAATTTCCTGCGTCGGCAAACATTTTGTTTGACGCGGTGGCGCAAACTTATCTGTCTACCGCTTCCTTATATGTGCTGGGCATTGCGGCAGCCAAGCGGATGGTGGGCGCCGCCGCCGCGGAATGGAGGCTTGGATGAAGGGCAGAAGCTTTTTAAGCACAGCAAATTTGAGCAGCACAGAGCTGGGCGAGTTGCTCTCGCTCGCTCAAGACTACTGTGGCATTAACAATAATCACAAGCTATTGCCACTTGATCTTTTGCGCGGCAAAATGATTGCGCCGCTTTTTTTTGAAGCCAGTACACGCACAAAAGTTTCATTTGAACGGGCAGCGAGGAATCTGGGAGCCGAGTTGATTGATTTGCAGATCGGCGCGAGCAGCTTAATTAAAGGTGAAAGCGTGTTGGAGACGGCTAAAACTTTGCAAGCCATGGCGATAGATGCCTTGGTTGTCCGTCATGCTTCCTCCGGTCTGCCGTTATTTTTGGCAGAAAATCTGCATATTCCGGTGATTAATGCCGGTGACGGCTGGCACGAGCACCCTACTCAGGCATTGCTCGATTTGCTGACTATTTTTCAGGAATTTGGCTCTTTTGCAGGCCTCAATGTATTGTTCATGGGTGATATCCGCCACAGCCGGGTGGCCCGTTCTAACTTGTTTGCTATGCAAACCATGGGAATCAGCGTCCGCATGGCAGGCCCCCCCACCCTTGTGCCGCCCGAGATGAAGGCTCTGGGAGCGGAAATTGTTGCCGATATTGACCAGGCTGTAGCCGCAGCCGATGTGGTCTATCTGCTGCGCATTCAGTGGGAAAGACAGCAAAGCGGCTTCGTTTCTTCCCTGTCGGAATACTCTCAGCTTTACGGTATGGGCGAGGAGCGCCTAGCAATGATGCAAAGCCACGCTATCTTACTTCATCCGGGACCTGCCAATGTGGGAGTGGAGCTATCCGCCGCCGCCTACGCATGGCCGCGTTCTCGGATTGAAGTACAGGTAAATAATGGTGTGGCGGCAAGAATGGCTGTCTTGCACCGGCTCCTGGCAGAAGACTAGTTTTGATGGGGGGAAGAGGATGGAACAGTTAATCAGAGGGGGAACCGTTTTAGACCCCAGTCAAAATATCAACGGCCGCTTTGACATTCTGGTCAAGAATGGCCAGATTGCCGCCATTGCCGCGGCTATACCGGCAACGGGCTGCCTAGTGCTCGATGCAACAGATAAAATTGTGATTCCGGGCTTGATTGATTTGCATACTCATTTGCGCGAGCCGGGGGGGGAAGCAAAAGAAACGGTGGAAACAGGGGGCCGAGCTGCTGCTGCCGGCGGTTTTACCGGTATCACCGCTCTGCCCAATACAAACCCTGTTTTGGATGACCCACGGAAGATTGCCGAACTGCTTGCATTGGCTGACAAGGCGGGCCATGTGCGCGTCTGGCCTGTGGGCGCGCTGACGAAAGGCTCGGCAGGCCGGGAATTGGCGGAGCTTGCTTTGATGCACCGGGCAGGCGCCCGCGCCTTTACCGATGACGGCCGCGGTGTAGCCGACGCATTTCTGGCGAGAAACGCCATGCTGTACTGCCGAGCTTTAGGAGTGCCCTTCCTTGAGCACTGTGAAGATGAATCCTTGGCGGGCAAGGGTCAGTTGCATGAAGGAGTGGTGGCCGCAAAACTGGGTCTGCCGGGAATTACAAAGAGCGCGGAAACCGTCATGCTGGCACGCGACTTGATCTTGGCCAAGGAAACTAGTTGCCGCCTGCACATTATGCATCTTTCCTGCCAAGAAGGAGCGGAGATGATTTGCAACGCCAAAGCGGCCGGCGTGTCAGTCACTGCCGAAGTTACTCCTCATCATTTGCTGCTGACTGAAGAAGCGGTCGACGGCTATAATACAAATGCAAAGATGAAACCTCCTTTGCGCACGGCTGAGGATACTGCCGCCCTCTGTTTGGCTCTGGCTGATGGCACTATTGATGCTGTTGCCACCGACCATGCGCCCCATACAGAAAGCGAAAAAACCGGCGACTTTAGCTCCGCCCCCTTTGGCATTGTGGGCTTAGAGACCGCTTTCCCCTTGCTTTACACCCACTTGGTACGAACCGGAAGGCTTAGCCTCATGCAATTGGTAGAGAGCATGTCCACGCGTCCGGCGGCTATCCTAGGCGTGCCAGGCGGAACGCTGCGGCCGGGCGCCGCCGCTGACCTGACAATTATTAACACAACCACAGAATGGGTAATTGACCGTCACGCTTTTCTTTCTAAGGGAAAGAATAGCCCGTTTCACGGTTGGACTGTTTACGGAGTGCCGGCACTCACCATGGTCGGCGGCCGCATCGTCATGAAAAACAGCCGTATCGGCTAGTCAGAGGGCAAAAAAAATTGCTAAAATTACATAAGCTTAAAATAATTAAACAAGAGTTGGTGGCGCCGGGGTATCAACGGCTTACGCTGGCGGGTGGAATCGCCGCACTGGCGGGTCAGTTTGTGCAGGTGCGGGTTTCTGAAACATGCGACCCCTTTTTGCGCCGTCCGATCAGTGTTCATCACTGTACAGAGGACAGGCTTGTTTTGCTCTATCGTACCGTAGGCCGCGGCACAGCGCTTTTGGCAGCAAAAAAAGCAGGCGAAACCTTGGATCTGCTCGGCCCGTTAGGTAGCAGTTTTCCGCTCACCGACCGGCCGTCTGCTGTGGTTGTGGCAGGTGGCATTGGTGCCGCGCCACTCTACTGTCTGTTGCAAGCTTTAAAGCAAGCCGGTAAACAGGTTTCCTTTTTTTACGGGGCGCGCAATCAAGCTGAACTGCTGCTGAGGGATGAGTACAGAGCGCTGGTCGCAAATTACAGCGAAGCCACCGACGACGGTTCCGCAGGCACCCGCGCCGTTGTTACCCAACTGGCCACTCCGGCTTTTGCCAGCTTAGATGCCACTGTCTACGCCTGTGGCCCTTCCCCCATGCTCAGGGAAGTTGCCCGTCTGGCTGATTATTACGGCAGAAGCTGTTTTGTCTCGCTGGAGGCGCAGTTGGCTTGCGGCGTCGGAGCCTGTCTCGGCTGCGTTGTGCCTGTTAAGGGACAGGAACAGTATAGGCGGGTCTGTGTTGACGGGCCGGTCTTTGCTGCTGGGGAGGTGTTTTTTTGCTAAGTCCGGATTTGACAGTTAAAATTGCCGGTGTTGTCTTAGCCAATCCGGTGATGCCCGCCTCCGGTTGCTTCGGTTACGGTGAGGAGTATGCTCCTTTTTTTGATTTGCGTCGATTAGGCGCTATCGTAGTCAAGGGAACTACGGCGGAGCCTTGTGCAGGAAATCCTCCGCCGCGCTTGGCGGAAACCCCGGGCGGGATGCTAAATGCCATTGGCTTGCAAAATCCCGGTGCCGTGGCAGCCAGAGAAAAAATTAGCGCACTGTGGCAGTCGTCCGTGCCGGTGATCGTCAACGTATCGGGTCACAGCGCCGCCCAGTATCGTGACGTTATCGAGCTGCTTGATGATTTGGCCGCTGTAGCAGCCTATGAAATCAATATTTCCTGTCCAAACGTGAAAGCCGGGGGCATGGCGTTTGGCACCGACCCGGCGGTGGTGGCCGGCTTGGTGCGTGAATTGCGGGGAGCAACAAAAAAGCCGCTGATTATTAAGCTTTCCCCCAATGTCACCGACATCACCGCTATTGCCCGGGCGGCGGAAGAGGGAGGGGCTGATGCGCTCTCCTTAATCAATACACTGCTCGGCATGGCGATAGACATTGAGCGCCGGCGACCGGTGCTGGCCAACTTGACCGGCGGCTTGTCCGGCCCTGCCATCAAACCGGTAGCGCTGCGGATGGTCTGGCAGGTGACGTCAGCGGTGGAGATTCCGGTGATTGGCATGGGCGGCATTTCCGGTGCCCGGGATGCGCTCGAGTTTCTCATGGCCGGCGCCAGTGCCGTGGCAATTGGCGCAGCTAATTTTACAAATCCGCTCGTCTGTCCGGAAACGGTGGAAGGAATTAGCGACTATCTGGCTGAGCACGGCTTTGCCTCTGTTAAAGAAATTGTCGGTTTGGCAAAAAAAGAATGGAGCTGAAGCTGGGTGCGGGAAAAAATAATTGTGGCGCTCGACGTGGATACAGAGCAGGAAGCGCTAGCTTTGGTGGCAACGCTAAGGGACTACGTTGGCGCCTTTAAAGTAGGTTTGCAACTCTACAACAATGGTGGTCCGGCTATGGTAAAGAGATTGGTGGACGCCGGCACCAAAGTGTTTCTCGATTTAAAGTTTCATGATATCCCTAATACGACTGCCCGCGCTGCGGAAGCGGTCGTTGGGCTTGGCGCTTTCATGTTCAACGTCCACGCTACAGGCGGCAGGAAAATGATGGCTGAGACGGCTCTGGCAGCAAGAAAACGAGCCGCGGAACTAGGCATAGCCGTGCCGCTGTTGCTTGGTGTCACCGTGCTTACTTCCATGTCGGCAGAGGAACTACGAGGCGAAGTAGGTATCTCCCGACCTTTGGAGGAACAGGTTACCTCGCTGGCTCGTCTCTGCCTTGTTGCGGGTTTGGACGGGGTTGTTGCTTCCGCCCGGGAAATTCCCTCGATTCGTGCAGCTTGCGGCAATGATTTCTTGATTGTTACGCCGGGCATCAGGCCTGCCTGGGCCGCGGGCGATGATCAAAACCGCGTGGCAACACCCAAAGAGGCGCTGCAACTGGGCGCCGATTACTTAGTGGTCGGACGGCCGCTTACTGCCGCGGCGCAGCCGCAAGAAATGGCTAAACGGCTGCTTTTAGAATTGGAGGGGTAAGATGCTGACGGAAAAGAGAGTGCTCGAGATCTTTCAAGAAACGGGTGTGCTGCTTGAAGGACATTTTTTGCTTACTTCTGGACGCCACAGTAACGCCTATTTGCAGTGTGCCCGTGTCTTTCAGTACCCGCAATATGCTGAGGAACTGTGTGGCGCGCTTGCGGAAACGTTTAAAGCAGCCAATGTGGATTTATGTATCGGCCCAGCGTTAGGCGGAGTGGTAATAGCTTATGAAACGGCAAGAGCCTTGGGGGTCCGCGGACTATTTGCCGAGCGGGACAAAGACGGAACAATGGCGCTGCGCCGCGGCTTTGTGATTCAGCCCGGTGAGCGGGTACTCGTTTTGGAAGATGTGGTGACTACCGGCGGCTCGGTGAAAGAAGTGCTGGAGCTGGTCGGCAACATGGGCGGCAATGTGGCAGGTGTGGGAACCATCGTCGATCGCAGCGGCGGCAGCGTTGATTTTGGCGTACCTTACTCCTCGCTCATACGCTTGGAAGTAGTATCGCACCAGCCGGCAGACTGTCCCCTCTGCCAAGCGGGAATCCCTGCTGTGAAACCAGGCAGCCGTAAATAAAGCGCTAAGCGTTTTTCTTGTAGCATAGGAAATTATATCGTTCAGGGAAGCTACGATCCTATGCGTTGGGGTTTGTAAGGGGTGTGCCCCTTACTCTTGCGGGGTGCTCAGAGCCCGCAGGCTCGCCGAAGGGGCGGCAGCCCCTAGCGGATAAAAAAGACGCGTCAGTTGATAAAAAACGCGAAGCGTCTTTTTTACTATTGACTGTAGTAAATAATGGCGGTATAGTTAGGCTAACTGAAACCATCTCACACTTGCGACGCTTCTCCCTCTTCAAGCAGGAGAGGAGAGGGTTAATGTTTAGCTTTTAATGTAGTGGTCGCAGGTTGCGGTGATGGAGACAAAGTTGGAAAAGAGGTGGCTGCAATGAAATCCATGGATTTTAAGCCGGGGCAAAACGGATTAAATAAAATGCTCGGCAGCCTGGAGAGCGAAGTAATGGAGATAATCTGGCGCAAGGGCTGTGAGGTCTGCGTACGCGATGTTTTTGAGGATCTTTCCTCTCGCCGGGAAATTGCCTATACCACCGTAATGACAATTATGGCACGGCTCTCAGACAAAAAAATACTCCGGAAACGCAAAGAGGGCAATGTCTCTTTCTATGAGCCTGCTCTAAGCCGGGATGAATTCACGGTAAACGTAGTGGGTAACGTGGTTGACAGCTTACTGGAAGATTTTGCCGAGGCAACAATGTCGCACTTCCTTTCTCGTGTTGGCCGCCATGACCGGGAGACAATAGCCAAGTTGGAGAAATTACTGGCTGAACACAAGGGCGGTGGTACTGATGAGAGTCAGTGACCTGCACTCATTTTTTATTTACGTTTTCTTTGGCTATTTTTTTATCTTCCCCGCACTTTATTTTGCGCTGAAACTTTTCAATATCAGGCATCCGCAGCAGCGCAAACGCCTTTATATGATGGTGCTTCTTGTCCCCTTTGCCGGTTTTGCCCTCTATCACACAGTATTGGAAAAGAGATGCCAGACCGGGTTGCTGCCCGGAGGTCTTTTTTTGGTTTACTTTGACGCCCTTTGCAACATCGGCAAAATGGCGATTAGTTTTTTGGCACCACTTTTGGTTTTGCTCATGGTCATCGGCCTGCTGAAAGCGCTGGCCGGCAGCCTCTATCTTTGGCGGACGCAGGCTTCTTCCGTGGAGCCATCTAAGGAAGAACGACACCGCGTGGAGTCGATCATCCGGAGTTGCTGCCGCGAGTGGCAGCTGGCGGTGCCGCCGGTGTTTTTTACCGGTCAAAAGGGATTTGCCGCTTTTGCCGCTGGATTTTACCGGCCGGCGGTGGTGATAAACACTGCTATTTTGCCGCAGCTTACTGATGCTGAGTTAGCGGGAATTCTGATTCATGAATTGGTGCATATCCGCCGGAAAGATATGCTGATGGGCTGGTTGCTGCATCTGCTGCGCGACATGATGATCTTTACTCCCTTTAGCACTATCTTGCTGGACAGGTACATGTTGGAGCGGGAGAGGCTTTGTGACCTGGAGACTGCGGAAGTGCTAGGCAGTCAGCGGCAGTATGCTGCCACACTGCTGAAAGTATGGCGCCTGCTCTTGGACCGGCAGCAGTTTCGTCCCGGATTTGCCGCAAACTTTACCGGCAAAAAGCGTGAGATGGAGCAGCGGGTTATGGCTCTCTTAGCAGGAAATGAACAAAAAGCAGCATTGCCCGGTTATCTGTTTTTAACGCTCCTTTTTTCCATGGCTACCCTGACCATCCTTTTCCTAGGCCTGATTTGCTAAACTGCTGAGTTTCGCATTTTCATACTTCCGTTGGTGCCGTAGGCTGCATGGTTGTCTGACCTGAAAATAGCCCCCTAATTCCCCTCCCTTGGAGGGGTGGTGCGCAGCACCGGGGTGCTCCAATACGGGACAGCTTCGCCCCTCTGCTCTGGGGTGCATGAACCACCCCGCCCTGACGGGCACCCCTCGAAGAATGCGACCACCCCGCCCTGACGGGCACCCCTCCAAGGGAGGGGAATTATCTAGGCTATCTGCTCTGAAAAAAATTCACAAATTGTGCAAAATTTTAGCTTGTATTTCCTGAAGTGCTGCCGTATAATAGAATCATCTACTACAATGAATAGTAGAAAACCATTAGAAAGAATTCGGGAGGGTTTTTTGTGACTAAGCAGAAAGCGACTGGGAAAAAAGAGCAGTTCACTCAGCCTGATAAAAGCAAGTTGCCGTTGATTGCCGGGATTGTGGTTATCCTCCTTGCTCTTGTCTTTGTTTATGCTCAACCTACGGGAACCGATACTCAGGCTGAAACGGTATATTTCGGGGAACCTGTGACAACGCCCAGGTCATATATCGGTCGTTTTATTTCCATGACAGAGGTAGAGCCTTTGGTTGAGGATGGTCAAGTTAAAATTCCGCTTGCTGAATTAGAGCGCTTCAGTATTGTCTATTTTGAACTGGAGAACGACCAGGGTACTTTGGTGCCGCTCATGGCTTATATCACCCCGTCAGGACGCCTGTTTATGGGCAGCAGCATGTGCGAGCCCTGCCGGGGCCAGACATTCTCCATAGCCGGCGAAACGCTTGTCTGCGACGCATGCCGGACCACTTATACGATCGAAGATCACCAGTTTATTTCCGGTGCGGTTGCCTGCGGTTCTTTCCCGCCTGATAATATGAACGGTATTGTGGTCAACGGCATGGCTGTTATTGAACTGCAGGAAGTGCTTAACTGGCGGATTCGTGCACTCTAAGAAACTTGGCAAAGAGAGAGGTAGATAGTGATGAGAGAAGATGAATTAGTTGGCGCCGAAGATGAATTAGTTGGCGCCAAGGAAAAAAAGGGCGGCGGCACCAGCTTTAAAGACTATGTGCTAATTACTTTGATTGCTCTCGTGGCAGTGATGGGCATTAACAATTATCTCGACGCCCGCGCCGGTTCCGGTGCCGGTGGTTGCGGCGGCTGCGGTGTCGCAAGCGGAGCCGCCGCAACCCTCACCAATGAGGAATTAGAGCGGATTGGGCTGGAATTTTATGCGGAAAGTAGCGGCGATACGGAAATGGTCAATGTGCAGGCGAGGGTTCAGGATTTTGGTTGTCACCAGGAGATTTACATTTACAAAGACGGGAGAAGGGTAATGCGGATTGGTTATGCCTCCGGCCAGCTCTTCCGGATGTCCTGACATGTTTACAAGGGACGGGGTGAATAGATGAATATCTTGCAGATTGCCGCAAACAACTTAAAACGCCGTAGAATGAAAATGCTTTTTCTGACACTAGGCTTAGTGGTGGGTGTGGCTACCGTAGTCGCTCTTGTGAGTATTGTCCAAGCTATGCGTCTGGAGTTGGGCGACAGGATAGACGAGTTTGGCGCCAACGCCGTGATTGTGCCGCGTTCTGAAGGTGTGGAATTAAGTTATGGCGGCACAGTAGTTTCCGATGTGACTTTTGATGTGCAAGAGCTGACGATGGCTGACCTGCCCAAGATTCGCGAGTCAGTCGTGGCGGAATATATTAATATTGTTTCGCCCAAGCTGATTGGCGCTGTTAAAGCTGACGGAAAAAACGCCCTGATTGTGGGCGTGGAGCCAAGACAGGAGTTTACCCAGAAGCCTTGGTTTTCCCTGCGTGAGCAGGCGGGCGTGCCAACCGGCGGCAAGGTGGGGGACTTGGCTTTGTTGGACGTGCCGGGAGAGAGCGTAATTTTAGGCTCTTCTGCTGCGCAATACCTCGGCAAAAAGGCGGGGGATACGCTGGTTATCAATGGGCGCACTTTCTCCGTATTTGGTATTTTAAACGAGCTGGGCGCTGAAGAAGATGGCCTGATTTACGCCGACTTGGTTGCGGTGCAAGGACTTTTAGGGCGGCCCGGCCAACTATCGATGATTGAGGTTTCTGCCTGGTGTAATTTTTGCCCCATTGAAGAAGTTGTGGCGGGACTTGCCGCAGCTTTGCCTAACGGCAGGGTTGTCGCCCTCAGGCAAGCCGCCATGTTCCGCTACCAAACTATTGACCAGTTTTCCGCTTTTGGCTTTGCGCTCTCCGGGGTAGTCTTGTTTATTGCGGCGCTGGTAGTCTTGACGACCATGCTTTCCTCTGTCAACGAACGGACACGCGAGATCGGCATTTTCAGAGCGATCGGCTTTCGCCGTGTGCATGTGATGGAAATCATTTTTCTGGAAGCGGGGATAGTAAGCGCACTGGGAGGCTTGGCTGGATACGTCCTGGGTAGCGCCGTGGCTCAGGTGGCTGGCCCGTTTTTGGCTCAGATTCAGGGGCACATTCCTATGCGGAGCGACTTGATTCTGCCTGCCGTCCTCTTGTCTGCCGTTTTGGCAATTCTCGCCAGTGCTTACCCGGCAATAAAAGCTGCTCAACTTGACCCGGCTGAGGCACTGCGCTTTATTTAGCTGAACAAAATTTAGATGAACAAACCGAAGGAGGAAAGAGTATGGCGGAAATTATGATTGCAATGAAGCAGCTGACAAAAGCCTATAAATCGATGGGCGATGAAGTACAGGCGCTGCGTGGCGTAAGTTTGGATATAGAAAAGGGAGAGTCTGTCGCCGTGATGGGCCAATCCGGTTCTGGTAAAAGTACACTGCTTTCTATCCTCGGCGGGCTAAATCCGCCCACATCCGGCAGCGTGGAAGTAGACGGGATAGACGTCTACGCCCTTTCGCAGGAGATGCGCGCCGATTTTCGGCGAGAATACTTGGGCTTTGTCTTTCAACAGTTTCAGTTAATCCCTTATTTGACTGCGCTGGAAAATGTGATGCTTCCCTTGACCACTATTAGAAAGTCAAATAAGGAAAAGCGTGAAATAGCGGGCAGCGTTCTTTGCCGGGTGGGGCTGGCAGGCAAAATGAACAGGCTGCCAAATCAACTTTCAGGCGGTGAGCAGGAGCGGGTAGCCATCGCCCGAGCCATTGTCAATGAACCTCCCGTGGTGCTGGCAGATGAGCCAACGGGCAGCCTGGATACAAAAACAGGTGACGAAATCATGGCATTATTTCAGCGGCTGAACCAAGACGGGCTGACAGTGCTGATGGTGACACACAATCCGGATAACACCCGCTATATGAGCCGCACCATTATCATGAAGGACGGTCAACTGTGCACAGATAAGGCGGAGCTTTTGCAGTTGGTTTCTGCCGGCAAACGGTAACGGAGGGATATAATGCAACTCTATCATATTGCCCTGAATAACATCCTGCGGCGCAAGGTAAAAATGCTGTTTGTTTTGTTGGGTTTGCTGATCGGTATTGCCACCATGGTTTCAGTCTATGGCGTTGTGGAAGCCATGAGAACGGAAATGACCAGACAGGTGGCACAATTTGGTGCCAACGTAATCATTACGCCGGATGCGGGAGAGCTGACATTTTCCTACGGCGGCATCACATTGCCGGCAGTGCTCTTTGATGTCGAGCAGTTGACCGGCGAGGATGTGGCTGCCATTGAAAATATTTCTTTGCGCGAAGCTATTCGGGCAGTGGCGCCAAAATTATTGGGTCTGGCCGTCGCAGGCGGTGGACACCTTGGAGACGCGAACGCGCAGAATGTGGTGGTGGTCGGCGTCAATCTGCAGCAGGAATTTATGGTGAAACCTTGGTTGCGTCTGCGCAGCGCGGAGGAAATGCAAAGCGATGAGCAAAATACACCCGAGCGCAGCAATGTCCCGGCAGCAGACACCGTCCCGGAAGAAGAGAAAGAGATGGACTTTGCCATGCTGGATTTAGCCCGGGAAGACCTAACTCGCCTGGTGCTCAGCGATGAGCAGATTTTGGTAGGCTCTACCCTAGCCGCCACTCTGGGTGTCATGGAAGGTGATTTGTTAACGCTCTCGGGGCAAGAATTTCAGGTGTTTGCCGTGCTTAAAGATAGCGGTTCTGCCGAAGATGAGCAAATTCTCTTAAATCTAAGCGCAGCTCAGGCGCTACTAGGCCGCCCTGAGCAAGTGACTCTGATTGAACTAGCTGCTGATTTTACTTTAGGCTCCGAAGAAGTGCTGCTTAGCCAACTGCGGGAGGCGTTGCCAAACGTGGAAGTCACCAGCCTGCGCCAGGAAGCTCTCCGTCGAGATGAAATGATTACCAGGCTGGTAAGGTTTGGCACATCGGTATCGGTACTGATTCTCTTTGTGGGGATGCTCGTGGTAGGGCTGACCATGTCCGGGGCGGTGCGGGAACGTACCCGCGAAATCGGTGTGTTTCGCGCTATCGGTTTTCGCAAATCAGACGTGGCAAAAATTATTTTGTTGGAAGGCCTCATAGTCAGCGTGCTGGGCGGGATGTTAGGTTACTTTGTGGGCATGGCTGTGGCGTATTACGCCGGCCCGCTGCTCGCCAACATGTCTATCCAAGTGCCTTGGAGGCTTGAGATATTTGGCTTGGCCGTTTTACTTGCCATTCTTATTGGGCTTTTGGCCAGCATTGTGCCTGCGCGGCAGGCAGCAAAACTTGATCCGGCAGAAGCGCTGCGCTTTATTTAGCGGCGCTTTTCTTTTGTTTCTGGGCATGCTACAATATTAGAGGTTAGAGGTTAGAGGTTAGAGGTTAGAGGTTAGAGGTTAGAGGTTAGAGGTTAGAGGGCATGCTCTCTCCTTTCGCTGGTGCCGCTGGCGACATGAATGTCTATTGTTGCAGACAGATATCGGGCCATTAGCACTAGGTCGGTGAAGATAATGTGGCTACCGCTTTTTTTGGATTATGCTTTCATATTTTTTGCCAGGGTCAGTGACGTTACCCTTTCTACCGTGCGTATTTTGATGATTATGCGCGGCAGGTCTGTAACGGCGGCTGCGATTGGTTTTTTTGAGGTTTCAATCTATGTTTTGGCGCTGAGCCGGGTGATCGACAGCTTACATGAGCCTCTGCGCCTGATTGTTTATGCTCTGGGGTTTGCCACCGGGAATCTGCTTGGCAGCCGGGCGGAGGAGCACCTGGCGCTCGGGTTTACTACGGCTGAAGTTATTTCTGTTGATAAAGCAGAGGAATTGGCGGATAAAATGCGGGAGTGCGGCTTTGGCGTAACTGTGTTGCAAGGGTGCGGCCTAACCGGAACTCATCAGATTCTCCATGTCTTGCTGAAGCGCAGGAATATGCCCTCCTTTCTTGCTATTGTCCGGGATGTAGACGATAAAGCCTTCGTCAATATCATGGACACCAGAAAAATAGTGGGCGGTTATTTCGCCAAAATCAAGTCAAAATAACAGGGGGGAGCCAAGGATGGAGCGAAATAATGCAATCGGACTGCTGGATTCGGGGGTAGGCGGCTTGACTGTGGCCAGCGAAATAATCACTCTGCTCCCCGCCGAACGGATTGTCTACTTCGGCGACACCGCCAGAATGCCTTATGGCCCGCGCCCGCACAGCGAAGTGCGAACTTTCGTCAGGCAGATAATTGGATTTCTGGAAAATCAGGATGTGAAGCTGGTGATTGTGGCTTGTAATTCGGCCACGGCTGCCGGTCTGCCAGCTTACCAGGGGGAATTTGCTTTGCCGGTAATCGGGGTGATTGAGCCCGGTGTTCGCGCTGCTCTGCAGCACACACGCACAAAACGGGTGGGTGTCATCGGCACCGCCGGGACGATTGCTAGCCGTGCCTATGAAGAAGCTATTTGGCGGCTTGACCCTAACGTGGAAGTTTTTTCGCAGGCTTGCCCGCTTTTTGTCCTAATTGTGGAGAACGGCTTGGTGGATTCGCCGGAAGCCTTCCGGGTGGCGGAAGAATACCTGCGGCCGTTGCGTGAGGCAGGAGTAGACGCTCTCATCCTAGGCTGCACCCACTATCCCTTAATGGCGAATGTAATTAGAGCCGTCATGGGCCCTGCGGTGAAGTTAATCTCCTCTGCACAAGAAACGGCGCTGGAAGCCCAGGAGATTTTGGCTCGGCTTGACCTTTTCCGGCCGGCAACGGCAGCGGCGCGGCATCGGTTTTTTGTCAGCGGCAGTCCGGGGCCGTTTGTGGAAATGGCTGAAAAACTGCTTTGTCGCCATATCCAAGCATATCAAGTTACCCTTCCGTAAAAAAGCCTGCATAATTTTCTTTTGTCCCTCATAGCTTGTACTATAAAAAGGACGGAGGGAAAATTATGCGGAAATGGACTTGGCTGCTGCTGCTCTCTTTGTTGTTGACGACCGGCGGTTGCGCGCGCCCAAACGGCGAACCTCGAGGTATGACCCCGCAAAACGGGGACAGGCCGCCGGCTGTCGCGGGTAATCTCCGGGAGACCGTTTTTTATCTGCCCAATGCAGACTGGCAGTCACTCGTGCCGGTGCGGATGGGCATCCCTTGGGAAACAGGCATCGCTAAGGCTACCTTGGGCCACTTGGTGGAGGGCAACGTGCCGGCAAAAATGCTCGACCTGGGGCTGGTACCGCTCTTGCCGGCAGGAACGGCAGTGCTTGGGCTTACCATTCGCCAGGGAGTGGCACTGCTTGATCTTAGTAAAGAATTTTTGAACTACAACCCGGCTCATGAACAAGTGGTAATCTACGGACTAGTCTACACGCTGACGGAATTTCCCACCATTTCGCAGGTAGAATTGCTCGTGGAAGGAAAAAAGCCGGACTTACCCGGCGGCATGTTGCTAGGCGAGCCGCTTAGCCGTCAAGCCGGTCTTAATCTGGAATTTCCCGCAGAGGCAAGGCCATAGTTGAACGACGGCGTCAGTCTCCCCACTTCTTAAGTGGCGGGTTACCCATTCAAATCGAACAAGTCGATTTGAAATTAGCCTCGATAATGCTATAATGATAAACACTGAAGCATATCAGTCACAGACAGCAATTGGAGGGTTTTCATGAGAGAGGACGGACGGCGGTCCGCTGAACTGCGGCCGCTTAAAATCACCACAGATTTTCTGAAACACCCGGAGGGCTCGGTTTTAATTGACGTGGGCCACACACGGGTTATTTGCACGGCGACAGTGGAAGAAAAAATTCCGCCGTTTTTGCGCGGGAGCGGCAAGGGCTGGGTAACGGCAGAATATGCCATGCTGCCGCGGGCTACCGGCGTGCGCACACTGCGGGAGCGGGGAAAGATTTCCGGCCGCTCCTCAGAAATACAGCGCCTGATTGGCCGGGCGCTGCGCGCCGTAGTAGATTTGCCGGCCTTGGGCGAGCGGACGATCTGGATTGACTGCGACGTAATCCAGGCTGACGGCGGTACCAGGTCCGCCGCCATCAGCGGCTCATTTGTGGCGCTCTATCTCGCCCTTGCCAAGCTGGTGGCCGCCGGCAGCCTTGCCAAAGTTCCGATTCTGGACTATCTGGCCGCCACCAGCGTGGGCATTGTCAAGGGAGAGCTTTTGCTGGATCTAGCCTTTAGTGAGGATAGCAACGCCGAAGTAGATATGAATGTAGTGATGACAGGCAGCGGCAACATTGTGGAAGTGCAGGGAACGGCGGAAGGCAGGTCATTCTCGCGGCAGACGATGGATGGTATGCTCGATTTGGCCGCCCAGGGAATCGGCGAAATTGTCGATTACCAGAAACGCTTGCTGTTGGACAGGCTGAAATGAAACTTATCTTAGCCACAAAAAATCAGGGAAAGTTGGCAGAAATGCAAGAACTGCTGGCTGATTTGCCGTTTGAGCTGGTATCGCTAGCCGTTTACCCCGAGTTGCCGGAGATAGAGGAAACGGGAGAGAGCTTTGCGGAAAATGCCGCCATTAAAGCAGAAACGGTGATGCGGCTCACCGGAGAACTGGTGCTTGCCGATGACTCCGGCTTGGAAGTAGATGCTTTGGGCGGCTGCCCCGGCGTTTATTCGGCTCGCTTCGCCGGGCCGGGCCGTGGAGACAAAGCCAATAATCAAAAACTGCTCTTGGATCTGCTCGGAGTGGCAAAGAAAGACCGGACGGCACGCTTCCGGACGGTGGTAGCCATCGCCGCCCCCGACAGGAAGACAGACTTTGCCGTGGGTAGCGTAGAAGGGCTGATTGCCGGCGAGGAACAAGGTGACGGCGGTTTTGGCTATGACCCACTCTTTTATCTGCCGGCGGCAGATAAAACATTTGCCCAAATGACGCCGCAAGAAAAAAACCAAATCAGCCACCGGGCGGAAGCCCTGGCTAAAGCTAAGGAAATCTTGCGGGCAATAGCTGCAGACATTTTAAAGTAGACGTCCATGCCCCCACAAAGATGTGGTCACCATCAGCAGGATAAAAATAATCCTTCACTCTGCCTTCAGATTTTGGAATCGGCTATTTCGCCGCTTCCTACTTCCGACCTCTGACCTCTAGCAATGGGAGAGGGGAATTTGTCGGGATGAGAGAAGGGAACACTTATGACTCGCTCGTACCATCTGCTTGGGCGGGTTTCAAACCCGCCCAAGCAGATGGTAAATGCTATTTTCAGAGCAGGACAGAGCAAAACAGATAGAGCAAAATAAATTGCAAACAGTACGTCGCTGTGTTACAATAAGGAGCAGGGTAGAAGGGCAGACAACAGCTCTGAACTTTGCCATACAATCGGGGTGTAGCGCAGCTTGGTAGCGCACTTGGTTTGGGACCAAGGGGTCGCAGGTTCGAATCCTGTCGCCCCGACCATTGATTTTAAAGGGTTTTCTGCTATTCTGCAGGCAGAAAAATCCCCTGAAAACTAGCTATTTACACACTACTTTAAAAAAAGATGCCAGGAAGCTCTATTCTCCCTGGTTCTTCAGCCCCTTCATGGGATCAGTTCTCTATTAAGGAAGCCAGCAGGTTCCCAACCTTGTCTGCGGCTTCCTTCTTCATTTTGCCTGTAACGCTGCTGTAAACGTCCATCGTGAAGGCAGCGCTATGGTGCCCCAGCGTTTCTTGAATAGTTTTGATGTCAACGCCGCTTTCCAATGATAGTGTGGCGAAGGTATGCCGCAACCCATGGAAAGTAACATTTAGTTTTGCCTTCTTTATTAGCCGTTCAAACACTTTGGTAAAAGCTCTAGGGTCAATAGGTTCGCCTATCTCATTGGCAAATACCAAGTCTAAGTCAGTGTTGTACCCGCCGCCCGCCAGAAGCCGGTTTTCAGCCTGCTTCTTTTTCTGTTCACGTAGTACGGCCATGGCAGCAGGACAAAGCCCTATTACCCGATTTGATAGCTTTGTTTTTGCCTCTTGGAAGACCAGCCCTTTTCCTGTCACCCGCACTAGCCCTTGATTAATAGTAATCTGGTTAGCCTTAAAGTCCACACGATCCCAGCGCAACCCGAGCACCTCCCCACGCCGCAAACCGGTATTTAGTGTCAGGTAGAAGGCCGCGAAGTGCTTGCTCTCCTTGGCAATCTCCAAGAAGCTTTATGCCGTCTTTGTCAAGATAGTGAATGTCTTTCTGTTCAAGTTTCGGCAGCCGTACCGCATCGGACGGATTGACGGTTAACAATCCTTCTTTTTTCGCCTGCGCTAGGCAGGAGTGTATAACGGTATGGATATAACGGACGCTTTTGGGTGTCAGTCCGCCTTCCTTGCCGTCTAGCCTGCCGCCCTGCAGCTTTTCGTTGTACAAACGCTGAATGTGTGCCGTCTGCAACTGGACAATCTTCAAATTTCCTAAAGCTGGTATGATATGGCCGTTAACTTGGTATTTATAGCTCTCCCATGTGGTGGCTCGCAGGGAAAGCTTCATATAGTCGTTTAGCCATGTGGTAAACCATTCCGCAACGTACAAATAAATTTGTGTTATTCTTAAATTGTAATAAACGTATCGCATTGTCTATATGTGATATGTCTGGCCCTTTAGACTTAAAGTCTATCCGGCCATGATACCGACCCATGCTTTTAAGCAAACATGGAAGTTCGGTATGACGTACTTAGTGGGTGCTGTGTTTGTATGATTTTTTGTTACAAATACGGTGGGGGAGTTAATCTGGCAGCAATTAGATTTAAAGCACCAGATTAACGAGAGAGGTCTCTATAGGCAACGCACTACTATCCTGGAGCATAGCATTGCTATGCCGTTTTACAAAAAGAGAAACGTTACTAGCGCATTTGCGCTGAGTGGCGTTTTTTTTGTTTCAGCAAAAACCTGCTCACGTTCTCACACGGTGGGTAGGCGGCCACATGATGAGCGGATTTGTCACAGCATTTTTATTTTCAGAATTCTAAGCCCAAGGTCCATAAGTCTTTTCCCCCGTTTTCCCGTTTGTCGTCCCCGTTTGTCAGCAATACAATTCCCCTCGGCTTCAAAAACCCTAGATAGCTTTTTTCGGTCAGGATTCATCGTTGCGGTGTGAATCTTATGACCCGTGAGTTGCATAGCTCCTAACCGCAAGTAGTGCTTATAGTCCCAGTGTTTGCAACGTTTCTTTAAACTATTTGTATGGAGGTATTTGTCATGAAAAACCCAGAACAAGAAAAATTGGTTTATACTGTCCGAGAGATTTCATTTTTACTTGGCATAAACTTGCCAAAAACTTACGAACTTGTTCGGCAGCGAGATTTTCCCTCCTTATCTGTAGGTCGCCGCATTCTCATTCCTAAAGCGGAGCTGAGCCGGTGGTTGCAAGAGGCCGTTAAAAAAGATTGAGATTTTATTTTCCGTCTCAAAGTTATTGCAAGGGACAACATTGATATCCCCCCTTCTATGAATTATGGACTATCCTTAAAAACTATTACGGAGGTAATATTATGCACAAGAATAATAGCGCTAAATGGTTAGATTCTGCGGCAGCGCGAGCTTTTGATTGCGACTCACACATCTTGATAAAAACTAATCTGCTTACGCCTAAAACAACTGCGCTTGCACGGCCGGGGGAAATTATGCCGGAATGGGATCCAAGAGGGGCGTTGGCCTGTGTGACATGGCATAAAATTATTCGTAAAGCTCTCAGTACAATACAATATTTTCCTTTGGAAAAAGCTGTCGTTTTTGTTGTTGTGCGCTCACCTTATTCGCGTTTTGACCCAGGGAACTTTAATCCGAATTTTGCATTAAGCGCGATGCTTTACTGCAACTTGATTGCAAATGTTTATCCCGGCAATATTTTCTATGGCGCTATCGGTGTTAAAGACTCTCAGAGAGGCACCGACTTTTATGTCGGTGGGCCGGGTTTTTTAAACGAAATACCGCAAATAATAAAGAGCGTTTTTCAGGAAGCTTATGCTACAGAGGAAGCAGATGAGAGCAGTATTTATTTAAAACCCAGCGAAACTATCCCAGGACTTGGCAGTAAAGTTATGTTCGGGAATTTGAGCAAACCAGGGATTTCCAGTGCCTTTTTGTGCGAGACACCTGAAGGAACAGATTTAATCCAAAAAAACTATATAGTGATTAAAACCAATGTTTCTCCCCCGCTGGTCGGACGACTTATTCCGCAAACATTTCTGCCGTATTCGTTGTACGCTTCACAGATAAAAGAGGCAAAGGGCATGTGGGATGAGTTGTTGCGTGAGTCGTGCGATTCTCTGATAATATCGCCGATTAAACAGGCAGCGCTGCTCGTGGTGTTTAGGACTCAGCACCAATGGTTTGAGCCGGTCAATAATAATATTAAGTTTGCAATCGACACATTAGTGAGTTTGCGAGTGCTTGAGGATGACTCGTACCGTAATCTTGTTTATTTTTCTACCGCAGTAAAGTGCAAGTCCGGAGGAGGAATTGATTTTTATTTAAGCTCCTTAGCCGCCATGCCGCAGTTGTTAAAAAACATTATTTGGTTCTGATATCGCGAGAAATTTTTTAGCAGTCGGGGGCAAACAATGGCACTGTTTACATGTCAAACAATCACAAGTCAGGATTAACCATACCATAATGTGAGGGCTCAACATGATGGATATCTACGAGATTCGATTGGCTGCTTCAACAGATAGCAATACAACTTAAGGTCTCTCAGCTTTCCGCTGCCGGGGAAAGACATGTTTGGCTTATCCCGGCAGCGTTTCAACCAGCCATGTAGGTTGTTTTCGTTAACAACAAACTCTGCTGCAGCCATGGATACCGATTCACCCGTCCTTTCGATCTAGCTCACGGCTTCAAACTTGAACTCAGTACTGTATCTCGTTTTGTAATCCCCTCTTCCCCTTTCTAGTTTTCAGTGTGCTACGTGTTTATACTGTCCATCAAGTCGGGCAAGTTTCATAAGCCTTCGTATGCATATTACGGCGTCATAGAGCCGCGATTCCGGTGACCAGTGAGCCACGCCTCCGGAAAAATTGAGCCATGCTTCCGGTCAGAGAGCCACCCCTTTGAGATGGCTCTCGACCATCCGCTTTTGTTAGATTGTAACTCCTTTACGTTTACGCATTGAATCCTCACCGTCAATGAGGATTGTGTATGAATCGTGGACTATCCGGTCAAGGATAGCGTCAGCCAGCGTACCTTCACCAATTTTACCGTGCCAGCCGGCAGGGGCTTTTGGCAATCTAAAAGAGCGACTAAACATGCGTCGACTGTTGGTGTCTTCTGATGCCAGCCTTGACGGCAAACTATTTGTACAGTTTATCGCCTCTTTACAATAAGGTGGGAGTTACGCATCCAACCTCGTTACAGTAATCCGGGAATCTCGTATATTTTGCTTCATTCCTTTTTGTCGCCACCCTTTTAATTAAAATAATTTTTTCGGTGGTGGATTACAGACGGGGTGGTCGGTTTTTTAAGGGAATTGCGAGGTCAGAGGCTGTATTGGTTTTGGGCTTTTTTTGTATAGTTTCCTCAACAATTTTCTGTTCGGTTTCATCGCATAACAACCCGAGTTTGTCGTACATTTCCAGGAAGTCTGCAGACAATTTCTTCGTGTCTATCAGATCATCTTGTTGCGTTTTAATAATATAGTCGAACTGCTCAATCCCTTTGTGCTCGACAGCATTACGGATAACAAATTTTGTCTGGGTAGATAATGTATCCCAATACCGGTTACAAATAAAGGCCAAATCGTATAAATCCCTAATTTTGTCCCTGTTGAGATAGGCATTGGTTTTCATAAGGCAAAGGGGTTCTATTGTATAGACCATGATGTTATTAATTTTGGTAGTTTCGGCCGGCATAATCTCTTTTTTCCTAAAAGATGTTTCTACTTTGATCGGTCTACTAACATTGCCATAGTTGATCATGTATCGCTTAACAGTTTCAGTATCTTTGGCTGTGCGATAAGAAAATTTTTCTTTTTTACAAAATCCGGCAACTATTTTCTCTATTGTTGTTTTGTCTGTACTATCCAGGTCGATGTCCTCAGAAAATCGGTCTAAACCATAACATACATAAAGTGCCGTGCCGCCCTTCAGGATATAGTTGACTGACTGTTCGTTCATGTATTCGATGAATGACCGAATAATTTCACCGTGCCTCGTTTGCCAATCCTTATGCTTACTCACAATTTTTCACGCTCCTTGAACCTGAGCCATTCTGTATGGTATTCACGCCCCATGAACCGGTCTATCTCCGGCCAATTACTTAGATTTTTGGTTAAAGATACTTTTTGAAAAATTTCTTCTGTATACAAGTCGCTACAGATAAAGTCTTCATTCATGCCTTGAGCGATGCTATAGTTGCCTTGCACCAATAGATCAAGCAGCGCCCGGATATGGTTAGCGACATTGAAGGTCCCAGGGTTATTTGGGATAGTTTTACCTTGTTCTATCCCATAATCGCCGAAAAGACTTGTTTCACTTTCCAAAAGGACGAAACTGTGCCAATTAATCCCGGATGAGTGCCAGTCGCCACAGGTGAGCAACTCACAAGAGACGTTGAGTGCATGGATTCCAGATAAATATAGCATACCATCGCCACCCTTACTGAAAAACTTCTGCAAAAATATAAAAAAGAAACAGCG
>Ga0208734_100126_pt1 | contig 23482 bp, 24 predicted proteins | sample Subbio2Aug_QV11A_FD_184824 | JGI IMG/M metagenome (GOLD analysis project Ga0208734, IMG submission 184824) | Serpentinite rock and fluid subsurface biosphere microbial communities from McLaughlin Reserve, California, USA - CR12Aug_QV11A (SPAdes) | ecosystem: Environmental > Terrestrial > Deep... | reverse complement strand
AGAAGTTTTTGTTTTTTTATCTCGCGTTTTCAAACCCTATTTTGCTTCAATTCCGGGAGCCAACCTAAAATTTCTTTGCTGCTAATAAAAACTCTCTTAATTAATCAGGGTTTGTGGGGTTGAATCATATATTAACTAGCGAGATAACGCGAAAGAGGGGTCGCTTTGCTGAAGGATATCAAACGAATCCATTTTATCGGTATCGGCGGGTATGGCATGAGCGCTCTGGCAAGAGTATTGCTTGACTTGGGCTATTATGTGAGTGGCTCAGACCAGAAGCAAAGTAAAATCACGGATAAACTGGCGCAGGAAGGCGCCGTCATTCATTTGTGTCATGATGCTAAATATCTCAATGGTGCAGAGGCGGTAGTTTATTCTACGGCGATACCGGCGGATAATCCTGAGCTCTTAGCGGCACATGCCTCCGGCGTGCAGCTTTGGCATCGTTCTGAACTGTTGGCTCAGTTTGTCAACGGACGCTTTGGTATTACGGTAGCCGGTACGCACGGAAAAACGACTACCACCTCCATGGTAGCCAAAGTAATGGCAAAAGGGCAGCTCGACCCCACCGCATTTATTGGCGGTATTTTAGAGGATTTCGCCGGTAACTCCAGAATCGGCAAGTCTGAATATGTGGTAGCGGAAGCAGATGAAAGTGATAACTCTTTTTTACGTTATCGTCCTCGCATGGCTGTAGTTACCAATGTAGAGGCAGATCATATGGAGCACTATCAAGGAGATTTCAAGTTGTTATTGGCGGGCTATCGCGATTTTTTGGGGAATATTAGCGCTGAGGGATGTGCGATTCTATTTGCTGACGATAAATACCTAGGTGACATGCTTCCCACACATCTGCGGAAAATTATTACATATGGGTTACAGGAAGGTGATTATCGTGCCATTAACTTGGAGTCGAAAGGGTGGGGCACGAGTTTTACCGTTTTGTACCATAATCAGCCAATCGGAGAAATTCTCCTGCAGGTGCCGGGAGGTCATAATGTCGAAAACGCTTTGGCGGCGGTGGCAGTAGGCAGAGAACTGGGTATGCCTTTTGAGATTATTCAGGCTGGTTTAAGCGAATTTCGCGGCGCAAACAGGCGCTTTCAATTTTTGTTGGAACAGGACGGTATCCTGGTGGTAGATGATTACGCACACCACCCCACCGAAGTAAAAGTTACACTTAAGGCGGCCCGCTCTAACAAGCCCAAAAGGGTGATAGCCATTTTTCAGCCCCACCGCTACACACGCACTCAGTATTTTCTTGAAGATTTTGCCGAATCATTTAAAGATGCGGATAAAGTCTTTTTACAGAAGATATACGCCGCCAGCGAGAGCCCGCTCCCCGGTATTTCTTCAGCTACACTGGCGGAGAAGATCCGTTCCCACGGAGTTGATGTGGAACAGGTGGACGACGCCGCCTTGCTTGTGGAAAAAGTTTTGAGCATCGCTTGTTCCGGCGATTTGATTCTTACGATGGGAGCCGGAGATGTGACGGAATTGGGCCACACCATCGCCGACCGTCTTAGGGAAATGCTGGATAAAGGATAGTTATTTTAGAGGTAAAGCAACTCTGCGGTAATCGTTTCCCCTAAACTTAGCAGGCCACAGGAGTGGCGTGGCTCGCAGCGCCGATCGGTGGGAGAACCGGGATTAAACAGCAAGATGCCATGGATTGTTTCATGATACGGTTGGTGGCTATGGCCAAAAATTATACAGTCCACACGATCTTCTTTGAATGATTGCAATACACGCTGAGGCGTTTTCTGTTTGTCAGTACCGCCTTCGTCACCATGGGTCAGGCCGATACGATACCCGGCCAGTTCTAGAATCCTTTTTCGGCCTAGGCGGTTGTGCAATGCCCGGGAGTCCATGTTGCCGGCTACCGCTTCCACTGGCGCAATTGCCGCCAATTCATTTAGGACATACTCTTCTGCCACGTCGCCTGCATGCAGAATCAGCTCCACGCCTGCAAACAGAGTGAAGAGCTCAGGGGGCAACTGCCTGGAACGTGCCGGAATGTGTGTGTCACTGATGACGCCAATTCGCATGGTTACGCCTCCGAAGAAGATAAATGGTTCTCTTCGCTGCCGATTATTGGGAGCGAATTTTTTCTTTGAGTTCATCAATTTTGTCTAACAGGTCAAGGATAATGGCTGCACCGGTTAAGTTGACACCGAGGCAGCTTCGCAGTCGAAAAATTTTATCGAGCCGCTCTGCCTGGCGGGTGTGGATCATGTCATTTTCTATCTCCACAAGCCCCAGTGCCACTAAGCGCTCCAACAGTTCGGGGTGATAGTCCAGAGTCTTAATGTTAATCCAGCCATCACCAGATGTGTCCCTTTGCACTTGTATCCAGTAGCGCTTCATCTAGGACACCTCCTTTGCCGTTTGAACCTCTGCCAGTTTGCGCCAGAGGGTCAGTTCCTCTTCGCTAGGTTGTCGAGGTAGATCAATGACAACGCTGAGATATTGATCTCCTCGGCTGCCGTCTTTTCTCGGCAGCCCTTTGCCGCGTAAACGGAGTTTTTTGCCGGCTCGCGCACCAGCCGGGACAGTAACTTGGACTGTTCCGTCCAGCGTGGCAGCACTCACTTTAGCTCCTAAAACGGCCTGCCATGGTGCGATCACCAGTTCTGACTCCAAATCATCTCCGGTTACTTTGTAGCTGGAGTGAGGAAGAATGTGGATTTTAAGATACAGGTCGCCCCTCCCACCTTCCTCGCCGCCACCTTGGCCGCGCAGGCGGATTTTTGTGCCGTCCCCCGTGCCAGGCGGAATTTTCACCGTCAGTGTTCTGGGCGTCTGCATTTGTCCGCTGCCGGCGCAAACGGGGCAAAACTGTCTGCCGCTGATGCCGCTCCCGCCGCAGCGCGTACAAAGATCAGACACGTTTAGCTGGATAGTTTTTTCCCCGCCTCGGTACGCCTCTTCCAATGTTAGCGCCAGCTCTGCTTCTACGTCCTGCCCCCGGCGAGGAGCACGGTGAAAGCGCTGTTCTCTCGCGGAGGCAGAATTTCCCGGGCGAAAGCCACCAAAAAGTACATCAAAAAAATCACTAAAGCCACTGGTCGCCTCGCTTGTGGAGTAGTACATGCCTTCCATATCGGGCCGGAATTCTTCGCCGGCCTGATAGCTTTTTCCTAGGGTGTCATATTTTTGGCGCTTTTCCTGATCGATTAGCACTTCGTATGCTTCATTTATCTGTTTGAATTTCTTCTCCGCCGCCTCTTTCTCGTCGGCAGGATGCAGGTCGGGATGAAACTTTCGGGCAAGCTTACGGTACGCGGTTTTAATTTCTTTTTCACTCGCATTTTTGGTAACGCCTAAGACCTCATAATAGTCTTGAAATTTGACACCCATTATTCACCCCGCCGTTTCCATTAATTTTCTCTAAACTCTGCGTCGCGCTTATTTTTGTCTTCCGCCAGAAAGATGATCAGCATTTTCTATTATTTGTGCAAGCTCCGTTTTCGCAAAATTGATGGACCGGCTGAGGCTGATAGTCTGTTCCTTGCCGGTGCTCTTATCTTTGGCTGAGAGATTAAGAATCCCGTTGGCATCCAGCTCAAAAGTTATTTCGATCATCTGCGGGCTCTTGCGAAGAGTAGGTGTGATTCCTGCAAGTTTAAGCTGCCCGAGCAGGCGATCGTCTTTAGCTAGCTCTGGTTGACCCTGGAGAAGCTGGAAGCTGAGTGCAGACTGGCTATCTTCTGCTGTGGAATAAAGCTGGGTGCGGCGGGTGGGAATGGCGGTATTTTGCTCAAATACTTTGCTGATTAGGCCGCTCTCGGCTTCCAGTTCCAGGGGAAACGGGGTTATATCTAGCAGCATCGGCTCTTTTAGCTCGCCTGTTAATATTCCGGCTTGGCAGGCAGCTCCTAGAGCCACCGCTTCATCGGGGTTTACGCCACGCTTTATTTGCCGTTTCCCGATAGTCTTTTGCACAAGTTCCTGCACCGCCGGAATTCTCGTAGAACCGCCTACTAAAAGCACCTCGTCCACTTCGGCTGCAGTGATTTTGGCCTCGGCCAGCGCCGCTTCTAGTGGAGCGCGGCATCTCTCCAGCAGCTGAGCAGTTAACTCATTAAACTGGGCACGTCCTAGTTTGACGTCAAGGTGTTTGGGGCCGGCAGCGTCGGCGCAGATAAAGGGCAGACTTATTTGCGTCTCAAGAACTGTGGAAAGCTCAACCTTTGCTCTTTCTGCCGCTTCTCTCAGGCGCTGTAGCGCCTGCTTGTTATTGCTTAGGTTAATGGCGTGCCGTTTTTCAAATTCGGCGGCCAGCCAGTCGGCCACTTCTTTGTCAAAGTTGTCGCCACCAAGATGGGTATCGCCGGCTGTGGCGCGTACTTCAAGCAGTTCATCGCTTATATCCAGTACGGAAACGTCAAGCGTTCCACCGCCCAAGTCGAAGATCAGGATAGTTTCACTCTTTTTTCTGTTCAAGCCGTAAGCAAGTGCGGCGGCGGTAGGTTCGTTAATAATCCTAAGCACATTAAGGCCTGCAATTTGTGCGGCATCCATAGTGCCGCGCCGCTGGGAGTCATTAAAGCATGCCGGCACACTAATTACCACATCATGAACTGTTTCGCCCAGGTAGGAAGAGGCATCGTCCGCCAGTTTGCGCAACACCATCGCAGACAGCTCTTCAGGGGAATAAAGCTCATCGTCAATCTCAAAACGCACCGCATGATTAGCGGCTGAAACAACACTGTAAGGAACAAGCTCAATCTCTGCCGCCACCTCTCTGCAGCTGCGCCCGATAAAGCGTTTTAGCGAGTAGAGCGTCCGCTCCGGGTTTAATGTTCCTTGGCGTTTGGCAAGCTGACCGACCAAGCGTTCTTTCTCCTGGAATGCTACCACTGAAGGGGTCGTCCGCATACCTTCCGCATTAGCAATCACCACCAAATGGCCACCTTCCAGGACGGCCATCACGGAATTTGTTGTGCCAAGATCAATCCCGATTGCTTTTGCCATCCTCTATCCCTCCGTTCTGCCTTCTATTTGCAATTATAACCAATCTGAGGAGCAGAAAAACTTAGCAAAATATTAAAAAGTGAGGGAGATGGTACTTCTTAATAGATTATTACAGATGCGGTTCTAGCCGGACAGGTGCAGGAAATCAAGCTTTTGTCCGCGAATCCATCTGCCTTAAATATTACTGAGAGATTAGGTGAATGGCTATGGGCGACAAAGGTGTGGCTCAATATTTTAATTTTCTTTCCCGTAAGCTTGGCATAGCGGGAGTCACCTATACTGAGGAGCTGACGTCTCAGCTAATAAACACGGTGGAGGCATTAGTATATATTCTGAGTGAGGACAACAAAATTGTCGTCTTTAACCCTGCCTGTGAACGGCTAAGTGGCTATAAGAAGCAGGAAGTTTTGGGCAAGAGGTATGAGATGTTAGTGCCGGCAGAGGAAGTTGAGAGGGTGGCGCAGGGAGTCAGCGTAGTATTTTCAGACAATAGAACATGGCAAGATGAAATCGAGTGGTTCACCAAAGACGGCAAGCGTCGACTTATTGCGTGGTCCAAGACCCGTTTCACTGAAAAAAATGGTTTCGCCAGATATTTGCTTGCTACCGGGTTGGATGTAACTGAAGAGCGGTTGCGGGAAAAGCGCCGGTCACTAAGTCTGGAAATTTTTGCTACAATAGGCAGTACAATTAATCATGATGGGGTTCTGGAACAAATCCTAGAACTTCTCCGGGATTACTTTCAATGCGATGCCGCAGGGATTCGCTTGCGCAAGGGGGGGGATTACCCCTATATTAAGACGAGCGGTTTTCCGGCAGGCTTTGTCAGTGAAGACACAATGCTTTGCTCTCCGCGTCCTAATGGTCAAAGCAGCATAACTGAAGAGAGTGCTGCGCTGGAGTGCATTTGCGGTCGGGTTATTTGCGGGGATTTAGATCTTTATCTGTCTTCCATAGCCGGGCAGGGAGGGTTTTTTACAGGTAATATTAACGAACTAACGTCTCTCTTAGCTAAAAACAAGTTCCCCTTTACAATTCGCAATTACTGCGGTCAAAGCGGATTTTCCTCCATTGTTTGGCTCCCGCTCCGTTTTAGAGGGGAGACGGTGGGTCTGCTACAGCTCAATGATCGTGCCCCGGACAAATTTACAAGTGAAGAAGTGGAATTTTTAAGTATCGTTGCCCAAAACATTGGCGGCGCCTTAGTTCGTTTCAATTCCGAACAACGCAGTAAGGGCGAGTCAGTTTTAGTCACGCTGCTCGAAAAATCCAGGGAAGGATTTTTTGTCTCCAGCCATGAAGGCAGCATTAGCTTTTATAGCAAGGCTATGGAGCAGATTTGTGGCTATACGAAGGACCAGGTTGCGGAGCATGGTTGGTTTTATCTAGTCTTTCCCTACGAGGAAGAGCGTAGGCAGGCCGTACAGAAAGCTCGCTTAGTTATGGCAGGAAAACTTGAATTTGTGGAATTTGAGATTACCCGTAAAGACGGGGAAAAAAATTGGGTGAGATTCTCCGTGACTCCTTTGGAGATTGCCAGGAAGCAATATACGCTAACTACGCTCAGTGAAATGGCTAAATCAGCACCGATAAAGACAGGAAGCCTTCCGATTCTCAATTGAAAAGGAGGGTTTTTTGTTGTGCAGGTGCGATAGAGGGCGAAACGTTTTCCTTATTGCGTTCCGCAAAAAAAAGGAGTACCATGAAAAGCAGTGGGGTTTCTGATTATGTCTTGGATTTAAAGTAACCGATGGAGAAGGTGCGATGAAGAAAACATTAATAATTATGTCAGTCGTTGTGTTGCTTCTGGCCGCGCTGGCAGTCTCTCGTGGCGGAAGTGCTCTGCTTGGACAGGGCGCGCTGTCTGGTTTGCAGATGTTTGTCAGCGTTCTGCCGCTCTTGTTGGCTGCCTTTGCCCTCAGCGGCTTAGTACAAGTTCTGATAGATCAGCAAAAAGTTTACCGTTTACTAGGCAAAGGGTCCGGCTTCAAGGGTATCCTGCTTGCTGCTGCCATAGGCGGGATTATCCCCGGCGGACCGTATGTTTATTACCCTATAGCAGCATCCCTGGCAACTGCCGGGGCGGAGGCTCCTGCCATTATGGCTTTTGTGGTGGGTAAGAGCCTCTGGGATGTATCTCGCATGCCGATGGAGGTGGCAATCATGGGAGGCCATATTGCTTTTGCTCGCTACGTGGTGACCTTTGCTTTCCCCGTTCTCATCGGACTGCTGACTAAATGGCTCTATCCGGGATTAGCACAGCAACTTCTGCCGGCAGCCAGAAAAGAAGGAGAGGTGTAATGGCAGGAACAGTTTGGATGCTTGTCTTCCTAGTGGTGGCGCTTTTTCTTGTTGCCATGAAGCGTAAAGATGATAGCCATAAAAAAGGCATTAAAATTGGCGCAAAGATGTTCTACAGTTATTTGCCGGTGTTGGTTCTGGCTTTTTTAGCTGCGGGCCTGCTAGAGGTAGTGCTTCCCGCAGCTCTGGTGCAATACTGGCTTGGCGCGGAGGCCGGTTGGCGAGGCATTCTCATCGGCAGTATCGCCGGTATGTTAGTGGCTGCCGGCCCATATGTCTCGTTTCCCATCTTTGCCTCCATCGCGCATAGTGGTGCAGGTATAGGTACCACTGTGGCGCTGCTCACCAGTTGGAGCGTAATGTCTTTATCCAAACTTCCTTTTGAAACAGCCCTTTTGGGCCCGCGTTTTACCCTTGCCCGCTTTAGCTTAGTTCTGCTAATTCCTGTAATCGCAGGGTTTCTGGCACAATTTCTTTTTGCCGGTATCATCTGAAATTATCTTTATTATAAAACCATTCTTTCAATCCTTTCAAGATAGCTCCAGTACTAGCTGGGTTCTGGTGCTTTAATTAACGTGGGCAAGATAGGCATTTTCATTTAAGTAAGTTTTTTAGAAGCTTTGAGAGAGAGGGAAGTTCTATGAAATATTTTGATTTTAGTAATCTGCGCGGTGATATTTTTGGGGGGCTCACCGCCGGAATCGTCGCATTGCCATTGGCGCTTGCTTTTGGGGAGGCCTCGGGCGCAGGTCCCATGGCAGGTCTTTGGGGTGCAATCTTCGTCGGCTTTTTCGCCGCGCTTTTTGGGGGTACAGGCTCGCAGGTTTCCGGCCCCACGGGTCCCATGGTCGTAGTTTTTGCAGGTATCTACGGGAAGCTTGCCGGTGATCCTGTTCTAATATTCAGTGCCGTATTTTTTGCAGGTCTGCTGCAGATTGTCTTAGGATTATTGAAAGTTGGCAAATATATTAGCCTCGTTCCATACCCTGTAGTCTCCGGATTTATGAGTGGCGTCGGTTGTATCATTATCGCGCTGCAATTTTCGCGACTTTTTGGTCATGAACCGCTTTCCGGCGGCACTCTTCCTGCTCTTTCAGCGATTCCCGGGGCGATTGCAAGTCCAGTCTTTCCTGCTTTGCTTGTAGGTCTAATTGCACTGGCAATTGTATTTTTCTGGCCGAAGGCATGGGTTAAATGGTTTCCCGGTCCCCTGGCGGCTCTCTTGATTGGCACAGTTGTCAGCCGTTTTGTTCCAGGTGCACCTATTCTTGGCGACATTCCCACCGGCTTTCCGCAAATTCATTTGCCCACTTTATCCTTTCCATTCATGCTTATTGTTTTTGAATCGATAATTATTCTTGCCGTGCTCGGAGGGATTGACAGCCTTCTGACTTCATTAGTTGCCGATAATATGACGCGGACGCGCCACCACTCCAATCAAGAGTTGATTGGACAGGGCATCGGTAACGCTTTTGCGGGTATTTTTGGCGGAGTGCCTGGTGCCGGCGCAACGATGCGTACCGTTGTGAATATTCATAATGGCGGGCGCACGAGACTGTCAGGCATGACTCATTCACTTGTTTTAATAGCTATTGTGCTTGCATTTGGACCGCTGGCCGGAAAAATACCCCACGCCGTTCTCGCAGGTATTCTCATCAAAGTAGGTTATGACATTGTTGATAAATATTTTTTGCAGCGAGCCGGACATTCACCGCGTTGGGATCTATTTTTAATGTTGCTCGTCCTTGGGCTGACTGTGTTTGTAGACCTGATTACTGCCGTGCTTGTTGGTGCTCTTTTGTCTGCGATTTTGTTCGTTAAACGAATGGCAGATTTCCAACTTACTCAATTTTGTGCTGCTAACTCCAGTCACAGCGATCCAAAAGTTAGAGCACTGCTTGAAGTTGCCTGCTCATGCGTGACTTTGCTTGAATTTAACGGCCCATTGAGTTTTGCTGTAATCGCCGATTTTGAGCAGATGATGCGCGAACGCTTAAAAGATGACAAGGAGTTCATCATTCTCGACTTTTCCAATATGCCACAGATTGATTTGTCTGCCACGCGGGCTGTGGAGACAATTATCTTTGATGCGCTTGCAAAAGGGAAAAGAGTGTATTTGGCAGGGATGAGCGCTAAGGTGATAAGTGTGATCAGATCTTTCTGTGACCAACAGTGTATTTCAGACGGGATGTGTTTTGAGACAGCGGTGGAGGCGCTGGAAACGGTCATCTCGTCCCGGGAGGAACTCTGCTGCTTGCAGCATGCCGCCACTTCGCGGGCGTAAATAAAAAATTGTTAGTTTCATGAGCCTTTAGTCATTTGCGGTAAAATAATAGCTGAAGCAGGGATAATGACCGGAAAAGCGAATAAAAGAAAAAAATGCCTTGGAGGCTCACATGATTGACCAAGAAAAAATTCAGGTTGCTGTGCGGATGATTCTGGAAGCCATTGGTGAAGACCCGGAGCGGGAGGGCTTAAAAGATACGCCTTCGCGAGTGGCGAAAATGTATGCGGAAGTATTTTCTGGATTGCACTGCGACCCTTGTGACCATTTGGAAACCTGTTTTTATGAGGAACGGCATGATGAGATGGTGTTAATCAAAGATATTAGTATCTATTCCATGTGCGAGCATCACCTGCTGCCTTTTTACGGTAAAGCTCATGTGGCCTACATTCCCAATCCCGCCAAAATCACCGGATTGAGTAAAATGGTGCGTGTAGTGGAGACGTTGGCTCGCCGCCCGCAGTTGCAGGAACGGCTCACCACTCAAATTGCCGATACGATTATGAAAAAGCTGGAAAGTAAGGGAGTAGTGGTGGTGATCGAAGCAGAGCATCTGTGTATGACAATTCGCGGTGTAAAGAAGCCTGGTTCAACCACAGTCACCTCTGCGGTGCGCGGAATTTTTCGGACCAATCATTTGACGCGGGCAGAAGCCTTCTCGCTCATCAAAGGCAATGCGTAATGGAAGTAGTGCAAAAGTTGCTTCAGGATCCCGATTATCTGTTCTATTTGTCGCTTACTAAAAATTATGAGACCGGCAGGCGTTATTGCTGCCACAACTTTAGTCATTTGCTCGATGTGGCCAGGATTGCTTGGATTCTTTGTTTGGAGCGCCAAATTAAGTTTTCTCGCCCCGTAGTGTATGCCGCGGCGCTGTTGCACGACATTGGGCGGTTTGCTCAGCATGAAGATGAAAGCATTGATCATGCCGCAGAAAGTGCTTCGTTGGCAGCGCCTCTGCTTACCAGGCACGGTTTTTCCGTGGCCGAAACTAAGCTTATCCTGCAGGCCATCCTTGTCCACCGTCAGACGCCTGAGACGGTAACCGATTTGCTTGGTGCGGTGCTGGCTGAAGCAGATGACCTCTCCCGCCTTTGCTATAACTGTTCTTCCCAGGCGGGCTGCTACAAGGCAAAACGGATGCCGACTTTAAGCGGCATCCAGTACTGATTGCGGAGGAATTATGCAAAATAGACTTACCCTTAAAGGCAGAACGTATGATTTAGCGGGAAACACGCTAATTATGGGCATCTTGAATGTCACTCCGGACTCTTTTTCTGATGGGGGCCTTTACTTTGACACTGGGCGTGCAGTGGAACATGCTTTGCGCATGGTGGAAGAAGGTGCTCAGATCATCGACATTGGTGGCGAATCCACCCGTCCCGGGTACAGTCCGCTCACAGGTGATGAAGAACGGGCGCGGGTTATACCGGTGATCCGTGCCGTCTGCAGGGCGACTGAGGTGCCTGTTTCGGTTGATACAGCTAAGGCAGAAGTGGCAGCCGCCGCTTTAGGCGTGGGGGCGGCTATGTTAAATGATGTGTGGGGCGGTCGGAAAGACGATGGGCTGCTCAAGCTGGCGGCTGCTGCCGATGTTCCGATCTGTTTAATGCATAACCGAGAAGAAGCTGTGTATCGGGACGTAATTGCAGAGATTAAAGCCGACCTGCTAAAGAGCGTGGCCTTGGCGGTGGAGAGCGGCGTTAGCAAAGAGAAGATTATCTTAGATCCCGGCATTGGCTTTGCTAAAACAGTGGACCATAATTTGCAGGTGCTAAAATATTTGCATGAATATACCACACTGGGTCATCCTCTGCTTCTAGGCACATCACGAAAATCATTTATCGGAAAAGTACTGGATTTGCCGGTGGAACAGCGGGAGGAAGGGACTGCTGCCACAGTGGCATACGGCATTTGCCGCGGCGTCAGCATCGTCCGCGTTCATAATGTGCAATACATGAGCCGAGTAGCGCGTATGACAGACGCCATGCTCCGGGGTGGGTGCTAAAATGGATAAAATTATCTTAGAAAATATGCAGTTTTACGGTTATCATGGTGTCCTGGCCGAAGAAACTCGTCTGGGGCAGCGTTTTTCTGTTAGTCTCGTTATGTTTACAGATATCAGAGCTGCTGCTCAAAATGATGATTTGGCTAAAGCCATCAATTACGCAGAGTGCTATGCTGCCGTCAAAAAGATCATGGAAGGCACACCGGTTAAGCTCTTGGAAACATTGGCGGAAAGCATCGCCGCCAATGTTCTCTCCCTAGGAGCACTTGCTGTGCAAGTAACCGTGAAAAAATTGCATCCTCCCATCTCCGGGCAGCTAGATTTTGCCGCAGTGGCGATTGAAAGGAGCCGCCTCTAATGGCTTGCGCTTTCCTTGGCTTGGGCAGCAACATGGGTGACCGTCAAAGAGAACTGGATTTCGCCCTAGAAACGCTGCGCAATCATGCTGACATCACGCTCATTAAGGCAGCCCCCATCTTAGAGACTGACCCGGTCGGCTATATGGAGCAAGCTAAATTTTTGAACACTGTAGTGGAGATCGAAACTGCTCTGGAACCCGCTTTGCTCCTTGCAGCCTTGCAGCAGATTGAAGACGACGCCGGTCGCGTCCGTACTGTTTGCTGGGGCCCGCGAACACTGGATATTGACATTCTTCTCTATGATAATTTGGTGCTATCCGAACCGAATTTAATCATTCCCCACCCTCAGCTGCGTCAACGGGAATTTGTGCTTGTCCCTTTGGCACACCTTGCACCGAATCTGCCGGTTCCACCGGATAACCGCACCGTCCGGGAACTCCTGGACCAATACCAGCAAAGCAGGTGACCTGATGCTGCTCATGGTTGACAACTATGACTCTTTCACATATAACTTGGTTCAGTTCCTAGGCGAACTTGGTGCCGACATCCGCGTTTTCCGCAACAAAAGCATTGCCCCTGAAGAAGTGGCTAAATTGAATCCCGCTCACATTATCATCTCCCCGGGGCCATGTACACCAAATGAAGCCGGAGTTTCCATGGAGATTATCCGTCGTTACGCCGGCAAAATCCCCATCCTAGGCATCTGCCTCGGTCATCAAAGTTTAGGTCAAGTCTTTGGCGGCCAGGTTATTCGGGCGTTACGGCCTGTGCACGGCAAAAACTCGCTGATCTACCATGGCGGTGGCGGCGTCTTTGCTGGCCTGCCCGTACCTTTTTCCGCGACTCGCTACCACTCCTTAGTGGTTGAGAGAGAAACCCTTCCTGATTGCCTAGAAATTACGGCTGAAACCAAGGAAGCTGAAATTATGGGGTTGCGCCATAAGCATATTCCTTATCTGGAAGGCGTTCAGTTTCATCCCGAAGCCATTCTCACAGAACACGGCCTGAGCCTGCTAGCTAACTTCCTGCGCTATAAGCTCAGCAGGAAGGAGGAATCGCCATGTCTTGTCTAAAACCGTTGGTGGAGGAAATTACGCTAGACTGCCCGCCAGACCAGCTCTTTGCTGCTTTTATCAACGACCCGTATCCTTTCTGGCTCGACAGCAGCCTGCCCGGCGGGGAAATGGGTCGCTGGTCGTTTATGGGCAGCAATCCTTTTATGCTCTTGAAGACATATGCTCGCCGGATTGTGCTTGAAGAGGAGGGCATTACTCGTTCCTTTTCCGCTAACCCTTTTGAGGTGCTGAGGCAATGTTTGCAGCGCTTCAGCTTGGAGCGCGGCGACTTGCACATTCCTTTTTTGGGTGGTGCCGTAGGTTTTTTTTCCTACGATTTGGGCCGTATGGTGGAAAATTTGCCTGAACAGACTGAGGATGATTTAAACGCCCCGGATGTTTATCTGGGTTTTTATCATGCTTTCGTCGCCATCGACCATACAGAAAACCGTGCTTTTCTTGTCGCTTCCGGCCATCCTCTCCAGGGAGAGGAAGCGGCTGCCAAGGCGTTGCTTGAACTGGTCAACTTGCGGAAAAAAATGCGGCGGCAGCTAATTCTGCCAGACCCTTGGTCCGAGCCGGATATTGCTGCTGCCGACATTCAAACATTTTTCAGCTCCCATTCTTATGGAGAAGCGGTGGAGCGCATCCGCGACTATATTATCGCCGGCGACATCTACCAGGCAAATATGACGCAACGTTTTGATGCGCCTCTGCGCATGCCGCCCTTTCAACTCTACCGTCGCCTGCGCCAAGTTAACCCTGCACCGTTTGCCGCCTATCTAGACTGCGGCCATGGTTTGCGCGTTCTCTGCTCTTCGCCGGAGCGGTTTGTGCTCCTAGCAGATAATGTGGTGGAAACTCGTCCCATTAAAGGCACACGTCCCCGCGGCAAAACGCCGGAAGAAGATAGTGCCTTTGGAGAAGAGCTGTTGGCCAGCGAAAAGGATCGAGCTGAACTTGTGATGATTATTGATTTGGAACGAAACGATTTAGGTCGCGTCTGTGCCTATGGCACAGTAAGCGTACCGGAGCTGATAGCCCTAGAAAAATACGCCACCGTCTTTCACCTTGTTTCCACCGTGCGCGGCCAATTAGCCCCCGGCAAAGATACGGTTGATCTGCTCAAGGCAATTTTTCCCGGAGGCTCCATCACCGGTGCGCCAAAAATTCGCGCTATGGAAATTATCGAAGAACTCGAACCGGTGCGCCGCGGCGTTTACACCGGTTCTATTGGTTACATAGGCTTTGATGGGCGTGCCGATTTAAATATTGTGATCCGCACTTTCATTAACAAAGGGGATAAGCTTCATTTTCAGGTGGGCGGTGGGATCGTCTACGATTCCGAGCCACTGCTGGAATATGAGGAAACTCTCCACAAAGCAAAAGCCCTCCTCAAAAGTCTGGGTGTAAACAGCTTTCTGGAGGTGTAACATGACTGATTATACTTTTTTGAACGGAACTCTTACGTCCTCTAGCTCTGCTCAGATTTCCGTCACAGATCGCTCCTATCTTTTTGGGGACGGTCTTTTTGAAACCATCCTTGTGCAAAACGGTAAACCGTGCTACCTCAATGAACACCTTAACCGCCTTCGACTGTCGACCGCTTTCTTTGCTTATGACCTGCCCTCAGCAGAAGAGCTGGCAGGAGCCATGCAGGCTGTTATCGACGCAAATGCTCTTGAAAGCGGCTCCATGAGGCTTACCGTCTCTCCCAGAGAAAGCCAAGGACTGCTGGCTAAAACAAACAGCCCACTCAATATCTTGATTACCATCCGCCGCGGCCGACCATACAGAGAAGAACTTTATGAACATGGCTTTACGGTTATCATCGCCCAAACTACCCGTAGAAACGAGCACTCCCCACTATCCCGCCATAAAACCACCAATTTTGCAGACAGTATCCTTGCTAAGCGAGAAGCCAAACTTTGCGGAAGTGATGAGGCTATTCTCTTAAATGCCGCCGGCAGGCTGACTGAAGCTGCGGTGGCTAACCTGTTTCTGGTTATAAATGGCGCAGTGCTTACGCCTCCTGTTGCAGATGGTGTGCTTCCCGGTATTATCCGAGAAAAAGTTTTGGGATTGTGTTCTGACTTAAATATCCCAGCCAGGGAACAAACCCTGACCCCTAAAGATTTAGAGGAAGCCGAGGAGGCTTTTCTCACAAATTCCCTCTTGGGTGTTATGCCAGTCAGAAAAATTCAGAATGTTAATTTTATAGCTAAAGTCACGCGGCGGATAGCGGCAGTTTTAGAAATGAAGAACAAATGAGAGGAGAGAAAAAATGGTATCTTTTCTGATGAACGAAAGGCAGCAAAAACTGCAGGAGGAGACCAGAGCCTTTGTTAAGAGCGTAGATAAACAACTGATTTTAGATATGGATGCGGAACGCGTTACCTATCCGGCAGATTACATGCGCGCCTTGGCAGACGTCAAACTGTTTGGGTTGCGCTTTCCACCGGAGTATGGCGGACGGGGGTACGGGTGGAGCGAAGAAGTAGTTGCGTTGGAGGAGATCGGCTATTTAGGTACTTCATTGGCTTGTCTTTATTCCTTGCCCTCGATAGTGGGGGAAGCCATCCACCTTTTCGGCACTACAGACCAAAAAGAAAACTATTTAAAAGCCACTCTTGAAGGGCGGAAATTTACAGCCGAAGCACTCACCGAACCGCGCGGAGGTTCAGATTTTTTTGGTGCCACCACCACAGCAGAGAAGGTGGACGGTGGCTACATACTTAACGGACAGAAACGCTTTGTCGTCGGTGCCGAAGGAGCTGACTATTTTCTTGTCTATGCTAAGACGGCTGAAAATGCCAAGCCTCAGCAAAGCATTAGCGCTTTCCTCGTTGATCGGGGTGCGGGCGTTGAAGTGAAGCATATCTACGGCTTGATGGGTACGCGTGGTGGCGGAGCCGGACGCTTGGTTTTTAAAGATGTCTTTGTCCCCACGGCAAACTTGATCGGAGCGGAAAATGACGCCGGTAGTATTTTTTATCGGATGATGATCCCGGAGAGGCTCACTAGTGCCGCCGGTGCTTTGGGGATGGGGCAAGCGGCCCTGGATGTGGCTCTTAAATATAGCCGTAAACGCAAAGCCTTTGGGCAGCCGATTAAAAATTTTCAAGCCGTTAGTTTCAAAGTGGCTGAGTGTATTACGCAATTGGATGCAGCCCGCGCACTGATCTATGCCACAGCCTGCTGCATTGATGCTGACAGTCCTGCGGCATTGCAGCGCCGTATGGTTTCCCAGGCAAAAAAGTTTTGCACAGAAACTGCCTGGACAGTAGTTAATCATGCCATGCAAATTTTGGGGGGTATCGGCTATACTAACGTCTACCCTGTGGAACGCTTTTTGCGGGATATCCGCTTGATAATGATTTGGACAGGAACTAATGAAATCATGGACCTCATTATTCAGCATGAATACTACAAAGAAAGAGAACAAGGTCCTACCGGACGCGACATCGAAGCTGACGCTCCAGAAGCGGATAATGAGGAAGAAAAAATTTACGAGTAAAATCGTAAAAAAATTTTCCCAAAAAATTCAGAATATTGTTGCAATTACATCTATTCTCTGCTATAGTAAGAGCAGGGAAACAAAAGTAAGGCTTTTAGCCTTTCAATATACCTTCCCTCTAAGATGGATCGTGCTCCTCCCTGCACGGTTCTTTTTTTTGTCAGTTTTTAGAAGCCAATATTTCTTATCTTTTTTGCCCGTGATTAAGTAAAGCAACAACCAATGCAGTTTTTGAAAATTCTCCCTTGCTAATAAAGCGCATATAATCTTCTTTTCCTAATAGTTGTCTGGTAATGTCAGGGAGTGAAAGCCCTTTTAGTTGCAATGCCCTTGCTTTTTCCTCCAAGGCTTCAATATGGAGTAACTTGCGGGTTAATACCTCCGGTCCTTTTTGCAACGGGCCACGGTGACTGCAGAATAAGGTTGAAAAATCCAAAGCTGCCAGTTTTTTCAGCGTTTCTTTCATTCTTGGCAGATTTTCGTTTTTATATAGGTAAAAAATTCTCTCTCCGACATATAGATCGCCGGTGAACAGCCAGCCTTCCTTTTCTTCATACAGACAGAGATGATCTTCGGAGTGCCCTGGCGAGGCAATAACTTGGAAAGCATGTTTTTCGGTTTCAATAACTTCACCAATTATTTGGCTCTGGCCTGCTGCAGGAGTACCCCAGACAAAACGCCGGTAGTACGGAATCACCGGAGGGGAAGCAAGGTAATTTATAGCGGACTGATGCACATGGGGAGTAATTCCCAATTTATTAAACAGATCAACATTCCCGGCGTGGTCTTCATGCCCATGGGTAAAGACGGCTTGACGAGGCTGGTGTTCTTGATAAACCGCATCTAGTTTAGCTTTGAAGTATGGAGAACCGCCTTCCACAGCCAACCCGTCTGCAATGAAGCTACAGGTTGTCCGAAGCGTTCGGCCTAGCATGGTCCGACCCATTTTAATACAGGTTACCCCTTGGCTGGCAGATACCTGAAACATCAACCCCACATCCTTTTAAACGGAAAATTTTGAATATGTAAAATTAATTATAGCATAAGCAATGCCATTTGCGTGCAGAGGGTAAAGTTAAATGCTAAAAAATTTCAAAAATGCGAATATTGCTGAAGGAAAAAGAAATTCTTTGTCTAACTGTCTACTGCATATTGGAGGTTAGATGTTGGAGGTTAGAGGTTAGACATTCATGCACCCATAAAGACGGGGGCACCATCAGAAGGATGAAAATGCGTCTCAGTTAGCCCTCACCCTAGCTCTCTCCCATTGCTAGAGGTCGGAGGTTAGATGTCAGACTCGTTTGAATCGGCGGAATAGCCGATTCACTGACACACCAAGGGGAGAGGGGAATTGCTGGGATAGGAGAAGGGAACACTTATGCCCAAGCCCGTACCATGTAGGGGCGGGTTTCAAACCCGCCCAAGCAGATGGTAGCGAGAATTACTGTTCATAGCTGCGAAAACGTGCGAGCGTTGCATCTGGGGAAGGCTACATCGGCTAGAATGCTTCGATGTTGCATCCCCAGTGTCAAGTGTGTCTCTAGATCAGCCCTCCAACGGAGGGGGATAATGAATAGAGTGCGGCGACAATAAAAGGATTTCCGGGACAGGCTGTCGAATAACTATCAGCATGTTGGAAGGTCACTATCCGTTTTTAGGATAGGTGATATGAAGGCCTGTAAGCGAAAATAAAAAAGGGGGAATTTAGATTGAAGAAGATTTTAATCGGATTATTAGTTCTGACCTTGCTGTCGGGCGCTCTGCTAAGCGGTTGTGGCCCAAGGGCAGAAAATCGCGTGCCGGAGCCAGTCAATGATTTAATCATTGCCATCGGTGCGGAGCCTGAGAATCTTGATCCGTTGAAGATGATGTCTTCTCCGGCGGCAACCATTTCAGAACATATGATTGAAAGACTGATTTATTTAGATGTGGACGGTACGCTACAGCCTAGCTTGGCTGAATCCTGGGTACCTACAGAAGATGGTTTAGCTTGGGACTTGAAGCTTCGCGAAGGCGTACTGTTCCATGACGGCACGCCGTTCAACGCTGAAGCAGTTAAGTTTAATCTGGATCGCTTTTTAGGCTTTACTGACCCGGACAATAAAGCGGTGTTTGCGTTTTTGCTAAACGAAGTCAGAGAAGTTGAAGTCGTGGAAGAGTATCTGGTGAGAATCCACCTGAACAGGCCTTTTGCGCCGATTGCTTCTCACTTATCTCACTCCTTTGTGGGTATGCACAGTCCTGCTTCCCTGCAAGCTCTGGCTGACGGAGTATTTGTGGAAGCGCCGGTAGGTACCGGTCCGTTCAAGTTTGGCTCCTGGGAGCGTGGTCAGCAATTCGTCATGACCAAGAATGAAACTTATTGGGGCGGTGCACCCCGGCTCGCTTCCGTCACTTTTAAGTTTGTACCGGAAGCAGGGTCACGTGTAATGATGTTGGAAGCCGGTGAGGTGCATGCCATCTCCGCCGTTCCGCCCACTGAGATTGCCCGACTGGAAGGCGTGGCAGATATTGAAGTGGTGCGTCAGAGCAGCGTGCGCGTTATTTATCTAGGGTTTAACATGGAACGCGAAATTTTTCAGGACATCAGAGTCAGACAGGCTCTAAATTATGCGATTGATAAAAACGCGTTGGTCGACACTATTTTCCAAGGTGTGGGTCAGCCCTCCACAGCGCCCATTGTTCCCGCTGTTTTTGGCTATACCACAGTGGGACCCTATGAATACAACCCACAAAGAGCTAAAGAATTGCTCGCAGAAGCCGGTTTTGCTGATGGGTTTGATATCACTCTTTTCCATCCCACCGGCAGATACCCGCAGGATGCTTCGGTAATCGTGGCTATTCAGGCGATGTTGGCCGAAGTAGGCGTTAACGCAACGCTTGAAACTCGTGAATGGGGCACATACCTCGACACAGTAATTGTTCCACCTGCTGAAGCTCAACACGATATGTTCATGTTAGGTTGGGGAACTATGACGCTGGATGCTGACTATGGCCTCTATGCCCTATTTCATTCTTCGCAGTGGCCGCCTGCCAACAACGTGTCTTACTACAGCAATCCTGAGGTGGACGCGCTCCTAGATGAAGCACGTGTAACGCCCGACCGCACAGTTCGCGAAGGACTGTATCAGCAGATTATCAGCAAGATCTGGGAGGATGCTCCCTGGGTCTTCCTCTATAACGAGGGACAGGTTAACGCCGTACGTTCCAACGTTAAAGGTTTAATCCATCATCCGCTGGAGAACATTTCCGCTTGGGATGCCTATATTGAGTAGATTGATTGCTTAAGCGCGAAAATTTGCTTAGCTAAATGCAATTGGGTCAGGGTTGGAGACAGTCTGCAGCCCTGACTCGTTGTATTACTAGCTGTTTGGCGGAAAAAAGATAGTAGTTTGTCGAGAGCGAAGCCTGTGGGAGTGAGAAAGAATGACTGGATATATCATAAGAAGGCTGCTACTGGCCGTCCCTGTTTTAGTGGGTGTCTCTATTTTGGTTTTTGCAATTATCCGTTTTATTCCCGGTGATCCAGCTAGAGCCATTGCCGGCGTTCACGCTACTCCTCAGTATATTGAACAGGTGAGAAAAGAGCTGCTTTTAGATGAAGGTTTGCATATCCAGTATTACGTTTATGTAAGTAATTTACTACGCGGCGACTTGGGCAGGTCTACTTTTACGCGCCGCCCGGTAATCACTGAATTACGGGAGAGGTTTCCAAATACGGTGCTTTTGGCTTTGACATCGATGGTCATAGCTACAGTACTGGGGATGGGAGCCGGAATTATCTCTGCCAGTAAACGGAATTCAGTTTTTGACAATGTCAGTATGGTGATTTCGCTGGTGGGAGTGGCAGCGCCGGTTTTCTGGCTGGGCGTGATGTTGCAATTGTTTTTTTCCGTGCAGCTGGGCTGGTTGCCTTCAGGGGGTATGGGTGGAATAGAAACGTTTGTTTTGCCGGCTACGACTTTGGGGCTGGCTACGGCGGCTTTAATTGCCCGCATTACACGTTCGAGCATGCTGGAAGTTTTGAGGCAAGATTTTATCACTACTGCCCGGGCTAAAGGCTTGAGCGAGCGGGTGGTGATTTTTAAACATGCGTTGAAAAGTGCTTTTATTCCGGTCATTACCGTGATGGGTCTACAGTTTGGCGGTCTGTTGGGCGGCGCCGTTTTAACCGAGACGGTGTTTTCTTGGCCCGGTATTGGCCGGTTAATGGTTAACTCCATTCTCACCAGGGATTACCCGGTGGTGCAGGGGACGGTGCTCCTCCTGGCCGTAATGTTTGTGTTAATCAATATTGTAGTAGATATTACCTACGCCTTCCTCGATCCTAGGATCAACTTTGCTACGAGGGAGGGTGAGTAAACCATGAGCAGCAAGCTGCAAGTTGCAGATAAAACGGTGAATATCAAGGATACAGAATTTCAGCAGGTGCTGCGGCATTTGCGGCGTAACCGGATGGCCATGGCCGGAGCGGCAATTTTAGTTCTTTTCCTGCTGGGGGCAATTTTTGCGCCGCTCTTAACCTCCTTTGACCCAGCAAGGCCTGACTTTGGCAATGCGTTTCAAAAACCTTCGGCGACACATATTTTCGGCACCGACGAACTGGGTCGCGACGTATTTGCGAGGATCCTCTATGGTTCGCAGATTTCACTCTTGATTGGTTTGATTTCTGTTTCTATCGGTCTGATCTTAGGTGTGCCTGTGGGCGCTTTGTCTGGTTATTACGGGGGGAAGCTTGACCTGATAGTCCAGCGCTTAATAGACATTATGATTGCTTTTCCGGGGATTTTGCTTGCCATTGTGATTGTGACCATGCTGGGAACAGGGGTGGAAAATGTAATGATTGCCACAGGGATTGCCTCAATTCCCACCTATACCCGTCTGGTGCGTGGCTCGGTGCTGGCTATCAAAGAGCTGCGTTTTGTGGCGGCGGCTAAGGTGCTGGGAATTAGTGATCTGAAAATTATTGTGCGTCATATTCTCCCTAACTGTATGGGACCTATCGTTGTTCAGTCGACTTTTCAAGTGGCGACCGCCATCCTTTGGGCTGCCGGCCTAGGCTTTTTGGGTTTGGGGGCTCAACCACCCGATCCGGAGTGGGGTGCAATGCTTAGTAAGGGCCGAGAATTTATTCGTACTGCGCACCATCTGACTACTTTTCCCGGCTTGGCGATTCTTTTGATGGTTTTTGGTTTCAACTTATTAGGTGATGGTCTGCGTGATGCGCTTGATCCCAAATCCAGGAAGTTCAGATAAAGGGTGACATGATGGAATATTTATTACAGGTTAAAAACCTGCAGACAAATTTTTATACTGATGAATGTGTGGTTCGCGCTGTTGATGATGTTTCCTTCACTGTGAAGCCCGGTGAAATTGTGGGCGTGGTGGGGGAGTCGGGCTCGGGTAAAAGCGTGGTTTCACAGAGCATCATGCGCTTGGTGACGTATCCGCCGGGACGGATTGACGGCGGACAGATTCTTTATAAAGGTGAAGATTTGCTAAAAAAGAGCGAGCGAGAGATGCGCAAAATCAGGGGAAATGAAATTTCCATGATTTTTCAGGAGCCGATGACATCTTTTACGCCGGTATATACCATCGGCGACCAGGTGAGCGAGGCAATTCGGCTGCACCAGCACGCTGGCAAGAGAGAGGCTTTAAATAAAGCGGCGGAGATGCTTAAATTAGTTGGCATACCAAGAGCCCAGGAGATTCTTAAAGAATATCCACACCGCTTGAGCGGCGGGATGCGACAGCGGGCGATGATTGCCATGGCGCTGTCGTGCAACCCCACATTACTCATAGCAGACGAGCCTACGACTGCTCTGGATGTGACGATTCAGGCGCAGATTCTTGAATTGATGAAAGAGTTGAAAGAGAAAGTAAATACTGCCATTATCTTTATTACCCATGATTTAGGCGTGATTGCTGAGATGGCACAGCATGTGTTGGTAATGTATGCAGGTAAAGTGGTGGAGGATGCCGGTATCGAATCGTTGTTTGCCGAGCCGCTTCATCCCTACACAGTAGGCCTGATCAGTTCTAAGCCTAAATTGCATGAAACTAAGGAAATACTTGATTTTATCGCCGGGGTGGTGCCAAACCCTGCTGAAATGCCGCAGGGCTGTGCTTTTAACCCGCGTTGTCCTCATGCCTTGGACGTTTGCCTTCAAAAAACACCAGAGGCGATTGAAGTTAAACCGGGCCACTTGGTGCGCTGCTGGCTCTACGCTCGGAATGGGGAGGTGTAAGTTTAATGACAAACACTAAACCAATGTTAAGTATTAAAGGCTTAAAAAAATACTTTCCCATCCGTACAGGTGTTTTTTCCCGTGTCTCAGGTTATGTGCGGGCTGTGGATGATGTAGACCTGTCAATTTATCCCGGAGAAGTATATGCTTTGGTGGGTGAGTCCGGTTGCGGCAAGTCAACCACAGGTCATCTGATTATGAAGATGTTAAGTCCTACCGCAGGCGCGGTAGTTTTTGAAGATAAAGAAATTTTTGCGTTGAACAAGCGGGAAGAAAAATTGTTGCGTAAACAAGTGCAGTTAATTTTTCAGGACCCATACAGCTCACTTAACCCGCGGATGACGGTTGGAGAGTCTATCGGGGAAGCGCTGGAAGCACACGGGATCGCCAAGGGGAAAGAGCGGCGTGATAAAGTACAAGCGGTGCTGGAGTTGTGTGGGCTTGCGGCATACCATTACCGCCGTTACCCCCATGAGTTTTCCGGCGGACAAAGGCAGCGGATTGTAATTGCCCGTGCGTTGGTATTGGCGCCGCGCTTTATTGTGGCTGATGAGCCGGTTTCTGCTCTTGATGTTTCCATTCAGTCGCAGATTATTAATCTCTTAAAACCTGAATTCCGCATTAAATTAGCGTAGACAAGTTTCGGCAGATTTTAAGATGTCATCGGTCGCATTGAAGGCAGAAAGAATCGATTTTTGTTCCTTTGTAAGAGCCTTGGTGAATCTTGCCTTGC
>Ga0208734_100125_pt1 | contig 23588 bp, 29 predicted proteins | sample Subbio2Aug_QV11A_FD_184824 | JGI IMG/M metagenome (GOLD analysis project Ga0208734, IMG submission 184824) | Serpentinite rock and fluid subsurface biosphere microbial communities from McLaughlin Reserve, California, USA - CR12Aug_QV11A (SPAdes) | ecosystem: Environmental > Terrestrial > Deep... | reverse complement strand
GTTGACCAAGCCATCTTCATCCTGCAACGTCAAGGTTATCTGATTACGCATCCAGCGCTCTCCGCTTAACGTTTTGCAATACTGCCTGACGGCCATTTCCAGGCGGTCTGCTTTCTTGTGTCCTTTCTGGGGATAGCATCTAAATCACAGTGGTTTCAAACTTTCACCTTCTTATCCTTGTATCCAACCATTCCAGCGCAAAGGTTGGCTTAAAAGCCAGCAGTTCCGCCGGCACTAACTCAAGCCAGGGGAGCGCGGCCCGGTGGCAGTACAACAATGAAGCGCCCCGAAGCTCTACTTCCGGCGCCAGCAAAACACCGCGGAGCAATAAACAATCTCCTGAGACAGTAATCCGCTCCCGGCTAAAAAGCACTAGACTCTGATTTTTGCTCAAATTACCGCCTCCGCGTGCTTCCACCGTAATTTCTCCCTGGGCAAAGATAACCACCCGACCCGCCGGCAAACTGTTCACCGTCACATCCCCCGCGGCTACCACGAGCAGATTACTACCCAGCCAGCCGTTTAAAAGCAAATCTCCCGGGACATACCAAGTCCCAGTCGCTGTATCTGCAAGCCCATAACTTCCGTTCACGCCGAGCGGCACAGGCCATCCTTCAGCTTTTGCCTTTGCTATCAGACAAGTAAGGTCAGGCCATGCTAATTTTGGGCCTGCCCTCTGCCATTCCCGTCCCAGACAAAGATAACTTCCCCCCTCAACTTGCAGCTCTATAACCGCCAGATCCCCGCTAATCACCGTCTCTCCCTCACCGACTAAGAAATAATCTGCGTAAATACTGCCTTGCACCGTTGCGCCAGCCGTCCGAAAATTGCTGGCAAACACCGCACTGCCGCCAAAGGGGAAGTAACGAGCCTCTGCTGAAACTTCACGCCGCTTGTCAGCAAACTGACCTATGGCAGTCAGCATAAATGCGTACTCTTCCCCCGCCAGCGGCGTAACCGACCCGGTAAAACGAGGGCTGTCCAGCCCCTCCGCCTGCAACCGATATCCCTGCAGCTCTCTGAAACGGCGCGGCAAGCTAGCCTTCAGCACTTCAACGCCAGCCTCGGCGTAATAGAAGGCGCGATCAGCCTCGGACAAATGGCGGCTGACCCGCAATTCGGACAAAGCGATCAAATATAAGGTGCTGCTGAGCAAAAATATAAGCAAAGTGGCAAACACCAGCAGCAGCAGCGCATAACCATTCTGCTTGCTCACCATTCTATCCCCACATTTCTGGGCGAAACGGCCTTCTGTAATTCTAGGCGCTGCTCGCCTTGAGCCACAATCACCCCAAAGCGCAGCAGCTCTCTTGCCCCTAATTCCCCTGCCGGTTCCGCCCAGAAATCTTCAATCAAGCCTGCCAAAGGTACTGCCGTTCCTGTTGGCAAATCGAGCAAAAGCTGCCGCCCCAGTAAATATATTCTGTAACGTCTTAGCACCCCGTTTACACGCTTGTAATATGTAAGCACTCGCCTCTGTTGCTCAAAATTGATACGATAAGCATATTGCAATTCATGACTTAATTCTTCCATGGCGATGCGCCCATGCTGTTGCGCCTCAGCCAAGGAGGCGTTTCGCTCCCAAAATAGACCGCCAAGCGGCAAATATAGCTGCACCGCCACCAGCACCGCCAAAATTAGCGCCAAAAATACTAGCAACTCCATTAGCGTAAGCCCCTTCTTCCCATTGTTTCACCTCCCGCCAAATATGTGACCAACTCTACTTGGTGCCAATTTTTTCGCTCCTGCCACGATACTCTCACCACAACCTTCTTCAAGCCGGTAATTCTAGGCGCTACCGCAGACACTTTCACCGTTCGCAGAAAATCACCTCCCCTAGTCAGTTGCTCCGCGGCCACACTTTCGGCTCGATGATACCCTCGGCTGCGCACCGTCTCCATCGTCTCCCGGGCAAGAAAGGCTGCCGCCGTATGTCGCCTCGCCCGTCCTTGCGCCTCTGCTGCCATGCCAAGTAAGCCAAGCATAGGGACAACCACAACTAGCAACACAGCCAAAGCCACCACCAACTCCAGCAGCAAAAATCCGCATTCCCTCTTTACTGCCATTTTTTACCTCCATAATTCGACATGACAAAAACGAAAAAGACACCAGCGTTTCTGGTGCCTCTCATCAACAGCTCTTCGTGCAACTAAATGCCGCTTAACCGCAAATACCAACCTAAAATACTTTCGCCCCATACGGTGACAACAAATGCTGCCAATACCAGAAACGGACCAAAAGGAATCCCATCTTTGCGTTTTTTTAAGCCCAGAGCTAAAAGCAGCCCGCCAAGCAGCCCACCTGCTAAAAAGGCTAAAAAGAGTAAGAGCAACAGATGCCCCCACCCAAACCATAAACCAAGCACCGACACCAGTTTGATATCACCGCCGCCCATACCTCCCTTGCTTACCACTGCCAAGAGAAGAAATAGTCCGCCGCCCAGCAGCCCTCCCCACAGCGCCGTCGGCCAAGGAATCGTCGGTTCCGTAAACCGGAGCAGCAATGTATAGATTAGCAGCGCCAATACCAGCCGGTTAGGAATAATCTGGTGCTCCAGGTCAATAAAGAAAATCACGAGTAATACAGCGTAGAAAACAGCCTGGAACAAAAAATCAGGCCAACCAAAACGCAGAAACAACCCGGTGAAAACCAGCGCAGTCAAAAACTCCACTCCGGGATAGCGCCAAGAGACTGCCGAGCCACAGCCACGGCAGCGAGCCGACTGCAGAAAAAAACTTAACAGCGGAATCAGCTCACAAGGCCTTAGACGCCGACCGCAGCCAGGACAGGCAGAAGGAGGGAAAACTACCGACTCGCCTCGGGGAATGCGGTAAATGCAGACATTAAGAAAGGAGCCGACAAACAGGCTGATGAGAAAGACCAGCCACCACATTACCGCAACACCCTTTCTAACTCCGTCAAAGTGTTAGTTTCAACTCAATCAGACAATAACTCTCAAAACCTCTTCGATAGATGTTAAACCCTGCTTTGCCTTCATTAAGCCGTCCTGCCTCATCGTCTGCATCCCTTGAGCTACCGCCATGCGCTGAATCTCACTCGACGATTTCTGCTCCAGCGCCAACCGCTGAATCTCCTCTGTTACCACCAGCAGCTCATAAATACCCATCCGGCCGGAATATCCTGTGCCGCTACAACGCATACAGCCACCGCTTTTTGGCCTCTGCAGCGCAACCGTCTCTTCCGCTGGGTTAAGGGGAAAGCCAGGTATAGCCTCTGCCATTTCCCGGGTAATGAGATAATACTCCTTGCACTGTTGACACAAAAGCCTTGCAAGCCGCTGCGCCATAATGCCCACCACCGAAGAAGCAGTTAAATATGGCTCCACTCCCATCTCCGTCAGGCGGCTGATCGCACCGGCCGCATCATTAGTGTGCAGCGTAGTAAAGACCATATGTCCCGTCAGCGCCGCCTCGATAGCGATGCGCGCCGTTTCCCTGTCCCTGATCTCACCCACCATGACGATATCCGGGTCACTGCGCAAAATGGAACGCAACCCTGAAGCAAAAGTCAGCCCCGCCTTGGGGTTAATCTGTACTTGGTTAATCCCTTCCATCCGATATTCCACTGGGTCTTCAACCGTAATCACATTTTTAGCCGTCCGGTCAACTGCGCCTAAGCTGGCGTAGAGAGTAGTACTTTTCCCGCTGCCCGTAGGCCCGGTCACCGGAATAAAACCGTAGGGCAAACTAACCAGCTTCTTATAGCTTGCCAGAATATTTGGTGCCACGCCAAGTTCTTCCAAGGTTATTGTTCGCTCCGTACGCTCTAACAAACGTAGCGTCAATCGTTCCCCAAAGCTGGCCGGCAGCGATGCCACTCGCACATCCACCGTCTTGCCCTCAATTTTTACCGACATCCGGCCATCTAGGGGAATACGCCGCTCCGCAATATTCATTTTAGCCATAATTTTAAAGCGCGAAACAAGTGAACCGTGCAACTGCCTTGGCGGGCTCATCACATCATGCAGCACGCCGTCAATCCGGAAACGCACCCTCAAAATCTTTTCATACGCCTCAATATGCACGTCGCTTGCCTTTTGCGTTACCGCCTGCGTCAAAATCACATTGGCCAATTGCACCGCTGGCCGCTCTGTTCCTTCTTCGGTAGTTACTGTAGCCGCATCATCTGCTTCGACTGTCGGCCTGTCATCGCGCGCATGCTCGATATTTAAGCAGGACTGGCCGTAATTCTTGATTGCTGCATCCAGCTCGCTGTCTGTTACTACCACCGGCTGAATATTGTAACCTGTCAGAACGCGCAGGTCATCTAACGCCAGAATATCGAGCGGCTGCTGCATCGCTACGAGCAGTTTACCATCTGGAGCAAAGGCAATCGGCAGAGCACGATAACGCCTAGCTGCTTCCGGCGAAACATGCAGCATAGCAGCCGCATCCAGCGGGTAACTCTCCAGTGAAAGAAACTGCACCCCGGCCCGCTCCGCTACAATCCGGGACACATCCTCCTCGGTGCAGTATTCAAGCTTTACCAAAATCCGCCCAAGCAGCCCCTTCTCACCTTTTTTCAAATCACGGTGCCGGAGAGCCTCCTCCAACTGCTCTTGCGTAATAATCCCATCTTGAATCAGCCGTTTCCCCAGCAACTCCTGCATATTCTCTCTCATTCTCGAGCCTCCACTATTGACTATCCATCGCTAAAAAACGTAACCCCACCAGCACTCCGCCCGCATGCCTCCGCTCCAACCTAACTTGTACCCCTGCCTGCCGCCCCGGTTCCTCCCCAGCCGCCAAACGCTGAACAAATTGGCTTAACAACCCTAAATCTTTACCATTTACCGTCAAGCGCACAGCATGTTCCCGTCCCACCTGCTGCAACACTATTTCCCGCTCCGCCTCAAAGCGCAGCGTCTGCCCATCGGCAACATTGCTACGCAATACCCGCCGCCCGTCGACAAACACATCCAGCCAGCATCTGTCAATAGTTTCAAGCACGACAAGCAAGCCCTCCGGCAGAGGCTGCTCTTCTGCAGTGCCCGGCGGCACTGGTTCCGGTATTACAGGCGCCGGCTCCGCCGGTTGCGGCTTTACCGGCTCCGGCTCCGGCTCTCGCGACGCTGGCAAAAACGGATCTCGCCCCGTCCTTTCCACAGTCCCGCTTATTTTCTGCCTGGCATAAGGAGCGGCAGCGCTAAACGGATCACGTCCCGGCACAACCGGAACCAAAATTTCCGGCGACTGTTCCACTGGCACTGGCAATTCATCAGCTGCAGTTTCCGTCAACGGTTGCACGACCTCCCCGCAGCCAACAGACAGCAATAGGAAGAGTAAGCATAATATTACTAATCCCTTTTCCTTCATCGGCAACTCCTATTCTGCCGCATAAAAAGCGCTGGCACTCATATTTACCGTCATCCCATCAGGATTCTGGGACAATCTTAATTCATCTATGCGTATCGCTCGTTCATAGAGCAACAAATAATCAAGGAAATTCATCAGTTGGTGATAACTGCCTTCAAAGAGAAGCTGCATAGGCATCTCTACTAAGCCTTCAGCACCTTCTACATTCATTTGTTCAGCAAAACGTATTTGTCCAAAGTTCATCTCTGCCAAATCCGCGCCTGCCTGAAAATCAAGCAGCAAATCTTCCACCCGCGGCGAGGTCGGCAGTAACTGTTCCACGACTTCCCAATCTGCGTCTAACTGGGCGGATTGCCTTTCCAGTGCCTGCAACCCAGCAAGCCTAGCTTTTGCGGCAGAGAACAGTTGCTCCTCTTCCAGCAGCCTGCGCCGCTCAAGCTGCAAAACATTCCACTGATTTAAACTTAAGAGAAAGCCTGCGATAAGAAGCACGACGAGGGCGGACACAAATAAACCGCCACGTTTGATCTCCATCACTATTCATCTCCTTCTTGCGGCGGTGCATATTCCAATCCAGGAGCCAGCGTAGTTCTGATTTCAAAACGTACCTGAGTAGCCGCATCAAGCGACTCCTCCGCGGAAAATTCCAGATGCAAGCTGGTAACTTCGGGAATTTCCGCAAGCTTAGCCAGCCAGTTTGCCACAGCAGGATGATCAAAAGTCAAGCCTTGCAAAACCAGCTCGCCGCTTTGCGAGAGCGACAGATTAGTAAGCCAGACATTGCGCGGAATTTGAGTCCCCAAAGCTGCTAAAAGATCACGCCAGGCAAGCGGTGAACCCATCGCTTTTTTTAACAGCCCACTCTGTCTCTCGATCCGGTTCTTTAACTGTTGATAAGGCTCATAAGTAGCCGCTTCCATCTCCACTGCAACCCTCTCCTGGGCTGTAGCAAAAATTTGTCCCCTAACCTGCAGTGCTAAGACAAAGAACAGACTATAAGCGGCCAGCAAAAACAGCGCAGCAGCACCCACTGCTTTTATCGCTTTTGACTTCCGCTCGTTAATTCTCATCTCGGCCAGCATTTCCGCCGGCAACAAGTTTATTCTAATCATTTGCTTTGCTCCATTCCGCGCAGAGCAAGACCTATACTGACTGCATACTCAGCCCCGCTCACCTCAACTTTTGCCTGTCCGCCCTTGAGATTAGCCAGCGGCTGCACTACTTCCACCACCACCTCCAGCTCTTCTTGCAATAAAGCGGCTAGTCCAGCTGCACGTGCGCCTATCCCGCTTAGCAGAATTCTGCCTACAGATTTAAGGTTCTCCTGTTTGATAAAATAGCTGATCGAGGTCAGGATCTCAGCGGCAACAGACTTCCCCCACCGGCCAAACCCTTGCTCATCGCTCCCTTTTTCCAATGTAGCCGCTACCTGCTTATGAAACTCTTCTGCCTCCTTCATCAGCACTAAACCGGCATGAAACTGGTTCAGACCTACCGGCATCACCCTTGCAAAGCGTGGCATCCCGTCAACCGCCAGTAAAACACTGCCCAAACCCATCGATAAATCCACCAACACGACATCCCCCACCAATTTCTCCTGCGGCACAACCCTCATCGTGGCAAGCGGCGCAAGATCTACAGCCTTCGGCAGCAGCTTGCTCATTTTTAAAGCAGCAAGACTTGGTTCCAACTGTGCCCTGCGAGCCGCCACAAGCAGCAATTCATGCTGCGGCCTGTCCTCTCCGTTCACCTCACCCACCAGTGCCATATCGAGGAGCATTTGCGCGGCAGGGATGGGGATATATTCCCCAGCCTGCAGCCTGACAGCTTGTTCCAGTTTATTCTTAGGTACCTTTGGGAAATTAATCAGCCTGATAATCACGCTCTGGTTAAACATGCCCAGTACCACATTGCGGTTACTGAATTTTGCCTGTGACCATAACCTATTTAATGCTTCACTGACAGTCTCTACTTCCAAAACTACTCCGTCCACCACCGCTGTTTTTGGGATCAGCACCTCCGCCGCAGCGGCCACTTGCAGCTTGCTGTTTTTCCCCCGCACTTCAACCGCCCGAATATAGCCGGTATCCAACTCTAAACCTATGCTCCCGCTACCGGCAAACAATGCCCTCATCCCCTCCTACCGCTTAAAACTTTTCTCCAGCTCTGCAAAACCCTCTAAATTTGAGTAATCACAGAAAAAATCGGCAAATATAGCGCCAGCACCATTACGCCCACGATCCCACCGACAAAAATTATCATCAGCGGTTCGATTAGACCGGTCAACCCCTTAGACATGGTCGCCACTTCCTGTTCGTAAAACTCTGCAATCCCCGTCAAAAGTGACGGCAAATCGCCCGTCTCTTCTCCTACCGCAACCATCAAAGTAACAGTGGGCGGAAAAAGCTTGCTCTCTTTTAGCGGCTCGGCAATGCTTTGCCCCTCCTGGATTTTTTCACCCGCCCGCTTAACAGCCTCCGCCACCAATATACTCCCCGATGCCGGACCTGCCGTCTCCAAAGCCTGCAACACCGGAATGCCTCCTGACAAAAGCGTAGACAAAGTCCGCGAAAATCTTGCCACTATCGTCTTTTGCACCAGAGCGCCAAAAATCGGTATTCTAAATTTTGTCCTGTCCCATACCCGCTTGCCCGACTCGCTTGCCAAATAGTACTTGATTGCAAAGACGGCTGCCATCATCAGTAAGATATAGAAATACCAGAACATCCGCAGCGAATTACTGAAAAGCACTATTATGCTAGTCAAAAAAGGGAGCTGCGTCCCTTCCGGGTAAAAGCCCAAAAAAACTGGTACGATAAAAATAAGCATCACCGTCATTACCAGCGAGGCAAAAACAAGCACAGTAATCGGGTAGAACATCGCCGCCTTAATATTGTCTTTGAGAGCCTTTTCGCTCTCCAACTGCTGTGAAAGGCGTAACAAAACAACTTCCAGCGTGCCGCCCACCTCGCCCGCCTTTACCAAATCACAGTACATTTCGTTAAAAATCTCCGGATGGCCGCGTAAAGACTCGGAAAAACTTCCGCCACCCTCCACATTGGCTGATACGGCAAGTAATGCCTTGCGCAGAGTTAAATTGACAGTCTGCTCACCCAAAGCCGTCAGACAGCGCGTTAAAGGAATACCCGCACTCAGCATGGAAGCCATCTGCCTGCTAAAAAGAGCCATCTCACCCAAACCAACCCTTTTTTTCAGAGTAAGCGCCTGCTGCAATCTGGACACTTTTGCTTCCTTCAGCTCGAGCGGTGTAAAGCCTTGACGCTTTAAACGCGCCGCTGCCAAAAACTCGTTTTCCGCTTCCAGTTTGCCGCTTGACAGAGCACCCCTCTGATCTAGCACCTGATAAGCATATAAAGGCACCTAAAATCACCTCCAACATTCCCGCCGGGGACAATCACCCTAGTAGATTTTTAATTCTGCAAAAATCGTCGTTATTCCTGCCTTACCTAACATAAAATCACATTTTCGCAAAAAAATTGCTACACTTTGATCCTGTTTTCTGACGATTATTTAGGAAATTATTGCCTTTTTTTCTCAACAAATGGTATAATCGAATCACAACATTTTCTGCTTGCAGTTTTAACAATAATCTTAAAAAAAAATTTTAAAATTACAGAATTTCTCCTACAAATAAGTTCATCCGGCATTTGCCGGGAAATTGAAAACTCGGAATGGGGTCTCCTATCCGACAAAGGCAAACCTGCTGAAAGGCAGGGACGCAAAGCTAAGTGTCTAAGGGCAAAAGCCTATGATCGCCTGGTTGCCGAAGAGCAGGATTTTTTGCTTTTTTAAGAAACTTGTTCGGCTGTCGATTGACCCCTCCGCAAAGGAGGCAGTCACGATGAAAAGATGGGTTCACAAAATTGTAATCTTAGCCCAAGAACTTACCGAAAAGATAACGACCGACTGGGAAAAAGCCGAAGCAATCAGCCGCTGGGTCTCCACCAACATTCGCTATGACGATCAAGCCGCAAACAGAAATAAGGGCGCGCTGCAAGCATTACAGACTCGTAGCGGCGTTTGCGAAGATTATGCCAAATTAGCGGTAGCGCTTGCCAGAGCAGCAAAGATCCTAGCCAGGGTTGTTTACGGTTACACTGACAATGGTAATAACTGGCCTGCAAACGGCTCATTTGCCCTAAGGGGTTTCCGGCACGCCTGGGTAGAATTTCATTTAGAGGGACGCGGCTGGGTACCGGCTGAACCTACGAGAAGCAATGTTTCCGCACATTATTTCGGCAGACTGCCTCACAACCTTTATATCATTCAAAACTATAGCAATATCTCACTTAAAGGAAGCCACAGAGGCGGCAGATTATCGGTTGCTTGGACAGATTCACTTGAATAGCGGACCTACTGTCACCCCCCAAGTGATAGTTCCTCAAAAAGAGCCGGACTCGCGTCCGGCTCTTCTCATTCTAAATCTATTCTTTTTAATGCGTAGCGGCTAATAAGGCACAAACCCGACTTCCTGCAAATCAGCCTTGAGGATCAAACGATCAACGTTGTTTGTAAATAAACAGGTTGTCAGCGTCAGCTCAGGATGGCCTTTCGATTCAATCACACTCCAATCCCTGCTGTGTGTTACAAACTGCTCACGCACCTGATAACGGTAGCGCACATCAGACGATTTATGTTGCGAAACCAGGAACCATACCCCCCTCGATGCGCCGCAATTGAGACATTCCCGACTTCCGGATGACTGCTTTGCGCATAAAATCCGGGGCCACGCCTTAAATGCTCTTCCGTGACACCGTGAATCACTACTGCAATCAAATCAATTTCCGGGATTTCCAAAAGCCCATTGATCTCCGGAAGCACATCCGGAAGCACATTCTGCACCGTCTCCGTCAGAGAAACCACTTATGGTTCCACCAAAACAGGATTATATGCTTCTGCTCTTTCCAGCGTCGCCCTCTCAAGCGCAGCCAGCTCTACGCGCTGAAAGTAAACACCAACAGACAACCGATAAAGAGGCAAAATCATCATTATCAGGCCGGCTGCTATCAGTAAAAGACTAAGCTTACTCCTTTGCCCTCTCATTAGCAACCACCTCTTTCAGGCAAAGTAAAAATAGAAAGGGAAACACGAAAACCCCGTAAAGGGTTTTCGTTAACGTTTATCTATTTACTCCTGCTTACTCCTGCGGCGAATCAGAAATCCGCCGGCTGTTACGACTAGGCCTAGGCCAAAGAGCAAGAGATCTGAACCGCTGGTTTGCGGCAACTCACCGCCGCCGACTCCCGGCTGCTCTAATTCAACAACGATGTTTTCGTCCTGCCCTTCATCATTACCGAGTTCAGGCTGCTCAGGCTCAAGAACTATTTCCATACCGGGATCTTCAGGATCTACAGGCGGCACCGAGGATCTACAGGAGGCACCGGAGGATCTACAGGAGGCTCTCCATTATTTCCTGTGTCTCCATTAATAATTTGTCTTAATAAAGAAGAAAAATCGAGCCGTCTCAGCGCAGCGCTCTCTCCAACTCTTGACGGTTCACGCTACGCGACAGCGCCTCCTCCCTGGTGACCACTCCCCGCAAGCATAAATCCGCCAGAGCACTATCCATCGTCTGCATCCCATGGCTGCGCCCCGTTTGCATCGCCGTATACAGCTGATGCTCATGGCCTTCTCGAATCAAATTTGCAACAGCCGGCGTGGCAATCAGTATTTCTGTTGAAACTGCACGACCCTTACCGTCAGCGCGGGGCAGCAATTGCTGCGCTATAACTCCTTTCAGCGAACTGGCCAGCTGCTTACGAATATAGCCGCGCGCCGATTCGGGAAAGACATCTACTACCCTGTTAACTGCAAGCGGTGCCGTCTGTGTATGCAATGTAGAGAACACCATGTGACCCGTCTCAGCAGCCGTCAGCGCAATAGCAACACTCTCCATATCGCGCATCTCGCCGATCAGAATTACATCAGGGTCATGCCGCAGCATATGCCGTAAAGCCGCCGCAAACGAGCGAGTATCATGCCCTACATCCCGTTGCCGCACGATTGATTTTTTGTGACAATGCAGAAATTCAATCGGGTTTTCGATGGTCACAATATTGACGGAACGCTCCTCATTAATAATATCGATCATGGAAGCCAGCGTGGTACTCTTTCCGCTTCCTGTCGGACCTGTTACCAAAACAAGCCCCCTTGGCAGCCTTGATAATTCCTTGACAATCTCTGGCAAGCCCAGATCCTCAATCTTAGGAATTTGCCAGGGCACCACCCGCATAACCACATCTAATGACCCACGCTGAATCATGGCGCTGCCGCGAAAACGGCTTAGTCCAGCAATCGAATAAGAAAAATCCAGCTCCCACTCTGCTTCAATCTCTGCTTTCTGCTTCTCGTCCAAAAGGGAGAACAGCAGTTCTCTCACATCTTCCGGCCGCAGCTCCTTCATCTCAAGCGACACCAGCTCACCATACACACGAACCATCGGCGGCAAACCCGCTGCCATGTGCAAGTCCGACCCTTTCATTTCCACCATCTTTTTAAGAATCTGATCTATTAGTGTCATACAATTTCCCTCAGCACTTCCTCACATAATCTTTTCCCCAGCTTCGCCCCTGGTTTCGCCTTAATTAAACAGTCCTGCCGCAAAGTAATCATCCCTTCCACTAACTCCTGCATATCTTTTCTTATTCTCTCCCCTCCTACTGCTTAAAATCTTTTTTCAGCTCGTTTAGACTTTTATGTAAAACCCGCGACACCTGCCGCTGACTGATTCCCAATTTTTCTGCCGCCTCAACCTGCGTCAAATCCCGATAAAATAAATAAAAAATCACCTTTTGCTGTAATTTATTCAACTTCCTAAAAGCTTGTTGCAAGACAAGCTGATCCTCAATCGGCAACCTAAAGGTTTCATGCTTTTCCGCCCGAATTTTACTCAAATCCACTTCGTCAAGCGCAACAAGTCCTGCCCGCATGGCCTGCACCACCCCATCTTTGCGCACATTCAGCGCCGCCGCAATTTCCTCAATAGCAGGCAACTCCTCCGTCTCTTTTAGCACTTGCTCCACATATTGGTCTACCTTAAACTGCAGCTCCTTGATGCACCCCGGCCGGTAGTATGACGCCTCCTTGCGCACAAAATGCCGGATTTCCCCCATCACACAATGAGCTGCATAGGTACTAAAAGCAGCGCCAATCTCCGGGTCATAGCGACGCACCGATTTTAGCAGCCCCTCCATCCCCGCCTGCAACGCATCCTCACTATTGCCTCCGGTATAAATCCGGACGAAATGACTAACCAAGCGCCGACCGGCAACAGCCACCTCTGCCAAATCTTCGGCAGAACGACTTTGGCGGTAACGCAAATAGCGCTCTTCCAGTTCTCGCTGCTGCCCGCTACTCATCCTGCCAGTTCTCCCCTGTTTAATCGCCTCGCCAACCTCAAGCTAGCAATTCTCCGAAAATTCACAGATTTCCTGCTTTTGCTAACGGATTATTTGCTATATTTATAAAGAAATTTGTTTCTTTCTGTCTAAAAAACAAGTCAGGCGGTATAACCAATGTAGGGAAAAACTTTCCGGAACTAACAAAACTTTCTAAGGAGGTAGTAAAATGTTTAAACTTGTCCAAAAAGCAAGAAGGAACCAGAAAGGCTTCACGTTGGTTGAACTGATGGTGGTTGTGGTGATTATTGGTATTCTGGTGGCGATTGCGATTCCTATTTTCAATACAGTACAAGCAAACGCTGCAGATAGGGCTCACCAAGCCAATTTACGCACACTACTAGGTGCTGGACAAATGGCTGTGGCAAGCGGAGGCCTTCCTGCGGCAAACGTAACTTGGACAGCGTTAACCAGCGGGACAGCCCCACACCTCGCAAACTTATACCTAAACACATGGCCGACATTGCCTGCCGGCCGCACATTAGACACAGCTGCAACTAACTATACAGTTACAATTACTACAACAGGGACTGTAACTTCGGGCGTTACACCCTAGCACGGAGACGGTTCTCTAAGGGGACAATCGGAATTTTTGCGAGAAAGAAGGCTCAACTGTTGGTAGAACGCCACCAGTTGAGCCTTTAAATTAACCTGCGCAAAATTTTTGATTGCCCAGAAGAATGAAGTCGCTGAGGACACCCTATGGGAATTGAATCTTTTCACATCCATGACAAAAAGCTATTTTTACTTTTTTTCACCTGTCTTAGGTAACGCGCTTTGGTTTTTTATTTAGGAAGCTATCGCGCCAGCGACTTCGTTCTTCTCTTGCTTCCGGCAGAAACAAACACGACAAAGCCGACTAGACTAGGTAGTAAATTGCATATAATCCATATTGCACCTTTTGCTTTACCTGTGTATAATTATTTTACCAGTGTTTATGGTCAGATTTTCTCCCGTTTGGTTCGTGCTTTTTGCGCGGGCGGCATTGCGTAGATACGTAATGCAACTTCATCCGGCCCTGTCACTGATGTGGCCGCCTAATCACCCCATCTCTCGTGAGGACAAGCGTTCCTTGGGGCACTTGGGCGGCAGAACCTTAGCGGCTTAGAGAAACCGGATATCCTTTTCCCATTGCTATTTTGGGGAAAATGAAATGTGCTGGTGTTGATATAAGGCCATACCTACTTGTTATTTGCGGATTGGGGAGACCTCTCATCTTCACCGAGAGGCCAATAATAACAAGGAGGTGAAATGCTGTGAAAGCAAGGACGGATAGACCTAATGTTACCGTAACTTTAAGTTTCCTCAGTGGTAACAGTTTAAGTCTGGACCCAAAGTTCTTCTTTCCTGCGATCGTTATTTTGGTGATCGCAACACTGGTTATATCAAAACGTGACCCCGATATGTTTGCCATGTTAATCCGTTCGGTTCTTGGCACATACGGGCACTAACACCACCAGCACGATTTCAACAATAGAGGTGAAAACCTTGGTATACACAGATTCACAGCTTTACGGGCTTAAATCAAAAAAAATGCTTCGCCATTTCTTACAAGTTCAATCTAATCAATTATTTAATCAAACTTTTATTTTGGATAAAATCCACCCTTACATTGACACAGTTGGCAAGTCTCGTTTAATTGAAGTTCCTGACAAAGCGCTAAGAACCATTCAGAAAAAAATAAAAAATATGCTGGGTAAGTTAGTTTTGCCGGATTATGTGTTTTCTGGTGTAAAAGGAAAGTCGTATGTTGATAATGCAACACATCACTCTGGCACAAAGTTTACTTATAAAGTCGATGTGACTGCCTTCTTCCCAAGCATTTCAAGGGAAAAGGTATATTTGTTTTTTCGGGAAAAGTTGAAGACATCTCCTGACGTAGCAGAAGCTCTTACAAACCTTACAACAGTTGATTTACATTTGATAGAAAACATACAAGAAGTCCACGAATTTTTAAAAAGAAAAAACATTAAGACGTGGAATCATCTCATATCCGGAGCGCCAACAAGTCCAATCTTGTCATATCTGGTGAATTCCGATATGTTTGATGCACTTTATTCACTATCTAAAGAAAATGAAATAGTAATGACAGTTTATATTGATGATATCGTTTTTTCGTCTTCATATAGAATTTCATATAAAATTAGAACAAAAATTCTAAGTATAATAAAACAGTATGGACTTCAAGTAAATAAGAAAAAATTAAAGCTATACACTCGTAAATATCCAAAAAAAATTACAGGAGTAATTATTGATAAGAATGGCAATTCAGAAGTACCTAATTCATTAAGAAAGAAAATCATAACAGAGTTACATACTCTTAAAAGCAATCCAAATAATTTATCTTCAAGGCAACGACTACAGGGCCTTGTCACATCAGCAAGACAAATTAACAAAGAAACCTTTCAAAATATATGTAGCTACGCCTATAAAAAAGACTAACACTATCAGATGTAGGTACTTTAGAATACCAGTCTCCCATGCTGATAACATTAGTGTCTTTCCCGGTTCTTGTTAGCTTGAGGGCTGGTTTTTTTATGCACCAATCAGAAGCATAAAGACGGTTAAAAGGGACAATCTGGGGTTTTGCGCGAGCAAAATTTTGAGCGTACCAGAACCCCAGGTAAATACCTATGAACAATAACACACAAAAATACACCCTGCCTGCCCTTCACCCGCAAAAGGTGAAAAGCAAGCAGGGCTTATACAGGTTGTGCCGGTAGTTGACTCTATACATTCTAATACAACTGGTTCAATCAGAGTTTAATACTCCCGTCAGTTATTTCAGCAGATATTTCTCAACCTCATCCCGATACCCGTATTTCATAAAAAACTCAATCAAGGCCACTTCAAACATTTCCCGCTGACTGATATTCCTCTCCTGGCTAAAGCGCCTGGCCAGTTCATCCAGCACATTAGCCATACGCATCGCCTTCGTCCCGTACATCCCCTGAACCTGATACCTCGGGATGCTCTTTGACTCTGATACGGGTGGCTGGCATTCCGCGCTTTGCAGCCTCTTTAGGAGCGGCAGGATATTCTTGAGCGCGTCATCCACACCCACCTCTGCCTGTTCACTGGATTCGTTTGACTGCTGCATCGCTTTTTGCTGAACCGAGGACCCTTTCACATAATTCCTCTCTGTTGAGTCCCACTCATACCCTTTACTCTTCATATAACCAGCCAGTTCTGTGTGGCTGGCAAACCCTTTTGTCAGGTAGGTGCGTTCTTTCTTTGGCATCCGCATAAAATCCATTGAAGCGGCGATGTTCCGATCCACCAGACCTTTTTTGTAGGCAAAAGCATAAAGTGAACGTAGTGTGTAAAAGTAGTTGCTGCGAGTGTTGGCTGAATACTGTTTGACTTCTTTTACGTTACGCATAAACGCTTCCAAATCCTCCTGGGTGATATCTTCAATATAGACCGGGCCGTTTTTGCGCTCCTCGAGAAATCTTCTGATATACCCCAGGTCCCTTGTATACACCTCGATGGTTCTTGGGCTTCGCTCGATGCTTGCCATATAATCATAGAATTTTTCGGCAGTTTCGCTAAACAGCATAAACATTCCTCCCCCTTTCGCCTGGCATTATCCGCATAAAACCACTTCCTCTCCGGCGTTTTTGTACGTACATACATCACTTATTAGTGCTGGATAGTCAAGCAAATCAGCACTCCTTGAATGCCGGTTCATCCACAGCTGCCAAAGGGCATAATCCCGGCAGACCCTATCCCCGTTTCCCTGCTGCCGGGCAGAACCCGGCGCCGCCTCCTTCGGCGTTTCTGATGCAGCAGGCTGCGGATTTTCTGGAATGGCTGGTCTGCCGGGAGAATGGAACATGCCTTAGCTTGCCATCTTGAGAACCTTCACCGCTTCCGGCATGATCAGCTTACCGTCAAGGCGTTCATAGGCTGTGAAGCCGGTCTGACCATGAACCGCATATCGTTCATTCAGGCGCTTGATGGAAAGAGGCTGGCGTTCTATGACCCAGTAATAGGAGAGGTCACCGAAGGCGATAGGCTTTGCCCCGGATGTCGGTAAAGGCATGGATGGCGTTGTGATGACAGGCTTACTGAAGATGGTGTCATTCTGGGCATTCCAGATTGGATAACCGGTACTGTCTTTTAGCGTCCGCAGAGCCATGGCTGTATCGTCATGCATCAGGAACACTGCATTTGTGCGGTATTCAGATGTAAGCGAGAAGTAGAGCTCCACAACATCGTAATAGGTGATATTTGCTGCAGTAACCCCAACATCCGCTCCGTTATTGCTCAAAAGGCCCGTAGGCTCGTCCACTCCGGTGCCATTAAGGAATGCTGCTTCCTCGGCTCTGCCGAAGCGCCTGGCAAAAGCGTTAAGCAGATACTTTTCAATATCGAAGGCGTTATCGCCTACAAAGGAATTGTTGAGCCTGACAATGCACTTTTTATTCTTTGTAGCCACATAGCCACGGAAGATTTCCGTCATGGCAAGCCACCTCCTTACCCTTATTCCTCACAAAATTTCGTTTCTTCCGCTTCGCCGCATTCCGTACAAAGAAACCCGGCAAAGATAGAATCGCGGTCTGCCGCCTCGATTACTGCCCGGACAGCGTCACAGGCATCAACACGATTGGCTGTGCCGCATCTTGAGCATTCAACAGTCACTTGCATGGCTCTTCCCCCTCCCTTCGTTATAGTGCTAAGGTTTTAGCTGTGATTTGGGCAATAAAAAAACACCTCGCTATGGAAGTGCTTACTGTTGCTTTCTCTTCTTACTCACAGGTATTCTGCCGGGGTCATATTGGGCGCTGCCGGTGATGATAGTTCCCTTCGCCGCAGCTAAGGCCACCAAATCCACGACGCCGGTCCTGTCTCTGGCGGGATCTGCTCAATCCCTATCTCCAGATATCTTCTTTTGAAGCAGCCATCCGGGGATTTGCCAAATCGGATAAAAGCAAACATACCGTCACAAGTGTCTATACCTGTGAAGGCATTGCGGATGTTTGCATGGCTTCCCTTTATCACTTACTTACGCTTGGCCATACGATTAAAGTATGCGGCAACTGCGGCAAATACTTTGTGCCTCTGCGGCGCTCAGACGCGCTGTATTGTGACCGTATCAGTCCTTTTAATGCGTCCAGGACCTGCAAGGAAGATGGCTCACAAAGAGCCTTTGAAGAAAAGTTGAAAACAGACGAAGCTGAGAAGTTAAGACGCCAAATCTATCAGGCGAAGCAAATGCGGATCAGAAGAAACCCCAATATTCAGTCCTATAAAGAGAGTTTTGAGAGGTGGAAAAAGGACGTTAACCAGTGGAAAAAGGACATAAAAAAAGGCCACAAGACCTCCGAAGAGTTCATCCTGTGGCTCGAGGATAGTAGGAAATAAAATATCCCACCCTGGTCCGCATTGTTAAGAGGCGTGGTGGGCTCTGTTGACATGATCATACAGATAATCAGACGTTCAGTCAACCCGCGATATGTAGCAATGTTATACGTTATCGGCCTTCCCGGCCAGGTCCTTCAGCGCATGGATAACCATCTCCCAAGAGATATCGGCGGCGTAGCTGTATTTCTTCTGATACCGCTGCCATAGGCTGGCCATGATGGTGCTGGTGGTAACGGTCTGGACAACCTCGTCCAGAGCTGCCATTTGCTTTACGGTATTTCGCTTTTCGACCGTCTTTTTCAACGCCGCGCGGAAAATGGCATCGTCAAAAACCTGAGTGGTGGTCAGGACATAAATATCGTAGAAGTCCCTCATCCGGGTGTTGGCGATGCCCCGCGTGATCACGGTTTCAAACTTTTCAGCCAGCACAGTTTCCAAATTGTATGCCATAATGCTGATCGTCCTGTCCTCTAACATCAGCTTAAAGCTGTACTCGATCTCCCTCGGCGTGACGAAATCCCCGGTGGTGATGTCCATTTTCAGCGTTTGCCGCGTCTTGTCCAGGACAGCTTCAATGGATACCCGGTATCCTGGATAGTCTGCTTCCTCGCGGATTCCCTCAATATCCCGCAGCGTGAAGGTAACGCTGTCATCAACACCAATGTTTAGAATATCTTGGACAATGTCGGCAACCTCAGGTTCAGTCAATACTTGGCCTTTGATAGTGGCATCCAAATCCATCGTAGTGCGGGTGTCGATTCCGACCATCGCCGCAATCAGCATCCCGCCTTTGAGAATGAAACTATTCTTGTACTTTGACACGGCCACTCTCTCCAACAGCCGCTCCAACATGAAGTTACGCAGGATGACTTCTGCTTCCACGTTTTTCAGCTTAGACAGATTGCGAACCAGCGCTTTTAATTGGTTTGATGTTCTCATAGGAGTACCTCCAGATAACTTCGGAGCGGCTTTGTAATGCGAAAGGTTTCCGCCATCTGCATCAGCACGTTCAGGTTCTTACCGCTTCTCCTTGCGTAGCGCTTCACAGCGTCGGTCACAACGGCGATGTCCATCTGGTTCCGGCTGCGGATGCAGTCACAGATTGTCCGCTCCAAGCCGTACGCGGTCACCGTATGCCCGAACATCGTTTCCATCTGAACCGTACCCAGTTCGTGGAGTTCACGTTTAACTGTGAAAACGGTAAACCCCTCCTCCCGCAGCTTATTGGCATTATAACCTGTCGGCACAGTCACAGTATAATTGATTGGATCGCGGTCGGTGAGATCATGAAGGAACAACGCCGTTTCATGTGAGTAAATCAGCTTCGGCCGCCTAAGCTGGGCAATATACATCTTGTCAGGAATGTCCCCGGGTGAAATGTATACACCATGTCCTGCCCGTTCCAGATTGCCGGAACCCACAAGCAGACGCAGCCGCTCATTTGAAAAACCGGCGTCGTTTGCCTGTGCGGTTGTGACTGTCCCACCGTTTTGATATAAAAGGATTTGCAGTTCACTTGGCAGTGGCATAACATCAACCCCCTTTTAATTTGATTTTCATGCTCATATTATAAACTATACTTGCACATAATTCAAGAAGGCTGATGGGTTTATTGGCTGATAGGTTTATACTATCGTCATGGTAGCTATCAGAGCCGCATTATTACATTTTGATAGCTACGACAACCATAGATATCACCATATTGTGGCTTGTCCAAATTGCTTAAAAGCCCGTGGTTACGGGGTTTTTAGATAATGCAAACAATGCAAAAAAGCCGGTATCACACGGCTTCACGCTGGTTGAACTGATGGTGGTTGTAGTTATTATTGGTATTTTGGTGGCGATTGCGGTTCCGGTGTTTAGTGGAATTCAAGGATCTGCTAATTTGAGCGCTGTAAAAGCGACACTAAAAACTATCGATGGTGGCGCTATGGCAGTATCAGCTGCTAGAAACGTACCACTAACTGACGTAACTAGTGCGCAAGTTCTTGATGCTGTAGGTTGGACTGCATTTCCAACAACTTCACCTTCAACAGTTACCTACAGTTGGAACGAAATTACTGGTAGTGCTTCAGCATCTATACCAACCGAACTAAGATGGCCTACTGGTGCTCCCAGAGGTGATGTAACATTAAGCGAATTGCTAGCTTTCTAAATAAACTGAAGCACGTGGACGGTGCTTTAAGGGGACAATCGGAAGTTTTGCGAGAAAGAAGGCTCAACTGTTGGTAGAACGCCACCAGTTGAGCCTTTTAATTAACCTGCGCAAAATTTTTGATTGCCCAGAAGAATGAAGTCGCTGAGGACACCCTATGGGAATTGAATCTTTTCACATCCACGACAAAAAGCCATTTTTACTTTTTTTCACCTGTCTTAGGTAACGTGCTTTGAGTTTTTTATTTAGAAGCTATAGCACCAGCGATTTCGTTCTTTTCTTGCTTCTTTTCTTGCCATCCCACAAGCCTTGCATTCAAGGCGAAGGCTAGTTTTTTTATGCCACAAAACAGCCAAACAAAAATAGTACGGCGGAAACAAATATGATAAAGCCGACCTTGCCCGCAGCATTTCGTAACAAATGAACATCCCCACAAAGGGAGACATTCTTGACCAAATTTAGAGGCTATCCGAATACAAACCCGCTTGCTTGATTGTCTTAAAAGACCACTGTACTTATTGAAAATTTTGAGATAATCACTATATTTCGTAACTAAAAAAAGGAATTTATAAACAAATGCTTAATCTATCATTAAGAAAAAAATAGCACAATATGCTACACTTAAAACTAGGGGGTATATTTATGCTTATAAATAAAAAAGGAATGGCCATGCCGTTAGTTTTAATGACCCTTTTAGTCTTGTCTATCTTAGGTGTTTCTTTGCTTCAGTACAGTGTCGCTGATAATAAACAAGTTGCTATGGACAAACAGCAAATGCAGGCTTTTTATCTTGCACGTTCTGGCGCGGATGCGGTGGCCCAACATATTCTGGATAATCCTGGACAGGCTGCCTCTTTAATCAACGCGGGCAAATCGTCTCCTGTATATCTTGGTGAAGGCAGTTTTGAAGTTCTGGTTTACGGTGATCCTGGAAGCGAAATTTTAATCGAGGCTACCGGAACGGTTAACGGTGTTTCCCAAAAAGCCACACTATCTGTTGTTAGGCATAACCTGTTTGATGTGGCACTTGCCGCAAACAATATTGATATTCACGGGGGTGCGGCGAACATTTATGGTAATGTAATGTATAAAAACACAATCTCTGTAGCTTCCGGTGTAATCCCAAACCCTTGGAGAGCAACGCAAAATCAAGATTTGTTTTTTCCTCCGGCTACTTTCCCATCTGATTCAGGTCTATCATTGATTCCGGTAGATGGCAGTATGGTTTTCTCAGGAAAGCAAACAGAAGCTATTATTGTTGACAGCCGCGGCACATTGATTAGTATGAATAATAAGAATCACGAACTGAATGTGCACTTAGGGAGTTCAACTCACGAAGACAGGATTCTAAAAGTAGGTACTTTTAGATTAAACGGCGGAAACTTAACTCTTCATGGTAAAGGGCGCCTTCTTCTTTTTGTAAATAACTTTAAGGGCGGGGGTAACTTTAGAATTGCCCCAGGCGCAGATGCCACAATTGTAGTGTTTGTGAAAGCCGGAGGTTCATTTAACATGAACGGGACACCTAAATTCATGGGCGCTATCTATGCGCCCGAAGCATCTGTAGATCTTAGGGGCAATGTGTCATACACTGGATCAATTGTAGCCAATACAATTACGGGGGCCGGTAATGTTACAGTTACATACAGTCCAATTAATACCAGTAATTTACCAATTCCCCTTTACAGCAGAGGAGTGTGGCGGTAGTGCGCCAAATAAAACGCCTTCTAACAAATCAGCATGGGTTTTCACTGATTGAAATAATTGTGGCATTTGTTGTCATGTTGATTGTTATTACTGCCGTCACTCCCTTATTTACTTCATCTTACACTGGAGTTTTTCGGGCAGGCAGAAAAAGTAGTGTCCTGCAACAAGCTCAAAGCGATATTGAAGCGGCAATTCGTATAGGGACCACTTTAAACAGTAACCCGTTAACCATTACATTTCCCGGTGTTCCATTAATTACTTTACAGGGAAAAATTGAAACGATAATACACCCGACAGAAACCCATAACGTAGCTGTCACAGCGTTTTTACCCAAGCGGTAAGGGGAGGAACAGATGCTAAAATGGTTGCTAAAGAATGAAAAGGGCTTAAGCTTAGTTGAGCTTGTGATATCGCTTTCATTTCTGAGCGTTATTTTAGGTATCGGCTACAGTTATTTTTACTTTGCAACAAACACCTTTAGAGTGGGTCAGAACCAGTCAAATTTGCAGCAAAATATTCGGCTGGCCACAAATTATATAACCCGGGAATTACGTACCGCGCATCTTGTTGAAGTAAAAGGAAACAATTTTACAATTCCTGCAACAGACCCTCACTATGGATATATTTTTATTGATGCCGGTAACGGTAGAATTACCCACCTAAAAAAAGGAACCACGCAGAAAGTTGACATATTATCCGGCCTTACGGATAATGTTTCTTTTAATATTAATTTCCGACCCAAAGCTGCCGACCCTAAAACTCTGGTGTACACAATTAGCGGAACATATCAGGGAACAACAAACAGTAGCACTTCTGAACTGTTTCTGGAGAACGTAACCCGAGTGACCACAACAGACGGCGCCACTACCGAGACTGGTGGTGCTATTATTCGTTACGCAAAACCCGGGCCTCCAGCGCCTACCATTAAAAATGTAACATTGACACCGAGTGAAATAACTTTCGGCAACAGTGCAACTATTGTGGTAAACGTTGAGACAGCTTTTGTCAACAACGGGTCATTAGTTACAGCGAAATTCTTTTATAATGACCCAGCTGTTCCTCCCTTAGAGGCATCGGCAAGCATTAGAAGTGATGTAGCTACGCTTTTTTTATCACCAGCCGAGCCATTACCGGTGGGTGCATATAAAATCGAGGTCTGGGTTACCAATACAACCTATCCTCATACAAAAGCTTTCATCGTAAATCCTGTCCCAACTCCTTAAAAGTAGAAGCATGGGGACGGAAGCACGGGGACGGTTTTTAAAGGGAACAATCGGAAGTTTTGCGCGAAAGAAGGCTCAACTGTTGGTAGAACGCCACCAGTTGAGCCTTTAAATTAACCTGCGCAAAATTTTGAGTGCACAAGAACCTTCAGCAAATACTCATGAACAATAATATGCAAAAATAAGCCCTACCTGCCCTCCACCCACATAAGGTGAAAAAGCAAGCAGGGCTATCTGCTATACAGGTTGTGCCGGTAGTTGACTCTATACATTCTAATACAACCGATTCAATCAGAGTTATATCCTCCCGTCAGTTATTCCAGCAGATATTTCTCAACCTCATCCCGATACCCATACCTCTGAAAAAACTCAATCAAGGCCA
>Ga0208734_100124_pt1 | contig 23702 bp, 20 predicted proteins | sample Subbio2Aug_QV11A_FD_184824 | JGI IMG/M metagenome (GOLD analysis project Ga0208734, IMG submission 184824) | Serpentinite rock and fluid subsurface biosphere microbial communities from McLaughlin Reserve, California, USA - CR12Aug_QV11A (SPAdes) | ecosystem: Environmental > Terrestrial > Deep... | reverse complement strand
TTTGCGCGCCAGTTGCGCGGCCGCTTTGCTTTGCCGGTGTACGAGGTGGACGAGCGCTACAGCAGCACCGAAGCCCACAGCCAGGGCGCGCGTGACGCCGATGCCGCCGCCGCCTGCATCATCTTGGAGCAGTTTTTGAGGAGCCTGCCATGAGCCATTTGCTACTCGATGCCGAACAGCTGTACGCCGAGCTCAAGCGCGGCGTGCAAACCCTGCTGGCCGGCAGCGCCACGACGCCGCACCTGGTTGGGGTGGCCACCGGCGGGGCCTGGCTGGCCGAGCGCTTGCACGCCGAGCTGGGTTTGCCGGGCCGCGCCGGCGTGATTTCGTCGGCCCTGCACCGCGACGACTACGCCCAGCGCGGCCTGCGCGCGCGCGGCGGCCAAACCAGCCTGCCCTTTGAGGTGAGCGGCGCCGAGGTGCTGCTGATCGACGACGTGCTCTACACCGGCCGCACGCTGCGCGCCGTGATCAATGAGCTCTACGACTACGGTCGCCCAGCCTGTGTGCGGCTGGCGGTGCTGGTGGATCGCGGCGGGCGCGAGCTGCCGCTGGCGGCCGACTTTGCCGCCGTGCGGCTGCCGCTGGACCGCGCGCTGCGCTTTGACTTGGTGCGCCGCGCCGAGGGCGGCTTCGACTTCGAGGTCGCCCCCGCCAGCCCTGTTTCCAGCGCTATGTCCGGCAGCAGCCTAAAGGGGAGCGCCACATGAGCCCCAACCCGCAACTCAACCGCCACGGCGAACTCGTCCACCTGCTCTCGACCGAGGGGCTGCCGCGCGAGATTTTGCTGCACATCCTCGACACGGCGGCCAATTTCGTGGGTGTGCACCAGCGCGAAGTCAAAAAAGTGCCGCTGCTGCGCGGCAAGAGCGTGTTCAACCTGTTTTTCGAGAACAGCACCCGCACCCGCACCACCTTCGAGATCGCCGCCACGCGCCTGTCGGCCGACGTGATCAACCTCGACATCGGGCGCAGCTCGGCGGCCAAGGGCGAATCGCTGCTCGACACCATCGCCAACCTGAGCGCCATGGCGGCCGACATCTTTGTCGTGCGCCACAGCGAATCGGGCGCGCCCTACCTGATCGCGCAGCACGTGGCGCCGCACGTGCATGTGATCAACGCCGGCGACGGGCGCCACGCCCACCCCACGCAGGGGCTGCTGGACATGTACACCATCCGCCACCACAAGGGCGATTTCAGCCAGTTGTCGGTGGCCATCGTCGGCGACGTGCTGCATTCGCGCGTGGCGCGCTCCGACATCCACGCCCTGCGCACGCTGGGCTGCCCCGACGTGCGCGTGGTCGGGCCGCGCACGCTGGTGCCCGCCGATCTGGCCTCGATGGGGGTGCGCGTCTGCCACGACCTGGAACAGGGCATCCGCGGCTGCGACGTGGTGATCGCACTGCGGCTGCAAAACGAGCGCATGAACGGCGCCCTGCTGCCTTCGAGCCAAGAGTATTTTCAATGCTTTGGCCTCACGCCCGAGCGGCTGCGCTGGGCCAAGCCCGACGCGATCGTGATGCACCCGGGGCCGGTCAACCGCGGCGTCGAGATCGACTCCAGCGTGGTCGATGGCGCGCAGAGCGTGGTGCTGGCGCAAGTGACCTTTGGCATCGCGGTGCGCATGGCGGTGATGGGCATCGTCGCCGCCAATGAAGCCTAAACGAACAGCGGAGCAGCAAGCATGAAGACACTGATTCGGGGCGGGCGGCTGATCGACCCGGCCAGCCAGACCGATCGGCTGGCCGACGTGGCCATCGCCGGCGGGCGCATCGTGCGCATCGCGGAGCCGGGCGCGGCGTGGCCCAATACTGCGTCAGAATCTGCGTCCGATTCTGCGCCCGAGCGGGTGCTCGACGCCAGCGGCTGCTTGGTCGTGCCCGGCCTGGTGGACCTGTGCCTGCGCCTGCGCGAGCCGGGGCAGGAGCACGCCGGCATGCTGGAGTCCGAGCTGGGGGCGGCGCTGGCCGGCGGCGTCACCAGCCTGGTCTGCCCGCCCGACACCGACCCGGTGCTCGACGAGCCCGGCCTGGTGGACATGCTCAAGGCGCGGGCGCAAAAGCTGCGCCAAGCGCGCGTGTTTCCGCTCGGTGCGCTCACGCGCGGCCTCAAGGGCGAGGCGCTGACCGAGATGGTGCAGCTCAGCCAGGCCGGCTGCATCGGCTTTGGGCAGGCCGAGCTGCCGATCGTCAACACCCAGGTGTTGCAGCGCGCTTTCCAGTACGCCGCCACCTTTGGCTACAGCGTTTGGCTGCGGCCGCAAGACTTCTGGCTGGGCCAAGGCGTGGTGGCCAGCGGCCCGCTGGCTACGCGCATGGGCTTGAGCGGCATACCCGTGGCGGCCGAGGTGCTGGCGGTGCACACCGCGCTGGAGCTGCTGCGTGGCGTGCACGCCAGCGCCTCGAGATCCGGGCCGGGGCTGCGCCTGCACCTGTGCCGGCTCAGTTCGGCCGCTGCGGTCGAACTGGTGCGTCAGGCCAAGGCGGCCGGTTTGCCGGTGAGCTGCGACGTCAGCGTGCACAACCTGCACCTGTGCGACACCGACATCGGCCACTACGACACCCGCGCGCGCCTGCAGCCGCCGCTGCGCCAGCCCAGCGACCGCGCCGCGCTGCGCGCCGCGCTGGCCGACGGCACCATCGACGCGGGCGCTTCGGCGGTTGAGCTGCTGGCGGGTCTGGCCTTGCTGTGGGCCGAACAAGAGCGGCTGCCGCTGCTGCGCGCGCTCGAGGTGCTCACCGCCGGGCCGGCGCGGGTGCTGGGGGGCAGCCTGGGCTCGCTGCAAGACAGCTTGGGCCGCATCAGCGAAGGCGGTGTGGCCGACCTGTGCCTGATCGACCCCCGGCTCCCTTGGACGGTGGCCCCCGGCGCGCTGCGCAGCCAAGGCCGCGCCACCCCCTTCGATGGCCGCGAGCTGCCGGCCAGCGTACGCGCCACGCTGGTGGGCGGGCAGGTGGTCTATGACGCGGCGCAGCCGCGCCGGGCTTGATGCGGCGGTGGCTTAATACATGAAGCGCGTGCGAGCCATCGGGCGCCTGCTGCGGCTGGCGGGCCATATCTTTTGGGCCCTGTACCTGCTGCTGTACCGTTTCCCCAAGCTCGGGGCGCCCGAGCGCGAGCGCATTGTGCGCGCTTGGACGCAGCAGGCGCTGGCGATCATGGGGGTGCGGCTGCAGGTGCTGTGCGAGCCGCCCTCCGCCGGGCCCTTGTTGGTGATCTGCAACCACATTTCCTGGCTCGATATTTTGATCATCAACGCCAGCCAGCCGTGCCGCTTTATCTCCAAGGCCGAGGTGCGGCGCTGGCCGGTGCTGGGCACCTTGGTCGAGCGCGCCGGCACCTTGTTCATCGAGCGCCAAAAGCGCAGCGACGCGCTGCGCGTGGCGCAGCAGGCTTCTGCCGCGTTGCGTGCGGGCGATCTGGTGGCGCTGTTCCCTGAGGGCACCACGGGCGACGGGCAGGGCATTCTGCCCTTTCATGCCTCCCTGTTGCAGGCGGCGGTGGATGCCGACTGCCCAATCCTGCCCGTGGCCGTGGTCTATCTGCACGGCCACGGGCAGGCGCTGCTGGGCGAGGCGGCGCGCCACGAGGCGCCGGTGTACTGCGGCAACACCAACCTTTTTGCGTCGGTCTGGCGCATCGTTTGCGCCCGCGACCTGCAAGCCACCTTGCACTGGGGCGAGCCCGATGCGGCGCAAGGGCGCGACCGCCGCGCCTGGGCCGAGTCGCTGCGCACCGAGATCGGCCGCTTGGCCGACCAGCCCTTGCTGCCGCGCACCGGCGAGCCGCCGCGCTGGAAAAAAAACGCCTGACCGTCCGGATCAAAAAACGGCCTGATTGTGGTTCGGGGCTGGGGGCCTTGGCTGGGTGTGTCACTCGGGCGCTGGCGGTCGGTCCATTGCACCTAGGTTGACTCCGCCCGCCGGACGCAGCCGCGGGTCGCCCAGCGCCGGTTTGCTGCGCGCGGTGCCATAGTCGGCGCGCAGTTGCGCCAGCTGCGTGCGCTGGCTGTCGGAGGCGGCAATGTCGCTGCCATAGCGCTGCAGCACCAGCCAGGCCGTCTCTACTGCTCGGGCGTTTAACGAGCCTTGGGCGGTGCGCAGCAACTCGGCAAAGGCAGTTTTGGGCTCGCCGCCGTTGGCGGCCTTGAGCGTGCGCTCGATCAATTCCACCATGTGATCCTGAGCCTGCTGCAGGCGCTCGACAAACGGAGGGTGGGCGCTGGCGGCGTTGGCCAAGAGGTCGCCCATGGCTTTGCTGGTGGCAAAGCGGCGCCCCATGCGATCGATCACTTTCGGGTCTGGCAGCAGATCCCTTTGGCGCTGCCCTAGGTAGGCCAAGGCGCAGAGCAGGTTGCAGGCGGCCTCCATGTCGAAGGTCGGTGCGTCGATCTGCTGGCACGCTTGGGCAATCAGGTTGCGGGCTTTGTCCACCTGCCCTTGTTGGTCGTGGGACAAGGCGGCGATCAGGTCGGTGCAGCGTTGCAAGCGCAGATCGTGCGGGGTGGCGCGCAGGCGTTTGCGCAGCTCGGCTTGGTGGCGCTCGAGTTGCGCCGGTTGCTGGTGCGCATAGGCCGACAGGGCCAACAGCAGGAGGCACTCGCTGTCGAACATTTTGGAATCCAGCCCGAGGTAGGTGGAGCGCTCCAGCAGCTCAAAAGCGCGTTCGCGATCGCCGCAAAAAAAGGCCAGCATGCCCAGCCGCTGCTGGCGGCCGATGGCCATTGGGGTGAGGGTCAGCGCTTTGTGCAGGGTCGATAGTGCCTCTTGAAACTGGCCCAGCTCCAATTGGGCGCGGCCCAACACGTCGTAGGCCTCGGGGTAGTCGGGGGCGGCTTCGATCAAGGCCTTGAGGGTCTGCAGGGCCGCGTGGGTGGCGCCAGCGTCGAGCTGCGCGCGCGCCACGCCGAGCAAGGCCCAGGGCTTGGGGTCGGCGTCCCACAGCAGTTGAAACAAGGCGCGCGCCTCGTCCATGCGCTCGAGCCGCAGCAGCACCTCGGCCCCCAGGCGGCCCGCTTGTTGCCACTGCGGCCCGCGCGCGGCCACGCGTTCGTGCGCCAGCCGCACCGCTTCTTCGGGCTGCTGTGCTTCCAGCGCTTGGTAGATGGGCAGCAGCGCGGCCTTGCGCAGCCGCGCCTGCTCGATGCGGTCGTACAGGCTGCCGGCCGAGTAAGGGCGCACGATGTAGCTGTCCACCGAGGACTCGGCGGCTTCGCTCACTTTGAGGTAAGTGGCTTCGTCGGTAAGCAAAATAAACACCGTGGCGTAGGGCAGCAGCCCGCTGCGGCGCAGGTCGTCGAGCAGCTCTTGGCCGCTGCCGCCGCCCTTGGGGAACTGGTCGCCACAGATCACCACGTCGAAGGGGTTGCGCTCCAGTTCGCGCCGCGCCTCGCTGATGCGGCTGGTTTGGCTCACCGACTGCAAGCCCATGCCGCGCAACTGGCCGGCCAGAGTCATGCGCGTGCTCGGGTTGCCATCGACCACCAAGGCCGCCGACTGGTGCAGTGCGCGCGGACGGTTGGGCGCAGAAGCGGGCGGGGGCGGAGCAAGGGGCCGGTTCATGAAAGGGCAGGCGGGATTTGAAAGCGACTGTAACCGAGGCGGGCGTGCACCCATTTGGGGCAGCAGGGCAGCGCAATACCAGGCACACTTATTGCTTTTGATGTTGGTGTCTGGCGCGCAAACATTTGCATCTTGTTGTGCTCCAGCTTTCCCATGGCAGCGTGTCAATTTCATGAAAGCCTGAACCAACTGCTGCTAAGATTGACACCCTGGTTGTTTTGATGGGCATTTTGCTTAACCTTTACCCTCCACTCTACAAGGAGTTTTGCTTGAAAAAGATCTTTGCCATCGCCGCCTTGGCGGCCAGCTTGGGCTTTGCAGCCCAGGCCCAGACCCCGGCACCGGCTGCCGCTGCAGCCGCCACCGCCAACCCGGTGCGCTTGGGTGTGCTGTTGGGCTTTACCGGCCCGATCGAGTCGCTTACCCCGGCCATGGCCGCCAGCGCCGAGTTGGCGATCCGCGAGGTCAACGCCAGCGGCCTGTTCCTGCGCGGCACGCGCGTGGAAGCGGTGCGCGCCGACTCGACCTGCGTCGATGCCGCCGCCGCCACCGCCGCCGCGCAGCGCCTGATCACGGCCGAGCGCGTGAACGCCATCGTCGGCGCCGACTGCTCGGGTGCCACCACGGCCGTGCTGCAAAACGTGGCCGTGCCGCGCGGCGTGCTGATGGTCTCGCCGTCCTCGACCTCGCCGGCCCTCACGGGTGTGCGCGACAACGACTTCTTCTTCCGCACCGCACCGTCGGATGCGCGCCAAGGCGAAGTGATCGCTGAGCTGCTGCGCGAGCGCGGCATTACGCGCGCCGCCATGACCTTCACCAACAACGACTACGGCCGCGGCTTGTCGAGCAGCATCCGCAGCAACTTCGAGCGTTTGGGCGGGCGCATCACCATTTCGGCTGCGCACGAAGACGGCAAGGGCGACTACACCGCCGAAGTGGCGGCGCTGGCCGCTGCCGGGGGTGAAATCCTGATCGTGGCGGGCTACGTCGATCAAGGCGGGCGCGGCATCATCCGTTCGGCGCTCGACAGCGGCGCCTTCAGCCGCTTCTTCCTGCCCGACGGCATGATCGGCGACAGCCTGCCACCGGCCATCGGCGCGGGCCTGAACGGCTCCTTCGGTACCAAGCCTGGCTCCGAAAGCCCCGGCGGCACCCGCTTCGAGGCACTGGCGCGCGCGGCCAATATCCGCATCGGCCCATACACCTACGAGTCTTATGATGCCGCTGCGCTGATTTTGTTGGCCATGCAGTCGGCCAACTCGACCGACAGCGCACGGGTGCGCGAGCACATCATGGCGGTGGCCAACGGCCCCGGCGAGACCATCAACGCCGGTGATCTGGCGCGCGGGCTGCGCATTCTGGCGGCCGGCGGGCGCATCAACTACGAAGGGGCCTCGGCCGTGCGCCTGATCCCCCCCGGCGAATCGGCCGGTGGCTTTAGGCTCATCGAAGTGCGCAACGGCCGCATGGAAACCACGGGCTTTCGCTGACCGTTAATCCGCAGCCAGCCGCCCTTGCAAAGGGGCGCTGGCGCCCTTTTAGTCCACGCCCAACAAAACGGTCCGCCCAATCGGGGCGGGCCGTTTGTTTTGTAGCCATGATAGAAGTCCAAAACCTACGGATGCAGTTTGGTGGCATCCGCGCCGTCGATGACGTGTCGCTGACCATCGAGGCCGGGCGCATCACCGGCCTGATCGGCCCCAACGGCGCCGGCAAGACCACGCTGTTCAACGTCATCGCCGGGCATTACCAGCCCACGGCGGGGCGCGTGCTGCTCGACGGCGCCGACATCACCGGGCTGGCGCCGCACCAGTTGTTTGCCAAGGGCTTGCTGCGCACGTTCCAGATCGCGCACGAGTTTGCCACCCTGACGGTGCGCGAAAACCTGATGATGGTGCCTCCGCGCCAGAGCGGCGAGACGCTGCTGGGCACTTGGTTGCGCCCGGGCCAGGTGCGCGCCGAAGAAGCAGCGGTGCGCGCCAAGGCCGACGATGTGATCCGCTTTTTGCAGATCGAAGCCGTGGCCGACGAACTGGCCGGCAACCTCTCGGGCGGGCAAAAAAAGCTGCTCGAGCTCGGGCGCACCATGATGACCGAGGCCAAGATCGTGTTTCTGGACGAAGTCGGGGCCGGCGTCAACCGCACCCTGCTCAACACCTTGGGCGACGCGATTTTGCGCCTGAACCGCGAGCGCGGCTACACCTTTTGCATGATCGAGCACGACATGGACTTCATCGGCCGCCTGTGCGACCCGGTGATCGTGATGGCCGAAGGCCGGGTGCTGGCGCAGGGCAGCGCCGCCGAAGTGATCGCCAACGAGCAAGTCATCGAAGCCTACTTGGGCCGCGGCCTGAAGAACAAACCGGGGGCGGCGCCATGAGCTTTCTGATCGCAGAACACATGACCGGCGGCTACGGCGGCAGCGACATCCTGCACGACTGCACCATTGCCGTCGAGCAAGGCCAGATCGCGGTCATCGTCGGGCCCAACGGCGCCGGCAAATCGACCGCCATGAAAGCCATCTTCGGACTGCTCAACCTGCGCCACGGCCAGGTGCGGTTTAACGGCGAGGACATCGGCGCTTTGAGCCCACAGCAGCGCGTGCTCAAGGGCATGGGCTTCGTGCCGCAGACGCACAACGTGTTTACCTCGATGAGCGTCGAAGAAAACCTCGAGATGGGCGCTTTCATCCGGCGCGACGACATTCGGCACTCGCTCGAGCAGGTCTATGCGCTGTTTCCGGTGCTCAAGGAAAAGCGGCGCCAGCCGGCCGGCCAGCTCTCGGGTGGGCAGCGCCAGCAGGTGGCGGTCGGGCGCGCCCTCATGACCCAGCCCAAGCTGCTGATGCTCGACGAACCCACGGCCGGCGTGTCGCCGATCGTCATGGACGAACTGTTTGACCGCATCATCGAGGTCGCGCGCAGCGGCATCGCGATTTTGATGGTCGAGCAAAACGCGCGCCAGGCGCTCAACATCGCCGACAAGGGCTACGTGCTGGTGCAGGGCAGCAACCGCTACACCGACAGCGGCGCGGCCTTGCTGGCCAACCCCGAGGTGCGGCGCACCTTCCTTGGAGGTTAAAAAAACATGGACGATATCCTCAACGCCTTGGCGCTTTTTACCAACTTCGTGCTGCTGCCCGCAGCCGTCTACGGCAGCCAGCTCGCGCTCGGCGCTTTGGGCGTGACGCTGGTCTATGGCATCTTGCGCTTTTCCAACTTCGCCCACGGCGACACCATGGCTTTTGGTACCATGATTGCCATTTTGTTCACTTGGTGGCTGCAGGCCCAAGGCGTGAGCCTGGGCTTCTTGCCCACTGCGCTGCTGGCCATACCGGTGGCGGTGCTGGTCACGGTGGGTTTCGCGCTGCTCTCGGACCGCTGGGTCTATCGCTACCACCGGGTCAAGAAAGCCCCGGCGGTGGTGTTCCTGATCTGCTCGGTGGGGGTGATGTTCCTGCTCAACGGCATCGTGCGCTTCGTCATCGGGCCGGGCGAACAACACTTTGTCGATGGCGAGCGCTTCATCTTTACCGTGGCGCAATTTCGCGAGTTCACCGGGTTGGAGCGCGGCATCGCCTTTCGCACCAGCCAGGCGCTGACGCTGGTGAGCGCGCTCGTCATCGTCGTGGCGCTGTTCTGGTTTCTCGAGCGCAGCCGCACCGGCAAGTCGATGCGCGCCTACTCCGACAACGAGAACCTGGCGCTGCTCTCGGGCATCAACCCAGAACGGGTGGTGCTGATCACCTGGGTGCTGGCGGCGGCGCTGGCCACCGTGGCCGGGGTGCTGTACGGGCTCGACAAGGGCTTTAGGCCCTTCACCTACTTCCAGTTGCTGTTGCCCATCTTTGCTGCCGCCATCGTCGGCGGTTTGGGCAGCCCGCTGGGGGCGATTGCGGGTGGCTTCATCGTTGCCTTTTCCGAGGTACTGGTGACTTACGCCTACCGGCAGGTGCTCGATTACCTCGGCCCTGAAGCGTGGGAGCCGGTGGGTTTGATGCAGCTGCTCTCGACCGACTACAAGTTTGCGGTCTCGTTCGTCATTTTGGTGCTGGTGCTGCTGATACGGCCCACCGGCCTGTTCGGAGGCAAATCGGTATGAACGCCTGGTTGAATCGCTACATCGGGGCGCCGACGCTGTTTGGCCTCATGGGCTTGGCGCTGGTGCTGGTGGGGGTGTTGCAGAGTTGGTCGCTGGCGCTGACCATCGCCATCTACTGCGTCATCGGCGCCATCATGGCGCTGGGCCTGAACGTGCAGTGGGGCTACGCCGGCCTGTTCAACGTCGGCCTGATGGGTTTTGCGGCGCTGGGCGGGATTGCGGCCGTGCTGGTCTCGATGCCGCCCACCCCCGAGGCCTGGCAGGCCGGGGGCTCGGGCATCATCGCTTCGGTGCTGCTGTCGCTGGCCACGCTGGCCGTGGCGCTGCTGGTTTATCAGCGCATGCGCCGAGGCCGCGCGCGCATGTGGGCCATGGTGCTGATCTTGCTGGGCGGCTACCTCATCACGCGCCAGTTCTTTGACCCGGCGGTGGAGCTGATCGAGGCCGTGAACCCGGCCGCCACCGGCTACCTCGGCGGGGCCGGCTTGCCGATCATGCTCTCGTGGGTGGTGGGTGGCTTTTTTGCTGCCGGGGCGGCGTGGCTGATCGGCAAGATCACGCTCGGGCTGCGCTCCGACTACCTGGCCATCGCCACGCTGGGCATCGCCGAGATCATCCTGTCGGTGCTGCGCTTCGAGGAGTGGCTCACGCGCGGGGTCAACAACGTCAACGGCCTGCCGCGCCCGCTGCCGCAAGAGATCGACCTGCAGCAAACCGCCTGGGTGCAGGAGTGGGCGCTGCGCCTGGGCACCACGGTGCCCGATCTGGCCTCGATCACGGTCAAGCTCGGCTACCTCGGCCTGGCGCTGGGGGTGCTGCTGCTGCTATTCTGGCTGGCGCAAAGCGCGATCCACTCGCCCTGGGGCCGCATGATGCGCGCCATCCGCGACAACGAAACCGCCGCCGAGGCCATGGGCAAAGACGTGACCGGCCGCCACCTGCAGGTGTTCGTGCTCGGCTCGGCCATCATCGGCGTGGCCGGCGCCATGCTGGTGACCATCGACGGCCAGTTCACGCCCAACGCCTACAACCCGCTGCGCTTCACCTTCCTGATCTGGGTCATGGTGATCGTGGGCGGCTCGGGCAACAACCTGGGCGCCATTCTGGGCGGCTTCCTGATCTGGTTCTTCTGGGTGCAGGCCGAACCGATCGGGTTGTGGTTTATGGACGTCGTCACCGGCACGCTGCCGGCCGAGAGCTGGCTGCGCGCGCACCTGCTCGAAGGCGCGGCGCACATCCGGCTGATGGTGATGGGCATGATCTTGCTGCTGGTGTTGCGCTTTAGGCCGCACGGCCTGATTCCGGAGCGCAGCGAACGGCCGCATTCGCTGCGGCGCTAGCGCAGCAGCTCCCGGTCGCGGGAGCGCTCAGGGGGCCAGCAGCAGCTGCGCGACCCCCGAGGGGTCGCGCACGGCGTGGGTGTGCACCTGCCAGACCGCGTGCACCAGCTCGGGCTGCAACACGCTGGCCGGTGCGCCGCTGCCCACTAGGCGGCCGTCTTGCAGCACCCAGCAGCAGTCGGCGTAGCGCAGCGCCAGATTCAGGTCGTGCAGCACCAGCAGCACGCCGGCGCCGCGCTGGCGGCTCCACTGGCGCAGCGTGTTCAAGGTGGTATGCTGGTGCTGCAGGTCGAGCGCGGCGGTGGGTTCGTCGAGCAGCAGCCAGTTCGAGCGCCCATCGGCGCTGGGGTGCCAGACTTGGGCCAGCGTGCGCGCCAGTTGCACCCGGGCGCGTTCGCCACCGCTGAGCTGGCGGATGCTGCGCTGCGCCAGGTGCGCCACCGCGCAATGCTCGAGCGCGGCGCGCACGATTTGCTCTTCGTCGGGCTGCGGCTGCAAGCGGTGCGGGTAGCGTCCGAGCTCGACCACCTCCTGCGCCGTGAAGTCAAAGGCCGGCACCAGTTCCTGCGGCAAAAAAGCGCGCCGGCGCGCCAGCGCGGCGGCGTTGCGGCTGTGCAGCGCCTCGCCGTCTAGCCAAACCTGGCCTATCTGTGGGCTGCGCAAGCCGCCGAGCACGTGGAGCAGGGTCGATTTGCCGGCGCCGTTGGGGCCCAGCAAGACCCCGATTTGGCCTGCGGCGAGCTGCAAATCGATGCCCTCGAGCAGGGCGCGGCCATGTTGCTGCACCGTGATGGCTCGGGCCAGCAGGCCGCTGTGCTGTGCTGCAGCGCTGACGCTGGGCAGAAGGGCGCTGGCGGGCAGGCGAGCGTTCATGGGTGCGGTGCTTTCAGAGTGTGCGCGCGTGCGCGCTGCGCAGCAGAAGCAAAAAGAACGGCACCCCCACCAGCGCGGTGATGATGCCCAGCGGCAACTCGGCCGGCGCGATCACGGTGCGTGCCCAGGCGTCGGCCAGCAGCACCAGCACCGCCCCGAGCAGGGCCGAACCCGGCAAGACCCAGCGGTGATCGGGCCCGGCCAGCAGACGCACGATGTGCGGCGCCACCAGCCCGATGAAGCCGATGATGCCGGTGGTGGCGGTCACGGCCCCGACCACCAGCGCGGTCAGCAAAATGCAAGCGAGCTTGAGGCGTTCCACCGGCACCCCGAGCATCACCGCCTGCGCCTCGCCCAGCGCCAGCGCGTTGAGCGGGCGCGCCAAGCGCTGCGCCAGCACCACCGTGGCCAGCGCGATCAGGCCCACCACCAGCACCGCCTCCCAGCGCGCTCCGCCTAGGCTGCCCAACATCCAGAACTGCAGGTTGCGCAACTGCTCGTCGGTGGCCAGATAGCTCAGCAGGCCGATGCCGGCACCGGCCAGCGCGTTGATGGCAATGCCGGCCAGCAGCATGATCCCGACCCGGGTGCCGCCGTCGCCCAGCGACAGCGTGTAGATCAGCGCCGTGACCAGCAACCCGCCCAAAAAGGCCATCAGCATCAGCGGCCAAGTGCCCAGCGCCAGCGGCACCTCGGGCCACCACAGGCTGCCGAGCACGATGGCAAAGGCCGCTGCCAGCGCGGCGCCGCTGCTGACGCCGATCAGGCCGGGATCGGCCAGTGGGTTGCGAAACAAGCCCTGCATCAGGGCCCCGGCCACGCCCAAGCCAGCACCGGCGGCCACGGCCAGCACCAGGCGCGGCAGTCGGATATTGAAAAACACCAGTTCGGCCGCGCTGCGCTCGGCACCGGGCCACCAATACGTGGTGAACGCCGCCGCCAGCACGGCCGGCAGTTCGCGCAGCGGCAGGCCAAAGGCCCCTTGGCCGCTGGACCAGATCAGGCTGGCCAACAGGGCCACGCCCAGCCCCAGCAGCACCCAAGGGCCACGGCGCGAACTCGGCAGCAGCAGCCCAGCCAAGCCAGCCAGCCCGGCGCGTTTCATGACCAGCGTATTCATGCTGCAACCAGACCGCGGTGCAGGGCCTCGAGCACCTGCGCCAGCCGGGGCCCAAAGCCCAGCAGCGCCAGCGCGTCTTGGTGCCACAGCGCGGCACCGCTGTGGCGGCGCTGCCAGGCGGGCGTGAGCGCGAGCTCGGGGCGCCGCCAAAAGCCCTCGGCACCGCCCACCGCCTGCAAGCTCTGCGTGGTGGTGACGATCACATCTGGGGCGGCGGCGGCCATGGATTCCGCCGTCAGGGGTCTGAAGCCATTGAAGCCCGAAACCACGTTGCGCGCGCCAGCCAGCGTCAGCATGGCATTGGCGGCGGTTTGGCCCCCGGCCACCAGCGGGCTGCCGCCATGCGCCATGATGAACAACGCCCGCGGCGTCGGGCCGCGGTAGGCTTGCACTTGGGCGCGCACGCGGGTCCATTCCTGTTCGAGCTGGCGCAGCAAGTCTTGCGCTGCTGCGCTGCGCCCGGTGGCGCGGCCGGCGGCTTGCACGGTGCGCCGCACATCGTCCCACTCGTGGCGGCGCTCGACTAGCTCGACTTGCACCCGGGCCGAGTGCAGTTGCTGCAGCACCAGCGGCGGCCCCGAGCCGGCCAGCGCCAGCACCACGTCGGGGCGCAGCGCCAGCAGCCCTTCGGCCGAGAGCTGGCGCATATAACCCACCTTGGGCGTGGCTTGCGCCGCCGCCGGGTACAGGCTGGTGGTGTCGGTGCCCACCAGTTGCGCCTCGGCCCCGAGCGCAAACACGGCTTCGGTCAGGCTGCCACCCACCGTGATCAGGCGTGGGCTGCGCGCGCTGGCCGCCGCCGCGCCCGTGGCCAGCGCCGCCAAGGCCAGGGCGCAGGCGCGCCGCGTCAGGGCCGGGGCGGCAGAAGCGCCGGCGTTGGATCCAGCGCATGCTGCCAGACGCAGTGCCGGAGCCGCATCAGCCGCTGCCCTCAGGTGCACTGGCTGGCTCATGCCGACGCGCCTTCTTCAGCCCCCGACAGGTGCGCCAGCAAATGGCGCCACTCGGTCAGCTCGGGCTTGCCGGGTTTGCGTGCGCCAAAAAACAAGGCCATGAGATCGCCGTGTGCATCGAACACCTCGAGCGAGCTGATGGTGCCGTCGCTGCTGGGCTTTTCCACCACCCAGACGTCGCCGATGTGGTCTTCGCGCAGGTGCAGGTTGAAGCCGGGGTCGAGCACATTCAGCCACACTTGGCCGCGCATTTCCAGCGGCTCGACGCGCTTGATGGGCCCGCTGTGGATCTGGATACAGCCGCTGCTGCCCACGAAAGCCATGATCGGGGTGTCGTCAAAGGCGGCCTCCATCAGCATCTGTCGCACCGAGCCGGGCGCGACGCGGCGCGTGAAGCGGCCCTCAACCAGGCGCAAGCCGTGCTGGCGTTCCACACCAAATTCGAGCAGCAACGGGAAAAACTGATGCACATCGCTCATCTCGGCCCAAGCCTGGGCAAAGGCGGGGGCGTCAACCACAGGTTCAGCTGCTTTGGGCTCGGCTGTTGCGGGCAGCTCGAACACCGGCGCTGCTGCCAGAGGGTCTTGCCACTGCGCCAGCACCGCCTGCCAAGCGGCGCGGTCGCTGCCCTCGCGCAAGAAAATCTTGTGCACTGCCACGCCGTTCCGGTCGAAGAATTGCAGGCTGCTGCTGGCCGGTTTGTCGCTGTCCGGGTTCAGCTCGGTAACCGCCATGCCGGCGTGCCACTGCTTGAAAAACAGCCGCAAGTCGATCTCTTTGCCCAGCGCCAGCCCGACTTGGTTTTGCGCCGAGAGCTTTTCGTAGACCCCGGTTTTTTCGTGCACCACGCTGCGGTTGCGCGTCAGCGCCAGCAGCGGGCCGCAGGGCTGAAGCGATTTGAGCAGCTCTAACCAGTCGGGGCGCAGCGCCACAGTGCGCGTGGCTTGCTCATGGGTTCCGAGGTGCGCGGCCAGCGCAGCGCCTTCGGACAAGCCGATGTGTTCGGCGGCGTCGCGGGCGCGCAGGCCTTGGGTTCGTGCCGCTTGGTAGGCTTGGCGGATTTCGGCGGTGTTCATGTGGTGGCTCCGATTAAAAACTGCTGACCAGTGACAAAGAAAGGCTGCGCCCCGGCGAGCTGAAGGCATCGAGCACCGCCGAATTTCCGGCTAAGCCCTGCACGTTGCTCCACTGCCAGTATTTGCGGTCGGTGAGGTTGTTGAGCGCCGCGCTCAGGCGCATGTTGCGGTTGATCTGCCAGCTGGCGCTCAGGTCTAGCGTGGTCCAGCTCGGCGGGGCAAACTGTTGCGCGCCGGCGGTGAGGGTATTCAGGATGTCGGCTTGGTCTTTGGCTGCGGTGTGCGTTAGGCGCGCGCCCAGCGTCCACTGCTGCAGCCGGTGTTCCAGCCCCAGCACCAGCCGCTCCGGGTTGACCGAGTTCAACGGCTGGTTCAGCACCGTGTCGCGGCCCTCGGTCTGGCCGTAGCTGGCGCGCAGCGTGGTGGCAGGGCTCAGGGCCCAGCGGCCTTCGAGTTCAAAGCCGTTCAGACGCACCCGGCCGCGGTTGACCGACTGAAAGGTGAGCGGATCAGCCACTGTTCCGGTTCCGCCTACGGCAACTTGGTCTTCGATGAAATCGCGGTAGCGACCGGTGAATGCCGTGGCCAGCCACTGCAGTGCGCCGTGCTGGCCGCGTGCACCGAGCTCGAAAGTGCGGCTTTTTTCCGGGCGCATGTTCGGGTTTGGGATCGTGCGGTAGGGTGCAGTCCCCACCAAGTTTTCAAAAAAGTTGTTGAGCTGCAGCGGGCCGGGGGCGCGAAAACCCGCTGCCAGATTGCTGAAAATCTGCCAATTTGCTTCTGGCCTAAAAATCAGGCCCAGCTTGGGCGAGAGCGCATCACCGGAAAGGTCAGCCAGTGCGCGCCGGAACAGAGGGCTTTCCTGCGCGTCGATGTCGAAGCGGTCGTAGCGCAGCGCCGGGATGATGCTCCAGCGCTCGCTGATGAATTCGCTTTGCACAAACAGCGCCTGCGTGGTCTCGCGGGTGGTCGGGAAGCGCTGCAAGGGGAAGGTGTCGCCCGCCGGCGGCGCCACGCCGGTGGTGAGGTTTTCCATGTCGGTGCGCGTGAGCTCGACGCCATAAACCAGCTGCTGTGCCCAGCCGTGGCCCAGGTCGCGGCGGCGCTCGGCCTGCAGCGAGGCCTGCCAGATGTCCTCCCAGTAGGTGACGTCGCGCACGCGGAACGTGGCGGGATTGGCGCCCGTTGGGGTGCGTTGTTCGATCGCCACTTCGCGTTTTTCGGCTTGCTGAAATCCGACGTGGGCGCGCAGGCTGTCGGCCCAAGCCGCGCGCAGCGGAAACTGGCCGTCCCAGCTCAGGCGCGTTCGGCTCGAATCCATTTCGCCTTTCAAGTCGCGCGTGGCACCGGCTGCCGCCGGGTTGACGTGGCGCGCGCTCAGGGCATCGATGTCGGTGGATTTTTCTACATATTCAGCGGTGAAGCTGTGGCGCTGCCCGCCGCCAGGGGTAAACACCAGTGTTCCCAGCAGGGCGTGGTTGCGGTCGCGCTGCGGGTTGGGAGCGGTGCGGGTGGTGTTGGCGGCTTGGTTGGTGCCTTGGTTGTCGAGAGCGCCGGCGCGCCCGGTTTGCACGCTGCCCAGCCACTGCCATTGGGGGCTGGCTAGGCCGGCCAGCGTCAGACCGACGCCGCTGCTGTCGTCCTCGGTGTCGGCGCGCAGTGTCAGGCGGCCACCCAGGGTTTGGCCGGGCTGCAGCAGGCTTTCGGGGCGCAGCGTGAACATCGCTACCATGCCACCAAGGCCGTCGGAGCCGTAGAGCGCCGAGGTGGCGCCGCGCACCAGTTCCACGCGCTCGATCAGGCCCATGTCGAAATAGTCGCGGCCAAAGGCGGCCGACCCCAGCACGCCGGCGACCAGTTCGCGCGGCATGCGCACGCCATCGACGGTGAGCAACACCCGGTTGCCCTGCATGCCACGGATATTAAAACCGGCGTTGCCATCGCGCCCGGTAGAGCCCAGCACGGCGCCGAAGCGCTGCGGCGCCCGGCGCACCTCGACGTTGGGCAGATCGCGCACCAGTTCGCGGATGTCTTGCGCTTGGGTGGGGTCTAGTGCCGCGCCTTGGAGCACGTCGATGCGCTGCGGCACGTCGCCCACCTCGCGCTCGGCGCGCGCGCCGGTGACCACCACGGCATCGAGTTGGGCAGTCGTTGTGCCGCCGCCAATGGTGGGGGCGGCTGCCGCGCTGCTGCCGGTGGCAGGGCTTGCTGTGCCGGTGTGTGCGCTGGGCGCGCTCTGCGCGCAGGCTAGGCCGCTGCCCAGCAGGCAGGCCAGCGCAATGGGGTGCAGCAAAAATGAAGCGGGGGTTCGGGCAAGTATTTTCACGAGTCGGTCCAGTGGCGAGTGCAAGAATGGAAACACTGGCTGGCTCGTGGCACCTCAGGCGGTGACTGGCTGGCTGAGGATGGAGAAATTAAATCGGGGCGCGCGTCCAGCGCCGCATCACTTGGTCAGGATGAGCTTGTTTTGTCCCGTCAGGCTGAGGCGATAGACCTGCCCGGCGTGTTCGATCAGCAGCGTGCGCTGACCGGCGCTCAGATCGGTAAACCTAAACGCGCGCGGATTCGGGTTGGGCACGAGGGTGGCCCCGTTCGCGGCAGGGCAGGAGTGGGCAGACGTAGACATGGCTTCATTATAAACACCAATGCGAACGATTCGCAAGAGTGTTTAAAGCGCAGGTCGCGCACTTGATGTGAATCAAGCTTCACTGTCGCGCCGGCGCAACATCGGCGCGACATCAGGGGTCTGCGCTTATCAGACCACCTGACCGAGCTGGAAGATCGGCAGGTACATCGACACCACAATGCCGCCGATGATGGTGCCCAGCACCACGATGATGATCGGCTCCATCAGGCTCGACAGGCCGGCCACCATGTCGTCGACCTCTTGCTCGTAAAAGTCGGCCGCCTTGCCCAGCATGTGGTCGAGCGAGCCCGATTCCTCGCCGATGGCGGTCATTTGCAGCACCATCGAGGGGAAGATGCGGGCGTTGTTCATGGCCATGGTCAGGCTGGTGCCGGTGGCCACTTCGCGCTGGATTTGCGTGGTGGCGTCGGCATACAGGCTGTTGCCCGAGGCCCCACCGACCGAGTCCAGCGCCTCTACCAGCGGCACCCCGGCGGCAAACATGGTGGACATGGTGCGGGTCCAGCGCGCCACGGTGGATTTTTCCACCAGCGTACCGAACACGGGCAGTTTGAGCAGCACCCGATCCATGACGCGCTGCACCTTGAGGTTGCGCTTCCAAGCCTGCATAAAAAAATACAAGCCGCCGCCCAGTGCGCCAAACACAATCCACCAGTAAGCCACGAAAAACTCGCTGATGGCGATCACCAGCAGGGTGGGGGCCGGCAGATCGGCGCCAAAAGAGTCAAACACCTCTTCGAAAGCCGGAATGACGAAGATCATGATCACCACCACGACCACAAAGGCGACCACGATCACGGCCGTCGGGTACATCAGGGCCGACTTGACCTTGCTTTTGATGGCCTCGGTTTTTTCCATGTACGTGGCCAGGCGGTCCAGCAGCTCTTCCAGGATGCCTGCGGCCTCGCCCGCTTCCACCAGGTTGCAATACAGGGCATTGAAGTACAGCGGGTGTTTGCGAAAGGCGGCGCTGAGCGAGGTGCCGGTTTCGACGTCGGTGCGCACCTGGTTGAGCAGTTTGTTCACGCTCGGGTTGGGGTTGCCGCGCCCGACGATGTCAAAGGACTGCAGCAGTGGCACCCCGGCTTTCATCATGGTGGCCAGTTGGCGCGTAAAAATGGCGATGTCTTTGGGCTTGATGCGTCTGGCCGAAGCGGTTTTGCGTTTTTTGACCTTTTGCACCATCACGCCTTGGCGGCGCAGCGTGGCCTGCACCTGGTTTTCACCGGCGGCGCGCACTTCGCCGCGCACGGGTTTGCCGTTGCGGTCTTTGCCTTCCCACTCGAATACGTATTCTTTGATGTCTTTGCTGATCGCCGTCGCCATGATTCCCTCTTTCGGTTTTGCAGCAGGCCCACACGCCGGTGTGGTCAATCGTTGGTGCAGCCCAACACTTCCTCAAGGGAAGTGAGGCCCAGTTTAACCTTGCGCAGCCCCGATTCGCGTAAAGTGCGAACGCCTTCGGTGCGCGCTTGGGCCATGATTTCGTGCGCGCTGCCGCCGCGCAGAATGATGTGCTGCATCGCTTCGCTCATCGGCATGACCTGATAGATGCCCACCCGCCCCTTATAGCCGTTGTAGCAGGCCTTGCAACCCACCGGGCGCCACGGTTTCCAGCTGCCGTCGAGCTCCTCGGGCTTGAACCCGGCATCGAGCAGCGCTTGATCGGGTACGTCTTCGAAAGGTTGCTTGCACTGCGTGCACAAGCGCCGCGCCAGTCGCTGCGCAGTGACCAGATTGACGCTGGAGGCGATGTTGAACGGCAACACGCCCATGTTGATCAGGCGTGTGAGGGTGCCAGGGGCGTCGTTGGTGTGCAGGGTCGAGAGCACCAAGTGGCCGGTCTGGGCGGCCTTGATGGCGATGTCGGCGGTCTCTAGGTCGCGGATTTCGCCCACCATGATGATGTCGGGGTCTTGGCGCAAAAAAGACTTGAGCGCGGCGGCGAAGGTCAGGCCCGCCTTTTCGTTGACATTGACCTGATTCACCCCGGGCAGGTTGATCTCCGACGGGTCCTCGGCGGTCGAGATGTTGACGCCGGGCTTGTTCAAGATGTTGAGGCAGGTGTAGAGCGACACCGTTTTACCCGACCCCGTTGGGCCGGTCACCAGCACCATGCCGTAAGGGCGGCTGATAGCCTCAAGCAACAAGGCTTTTTCATCGGCTTCGTAGCCCAGCGCATCGATACCCATCTGCGCGCTGCTGGGGTCTAGGATGCGGATCACGATCTTTTCGCCAAACAGCGTGGGCAAGGTGCTGACCCGAAAATCGATCGTTTTGTCAGGCCCGACCTTGAGCTTCATGCGGCCATCTTGCGGCACGCGCTTTTCGGAGATGTCGAGTTTTGAGATGACTTTGATGCGCGAAGCCAATTTTTCTTTCAGGGCCACCGGTGGCGAGGCGATTTCGCGCAACTCGCCATCGATGCGAAAGCGCACCCGATAAAAATGCTCGTAGGGCTCGAAATGCAGGTCGGATGCCCGCATCGTGTAGGCATCGAGCAGCATTTTGTGCAAAAACCGCACCACAGGCGCGTCTTCGACTTCGGCCGACACCTTCTCGGAGCTTTCGGCGGCGGCCAGTTCAATGGCTTCGGTGTCGAACTCAAATTCGCCGCCCACGATGTGCTCGATCGCTTCGCTGGTGCTGGCGCTGGTGCTGTCGGTCAATTTGGTGAGTTTGTCCAGCTCGGCGATCACCCAGTCCACCGTGAGCTGGGTGGTGAACTTGATTTTTTCGGCGACGTCGGTGTGGGTGGGGTCGGCGGTGGCCACCGTGATGCGGTTGCCGCGACGGCTGAGCACCACAATCCGGAACTGCTTGGCGATTTTGGGGTCGAACACGCCTTTGGGCAGGCGCAGCACGTCGATGGCGTCGAGATCGATCAAGGGCGCAGCAAAGGTGCGCGACATGGTGTGCGCCAACTCGCGCGCGCTCAAGGCGCCGCTGCCCACCAGTTCGGCGATGAAGCTGCTTTTGTGCGCTTGGGCTTTGGCGTACAGCCCTTCAGCGCTTTGTTGGCTCAGGGTGCCGGCGGCGACCAGTGCGCGCGCCAAGCCCGGCAGGGCCATGCTGGAGATGGGGGCTTCGCTATCGATCATGGCAGTGGCTGGCTGGCGTGGGCGTCAAGGCAGGCGCGGCTGGGCCGTGGCCAAGCCGCTCGCATGAGGCCAGTTCGTGTATATTCGCGCCTGCTTTCACCTTGATGCGCGCACTTCGACGCATTTGGGTACTGTTTTAGGAGCTGACATGGATTTGCGCAAACTCAAGACCCTGATCGACCTCGTCTCGGAGTCAAATGTATCAGAACTCGAGATCACCGAGGCCGAGGGCAAGGTGCGCATCGTCAAAAGCCCGCCGGTGGCCGCACCTCTGATGCAAGCGCCCACCGCCGTGGCCATGCCGCCGGCGGCCCAGAGCGCCGCCGCGCTGGTTGCCGCCGGTGTCGCGCAGCCGGCGTCGGCTGCAGCGCCCGATGCGCCCGCAGCGCCCGCAGCGCCCGCAGCGCCCAAGGGGCAGGTGCTCAAATCGCCCATGGTCGGCACCTTTTACCGCGCCGCCAGCCCGGGGGCCAAGCCCTTTGTCGAGCTCGGGCAGGTGGTCAAGGTGGGCGATCCGGTGTGTATCGTGGAAGCCATGAAAATCCTCAATGAAATCGAAGCCGAGCACGCCGGCACGGTGACGCAGATTTTGGCCGAAAACGGCCAAGCGGTGGAATACGGGCAACCCCTGTTCGTGCTCGAGTGAGGGCGCAGCAGCCATGTTCAAAAAAATCCTGATCGCCAACCGCGGCGAGATCGCCTTGCGCGTGCAGCGCGCCTGCCGCGAACTGGGCGTCAAGGCGGTGATGGTCTATTCCGAGGCCGACCGCGATGCCAAATACGTCAAGCTCGCCGACGAGGCGGTGTGCATCGGCCCGCCGCCTTCGGCGCAAAGCTACCTCAACATGCCGGCCATCATCTCGGCGGCCGAAGTCACCGACGCCGAAGCCATCCACCCCGGCTACGGTTTTTTGAGTGAAAACGCCGACTTTGCCGAGCGCGTGGAAAAAAGCGGCTTCGTGTTCATCGGCCCCACGCCCGGGGCGATCCGCACCATGGGCGACAAGGTGGCGGCCAAGCAGGCCATGATCCGCGCCGGTGTGCCCTGCGTGCCCGGCTCCGAAGGCGCCTTACCCGACGATGCGGCCGAGGTCAAGCGCATCGCGCGCACCATCGGCTACCCGGTGATCGTCAAAGCCGCGGGCGGCGGCGGTGGCCGCGGCATGCGCGTGGTGCACACCGAAGCGGCGCTGCTGCACGCGGTGCAAACCACCAAGGCCGAGGCCGGGGCCGCCTTTGGCAACCCCGAGGTCTATCTAGAAAAGTTTTTGCAAAACCCGCGCCACATCGAAATCCAGATCCTGGCCGACAACTTTCGCAACGCCGTCTATCTCTACGAGCGCGACTGCTCGATGCAGCGGCGGCACCAAAAGGTGATCGAGGAAGCCCCGGCGCCGGGCATCGCGCGGCGCCTGATCGACCGCATCGGCGACCGTTGCGCCGCCGCTTGCAAAAAAATCGGTTACCGGGGCGCCGGCACCTTCGAGTTTTTGTACGAGAACGGCGAGTTCTACTTCATCGAAATGAACACCCGGGTGCAGGTCGAACACCCGGTGACCGAGGCCGTGACCGGCATCGACATCGTGCGCCAGCAGATCGCCATCGCTGCCGGCGAAAAACTGCCCTTCACGCAGCGCCAGATCGAGCTGCGCGGCCACGCCATCGAGTGCCGCATCAACGCCGAAGACCCCTACAAGTTCACCCCCTCGCCCGGGCGCATCAGCGCTTGGCACGCGCCCGGCGGGCCGGGGGTGCGGGTCGATTCGCACATCTACACCCACTACCTGGTGCCGCCGAACTACGATTCGATGATCGGCAAGCTCATCACCCACGGCGACACGCGCGAGCAGGCGCTGGCGCGCATGCGCTCGGCCCTGTCCGAGACCGTGATCGAGGGCATCAAGACCAACATCGCCCTGCACCGCGAGATCTTGGTGGACGCCAACTTCGAGGCCGGCGGCACCAACATCCACTACCTCGAAGCCTGGTTGGCGCAGCGTGAGCGCTGAACCGCTGGTTGGGGCCGAACCCCAAGGTGGGGCCGAGCCCGGAGGCACACAGGGCGCGCTGCACGAGCTGCTGCTGCTGGCCCCCGAGAGCCAAGTCGAGCCCTTGAGCGAGGCGCTGGAGGCGCTCGACGCCCTGAGCGTGTTGGTCGAAGACGCCGACGCCGACACGGACGCCGAGCGCGGTCTGTTTGGCGAGCCCGGCCTGCCTGCGCCCAAGGCGGGCTGGGCGCGCTCGCGCCTGACGGCGCTGTTTGCCAGCGCAGCGGCGGCGCACGAAGCGCAGCAGCTGCTGCAAGCGCAAGATTTTTTCGCCGGTTGCGAGGTCTGCGCGCTGCGGCCGGTGGCCGACACCGATTGGGTGCGCCTGACGCAGACGCAATTCGAACCGGTGCCGATCACGCCCACTTTTTGGATCGTGCCCAGTTGGCACGAGGTGCCGCCTGCGGCGCAGCAGGTGATCCGGCTCGACCCCGGGCAGGCCTTTGGCACCGGCACCCACCCCGGCTGGCGCAGCAGCCGCTGGCGGGCCGCAGCGTGCTCGATTACGGCTGCGGCTCGGGCATCTTGGCGATTGCGGCGGCCAAGTTTGCGGCGCAGCGCATCGATGCCGTCGATATCGACCCGGTGGCGGTGCAAACGGCGCAGCGCAACGCCTTGCACAACGGCGTGCAACTGCAAACCGGTCTGCCCGACCTGGCCTGCGGCACCTACGACGTGGTGCTGGCCAACATTCTGGCCACGCCGCTCAAGCTGCTGGCGCCGCTGCTGTGCGAGCATGTGGGCCTAGGGGGGCATCTGGTGTTGTCGGGTATTTTGCAGCGCCAAGCCAGCGAGTTGCAGGCCGCTTACGCGCCGTGGTTGCCGTTGCAAATCAGCGATGCCGAGGACGGCTGGGTTCTGATGACTGCGCACGCGCCTTGA
>Ga0208734_100108_pt1 | contig 28241 bp, 21 predicted proteins | sample Subbio2Aug_QV11A_FD_184824 | JGI IMG/M metagenome (GOLD analysis project Ga0208734, IMG submission 184824) | Serpentinite rock and fluid subsurface biosphere microbial communities from McLaughlin Reserve, California, USA - CR12Aug_QV11A (SPAdes) | ecosystem: Environmental > Terrestrial > Deep... | reverse complement strand
TTGATGGCCAACGCCGCGACCTTGCTCAGTTCTCCGCCCAATATCGAGAAGGTCGAACTGCTTGCAGCCAAACTGCCTGCATGACAACCCGGCCTTGACCCAATCAGGTCACGCTGCAGGATGGGGGCACGCGGCCCTACGCAGCGTCCCCCCTCGATTGCACTTGCCCATGGAGCTACCTTCCACAGCGATTGGGGGGGCAATATTGCAGCCAGAACTACCAAGCTGCGTCAGCAAGCAGGGGCAACATCAGGGCTAGCTGAGATGTTCCGATTCGTCGGGTAGTTATCGAGAAGTACCGATTGTTTGCAACGTGTCGGTACCGAGAGCCGTCTGGGTGAGCCAGATTTCCGGCTCATTGGAAGTCCGCAGTCCGCAAGCGCGGACTGATCAAGCGGGTTGTTCAAAATCAACAGCTTACCGTGAGGCCGTGCGGACTATTTCGAACTCCTGCGGGTTCCTGCGAACAGGATCGAACAGTTGCGGAGTTTCGGTGGGGTGGAACCCTGCGCCAAACCTGTGTAACTCAGCGCCTTAGAACCGCTGCGAACTCCTGCGGAAAGGTGCGGAATCCAGCCCCAACTGCCAACAATCCTACCAGTTCTGCCCGGCCGGGGTCACCAGACAAGTGCATCGTGCAGGACGCCAGTTCGATTCCCGTTTGCGGAATTGAACCCGCGTCCGCAGATCAGTCAGATGACCACAGTCGGTCATCATCCTGGGTCGCCGCCCAGAAGTCATCGAACAGCGCCAGCTTGGCTTCGTTGGCTGTCGGGTATGTCCTCGGACCGAATCGGTCCCCGATCTTGAAGCCCCAGCGCTTCGTCTTCGTCGGATAGACCACCAGGTTGTAGCCTTCGAGGTTGAGGAAGCTGTTCCCCTTGGCGGAGACCCGCCACTTGCGCTGCAGCCAGCGGGTCCGGCGCGCCGCCCGGTTACGCAGCCTTGCCTCGCGGCGCCTCGGTCCCTCGTAGTCGTCGCTCATCTTCCCGGCGCAGACGCACCCGACGTCGAAGTGCTCGTCCAGATCCGGATGCTCCATGATGTGGACGTAGCGGATCTTCTCGTTGCCGCACATCTGGCAGGTGGCGTAATCGGTTTCGTCTGCCGGACCGCCATCAGCCCGCAAGTCGACGACGTCAACGCACGTCCACCCCTTGTGCGGCACGCCAGCCGTGTCCCATCGGTTCCCGCTCATGCCTGCACTCCTCTTCCGGAGGCGGTGGGGTACCCCATCGCCAAATTCTGCTTGACAAGCAAGTAGAATATAACAAACATAGCAAACATGACAAAACAAAACGATTTTCCAGCGATACTCCGCGCCATCCGCGCGGCCCTCAATCTGACTCAGGAGCAGCTCGCCGAGCGCCTGGGCGTCTCCTTTGCCACGGTCAACCGATGGGAGGGCGGCGGTAATAAGCCGCAGCGTGCCGCGCAGGAGACCATCCTCGCGCTGGCGCGAGAGGCCGGGGTCGAGGGTGCTGAAAGCCCCCCGCCTGCTGAAGCGGCTGCCCAGGTGACCCGGCGTCGCACCGGGCGGGTGGCGGCTGCGCCCACCACCAAGCCGATGGAACAGATGCTCTGGGACGCCGCCTGCTCGATCCGGGGCGAAAAGGATGCGGCCAAGTTCAAGGATTACCTGCTGCCGCTGCTCTTCCTGAAGCGGCTGTCCGACGTCTTTGACGACGAGATCGAGCGGCTGGCCGAGGAGTATGGCGACCGCGCCACCGCCCTGGAGATTGCCGAGTCGGACCACTCGCTGCTGCGTTTCTACGTGCCCCCGCAAGCCCGTTGGGCGGTGATCAGCGGGCGTGAATCGTTCGACTGGCCGCTCGACGACCGTGGCCGCCCGACCGCACCCCGGGACATCGGCGAGCACCTGACCAAGGCCGTGCGTGCCGTGGTCAAGCAGAACCCGACGCTGTCCGGCGTGATCGACGTGGTGGACTTCGCCGCCGAACGCAATGGCGAGCGCGACATCAACCCGGCCAAGCTGCGTGGCGTGGTCGAGACGTTCTCCGACCCGCGCTACCGCCTCGGCCTCGCCGACGTGCAGCCCGATTTTCTCGGCCGCGCCTACGAATACCTGCTGCGCAAGTTCGCCGAAGGGTCGGGCCAGAGCGCGGGCGAGTTCTTCACGCCGACCGAGGTCGGTTTCCTGATGGCGCACATCCTGCGGCCCAAGCCCGGTGAGACCTGCCACGACTACGCCTGCGGCTCGGCGGGGCTGCTGATCAAGCTCCAGCTTGTCGCCCGCGAACTCGACCCCACCAGTCGCGTGCCGCTCAAGCTTTCTGGCCAGGAGTTGCAGGCCGAGAGTTATGCCGTGGCACAGATGAACGCCATCATCCACGACATGGAGGTGGAGCTGGCGCGCGGCGACACCATGATCAACCCGAAATTCCGCGAGGCCAGCGGCAAGATCCGTGGTCACGACATCGTGGTGGCCAACCCGATGTGGAACCAGCCGTTTGCGGCGGACCTGTTCGCCAACGATCCATTCGACCGCTTCCGTACTGCGGGGGGTGTTACCACCGGCAAGGGTGACTGGGCTTGGCTGCAGCACACGCTGGCCTGCCTGGATGACCACGGCCGTGCCGCCGTGGTGCTCGACACCGGTGCGGTCACGCGCGGCTCTGGCTCCAAGAACGAGGACAAGGAACGCAACATCCGCAAGTGGTTTGTCGATCAGGACTTGATCGACGGTGTGATCCTGCTGCCAGAAAACCTCTTCTACAACACCACGGCGGCGGGCGTGATCGTGGTGCTGAACAAGCGCAAGCCCGCTGCTCGCAAGGACAAGATCGTCCTGCTCAACGCCAGCCGCCACTTCCAAAAGGGCAAGCCGAAGAACTACCTGCCCGAGGAAGACATCCGGCCGCTCGCCGCGATGTACCTCAAATGCGAGCCGGTCGAGGGTGAGGTGGCTGTCATCACAAAACAGCAAGCTCAGGAGGCGGATTACAACCTGAGTCCTAGCCGCTGGGCAGGGCAAAGCGACGATGCTTCGCATCGGGACATGTCGCATCTAATTGCCGAATTGTCTCAGCTAGATGCGAAAGCATCCGAAGTGAACAAGGTGCTCTATCAACTGCTTTCCGGGGTGGGCAAATGAATGAACTCCCGGAAGGCTGGACTGTGGAACCTTTCAGTCAGGTAGCCAGTTATACGACGGGCCGCACGCCCGCGCGGGCAAACCCAGCGTATTGGGCAAAAGGTGAGCGTCAGGTGCCGTGGGTGGCAATTTCCGACATGGAGCAATACGGCACCATCGTCGAGACAGCTGAATCTGTCTCCGCACTTGCGTTTGAGAATGTATTCCGTGAACGCATCGTCCCTGCGGGCACACTCATCATGAGCTTCAAGCTGACCATTGGGCGAGTGGCGACGCTCGGCATTCCGGCATGTCACAACGAAGCCATCATCTCGATTTTTCCACGGGAAGGTGTAGATCAGCGTTACTTGGGATATTTCCTCTCACAGGTTGATTACACCGACCATCAAGACCGTCAGATCAAGGGCAACACGCTCAACCAATCCAAGATTGACCAGATTCAGGTTGCGCTTCCTCCATCCAAGGAACAGGCCCGCATTGCAGATGTTCTCGACAAGTGTCGGCTTGGTATCAATACCGAACGTACAGCGGAAAAAACAACAGAGGAACTCAAGCGTGCTTGTATGCGCGAGCTGTTTTCTCGTGGTCTGCGTGGCGAGCCCCAGAAGGAAACCGAGATCGGGCCAATGCCAGAAAGCTGGAAACCGCGAACGATCCTCGAACTCTGCGAAATCTGGAGCGGAGGAACGCCTCGAAAGTCAGTGACGGAGTATTGGAATGGCGACATCCCTTGGGTGTCAGGCAAGGACTTGAAGCGTCCGACACTCGATGATGCTATCGATCATGTGTCGGCTGCAGGCGTGGAGGCGGGAAGCCGTCTTGCGCCTGAGGGCACTGTTCTTCTTCTGGTACGTGGTATGGGTCTGGCCAAGGATCTCCCGGTCGCGGTGATCAATCGACCGATGGCTTTCAACCAGGACGTCAAGGCTTTGGTATCACGAGGGCACTACCCAGGACAGTTCTTGCGGTCCGCAATCTATGCCGGCAAAGAGCGGTTGCTCGGCCAGATCGTTCCGTCAGCGCACGGAACGATGACATTGAATCTGAACGATGTGGAGACCTTCAAGGTTGCTTGTCCAAGCGACCAGGATCAGGCCAAGGACATCGTGACCATTCTTCACACCCTCGATCGCAAGATTGACCTGCACCGGGCGAAGCGTGAAGTCTTGGAGGAACTCTTCGAATCTCTGCTGCGCAAACTGATGACTGGCGAGATAGCCGTATCGGATCTGGATCTGTCGGCGCTGTCCCCGGCCTCGACGCAACACGAGGAGGCCACGGCATGAGTACGCTCAAGATCAGCGAAGCGGGCACAGTGCAGTTCCCGATGGTCAAGCACGCGGTGGAGATCGGCTGGACGTCGATTACGCCGGAGGACGCACGCACTAAGCGCGGCGGCGAGGCGGGCACCTTCTTCCGCGACGTGCTGGAAGCCAAGCTTGCCGCGTTCAACCCCTGGATGTCCGCTGACGCAGTGCGCTCGGTGGTGGAAACCCTGGACGCGCTGCCGGCCACCATCGAGGGTAACCGCGAGCTGCTGGCCTGGCTGCGCGGCGAACGCCAGTGGTACGACGAGACCGAGAAGCGCCATCGACCAGTGACGGTGATCGACTTCGAGCACGTGGCGGATAACGTCTTCCATGTGACCTGGGAGTGGAAGATCAAGAGCCGCCCGCGCGCAAGGGCAACCGGGCCGACGTGATGTTCGTCGTCAACGGCGTGCCGGTGGTCATCGTCGAGCACAAGAACCCGAAGGACGGCGACGCCATCGAACGCGCGATCAAGCAATTGCGCCGCTACGAGCTGGAAACGCCGGAGCTGCTGGCGACGACCCAGCTGTTCAACGTGACGCACCTGCTCGATTACTGGTACGGCGTGACCTGGAACGCCAACCGGCGCGACATGGCGCGCTGGAAACAGGCGCCGGAGGAAACCTACCGCTTTGCGGTGCAAGCCTTCTTCGAGCCGACCGACTTCCTGCGCACGCTGCAGCACTGGATCTTGTTCTACGTGCAGGATGGCGAGACACGCAAGTCTGTGCTGCGCCAGCACCAGCGGCGCGCCATCGACGCCATCCTGGACCGCTGCGCCGACCCGGCCAAGACACGCGGCTTGGTGTGGCACACCCAGGGATCGGGCAAGACCTTCACGCTGCTGACGGCGGCGCGTCAGATCCTTGAGGACAAGGCGCGTTACGCCAATGCGACCGTGATCCTGGTGGTGGACCGCACCGAACTGGAAGGCCAGTTGAAAGGCTGGGTGGAGCGCCTGCTGGGCGAGATGCAGCAGCAGGACATCGCGGTCGAGAGGGCCAACAACAAGGCCAAACTGCAGTCCCTGCTGGATGCCGACTTCCGTGGCCTGATCATCTCGATGATCCACAAGTTCGAGGCTATCCGCAAAGACAGCTGCCTGCGCGACAACGTTTACGTGTTCATCGACGAGGCGCACCGGTCGGTGGCCAAGGATCTCGGCACCTACCTGATGGCCGCCGTGCCAAAGGCCACGATCATCGGTTTCACCGGTACGCCCATCGCGCGCACTTCGCAGGGCGAAGGCACCTTCAAGATCTTCGGCACGCAGGATGAGCTGGGCTACCTGGACAAGTACTCCATCGCCGAGAGCATCGCCGACGAGACCACGCTGCCCATCAAGCACGTGATGGCGCCGAGCGAGATGACGGTGCCGGCCGAACGGCTGGACAAGGAGTTCTTCGCGCTGGCCGAGAGCGAGGGCGTGACCGATGTCGAGGAACTGAACAAGGTGCTCGACCGCGCGGTCGGCCTGCGCACCTTCCTCACGGCCGACGACCGGATCGAGAAGGTTTCGGCCTTCATCGCCGAGCACTTCAAGGAGAACGTGCTGCCCTTGGGCTACAAGGCCTTCGTGGTGGCGGTGAACCGCGAGGCCTGTGCCAAGTACAAGAAGGCGCTGGACAAGCATCTGCCACCCGAGTGGAGCGCGCCGGTCTACACCGAGAACTCCGCCGATGTGGTGGATCGGCCGCTGGTGGCCGAGTTACAGCTCTCAGACGACGCCGAAGAGCAGGTGCGCTTGCTGTTCAAGAAGCCCACCGAGAACCCGAAGATCCTGATCGTCACTGACAAGCTACTCACGGGCTACGACGCGCCGCCGCTTTACTGCTTGTACCTCGACAAGCCGATGCGCGACCATGTCCTGCTGCAGTCGATTGCACGGGTGAACCGGCCTTATGTAGACGCGAACGGTGTGCAGAAGCGCGTCGGCTTGGTGGTCGACTTTGTCGGTGTGCTGCGCGAGCTAAAAAAGGCGCTGCAGTTCGATTCCAGCGACGTCAGCGGCGTGATTGAGGACCTCGACGTGCTGCTGCAGGACTTCCTGCAACGCATCGAGCAGGCCAAGAAGGACTACCTGGAGTCAGACGCCGGCGGCACCCCCGACGAGCGGCTGGAGCGCCTGGTGTTCGGACGCTTCCTGACGCCCGAGGCGCGTAAGACCTTCTTCGAGAGCTACAAGGAGGTCGAGGCGCTGTGGGAGATCCTCTCGCCCGACCCGGCGCTGCGTGACCACATCGCGACCTACAAGCAGCTCAGTCAGCTATATGCGGCCGTGCGCAATGCTTACGCCGAAAAAGTCGGGTTCGTGGCTGACCTGGCCTACAAGACGCGGCGTCTGATCGAGGAAAGCGCCGAGCAACATGGTCTTGGACGATTGACCAAGACCGTGACCTTTGATGTGGCGACCCTGAAGTCATTGCGCAGTGAGGATGGGACCGATGAGGGCAAAGTGTTCAACCTTGTGCGCGGTCTGCAGCACGAGATTGACGAGGACCCTGCCGCAGCACCGGTGCTGCAACCGCTGAAAGATCGTGCCGAGCGCATCCTGAAGGATCTGGAAGAGCGCAAGACGACCGGTCTGGCGGCGATGGACCAACTGGCGGCGTTGGCTGCCGAGAAGGAAGCGGCCATGAAGGCGGCGCGCGACAGCGGCCTGTCTGCTCGTGCCTTTGCAGTCGCCTGGGTACTGCGTGAGGATGCGGCCGTCAAGGCAGCGGGCATCGACCCCATGACACTGGCCAAGGATGCCGAAGAGTTGCTCGGGCGTTTCCCGAATGCCTCGGTCAACGCCGACGAGCAGCGACGGCTCCGTGCGTCGCTCTACAAGCCCCTCCTCGCGCTGGCGCAGGACGAGCGGGCACGGGTCGTCGATCTCGTTGTGCGTTTGCTGCTCACGGAGGGTGGCGAATGAAATCGTCCCTGTACCCGGCGCAGGACTTGCGACGCCGCGCACTGGCCTGGGCGGTCAAGTTGAAGGTGAATCCCCGCGTGGTTCGGGTGCAGGAGATGCGCAGGAAGTGGGGTTCCTGTTCATCGGCGGGAACCGTCACCTTGGCCACTGACTTGCTCGACCAGGATGAGCCTTTCCAGGATTACGTCATCGTTCATGAACTGCTTCATCTGCGTTACGCGAACCACGGGAGGATGTTCAAGGCGCTGATGAGTGCACATGTCCCGGGTTGGCGCACGATCGAGCAACGCCAGATAGGCGATGCAGATGGCGCATCCGTTGAGCGGCTCTCCCGCAAACCGAGCGGTCATGCCCGATGACGATGCAATAACAAAAGGATCTGCTGCAATGCGCTTCATCGCCGGCCCGCTCAACAAACAACTGCTACAAAACCTGCTGGGCGAGGTGATTGAATCCTGCACGCGCGTTCGCGCGGCCGTCGCTTACGCCAGCCGCGACAACATGAAGTTGTTCGAGGCCTGCGCGCAGCACCTGAAGCCCCTGGAGTTCTTTGGCCGCTACGACCACACGGTGGCTGTCGATCCCGCCGTTTTGAAGTGGTTTCTGGATAAGGCCAGCCCGAACTACGACTGCAAGCTCGTGCCCGACATCCTGCACGCCAAGATCATCTGGTGGGTGGATGCCGGTGCCTACATCGGGTCTGCCAACCTGTCTGACCGGGCTTGGATATCGAACATCGAAGCGGGCACCTTTCTGCCCCACGACGAACTCGTCGAAACGGGTATGGAGCGTGAGCTGCAGCGCTTCTTTGAGGAAGTGGATGACCGTGCCCGGCCTCTGACCAAGGAGATCTACCAGGAGCAGCTGCGCTTGGCGGACCGGCGGTCTGAGTTGTCGAAGCGCGAATACGGACTTGAGCAGCAGTTCGACAAGGACCGCTTGCTGCCGAAGAACCACGGTCTGGTGTTTGTCGACACGAAGAGATCGTCTGAAAAGCGCTTCCAGAAGTTCGAGCAGGACTGGAACGACACGCTGCAGGTGATGCGATCCATCGCGTCCAGGGTTGCGGCACCGGGTGCCAAGCCCGCCTGGATCGATGCGTCGGTGGCTCCCGGCGTTCAAGCGGATCAGTTCCTGCACGCCTATTACTACAAGCAGGTCAAGGATGGAAACCGTCATCCTTACGAGGAGTTCTTCGACAGGAACTCGAAGAACCCTGAGCTGGCGCTGCGCGACGCGCTGGAGTGGTGGCATGACGCCGACTTCGACCACTCGTTTGAAGAACGCACCATTTACGAGTGGTCGCCCCGGCTGCGTGAGCTGCTGGCACGCGATCGCATTCTCAAATTGACCGAGCAGGAGTTCGTGGATGCCGTTTCCCGGGTGCACGCGATCCGAGACCACGCCATCAAGCAGGAAAACGAGCACTTAGGCTTGCCCGACCGACCGCAGGCCGGCGACGACAAGGTGGAAAAGTTCGGCGAGTGGCTCTGGCGGCAGCGATCTCGCGAAGGGCGGACGGTGCTTGAGCTGTTGAACTACGTCGTCTGGGGCAACGGAAGTGTTTCAGCCCGGCTCTGGAACGCGATCCGCAGCGACGACTGGGCCATTCCGCACATTGGCCTGAGCAGTCTCGGGGAAATCGTCGGCTGGGCGCGCCCAGACGAGTTTCCGCCAAGGAACATGCGCACGAGCAAGGGGCTGCGGGCGCTCGGTTACAACGTGAGGATCGGTGTTTGATCTGCGGCCGTGGGCGGCGCCCGCAAGGTCCCGATCAACCCACCGTCCCCTGCGCCGGACCGGCCCGCCCTGGCATACCGTCCTTGAAGATTTGAGTCACATCAATCGGCCAGCAGGTCGCTGGATGTTGACTCTTGACTTTCGGCATGTTAGGCGCAATATCTTGCAAAGTCTTGCAAGAACTTCCTCAGGCGAGGCCGCGTGACGACGGAACTTGTGGGGGTGGTATGACAGCGCGCCAGCAGGCGATCTTCACACTCGACGAGTTGGCTGCCTACTTGAAAGTCGGCAAGCGGACGCTTTACCGGCTCGCCGCGCACGGGGAGATTCCGGCCTTCAAGGTCGGCGGGACGTGGCGGTTTCGTCAAAGTGAAATCGATCGATGGATCAATGATCAGATCCAAGCAGGCAGAAAGAAGGAGGTGATACGCACAGATGAGCAGCCAAAGTCAGCGGTACACTCCGTGTCGTCTGGGCGCGCTGTCCGTCGCCGCAGGCAAACGGAGTGAGCGAGAGTCTTCAATTTTTCTTCTGGAGGTGTGACATGGACATTGATTTCAAGAAATTGGCTCCCTGGAACTGGTTCAAGAAGGAGCAGGAAGAACAACAGAGCACTGCCTCGCTCCCGGTGCAGCGCAATGACCTGCCGGTGGCGGGTGGGCCCGTCAGTCCCATCCTGCAATTGCATCGCGAGATCGACCGCCTGTTCGACGACGCGTTTCGAGGCTTCGGTTTCCCGACGCTGGCCATGCCACGCTGGCCGTCGGACTGGCCGGGCATGCTGAAGCCGGCGCTGGACATCCAGGAGACCGACAAGCAGTACAAGATCGCCCTGGAAGTACCCGGCATCGAGGAGAAAGACATCCAGATCACGCTCGACAACGACGTGCTGCTGGTGCGCGGTGAAAAGCGTCAGGAGCAGGAAACGAAAGACGGCGGTTTCCACCGGGTGGAGCGCTCCTACGGCAGCTTTCAGCGCGCTCTGAACCTGCCGGCCGATGCCAACCAGGACACGATCAAGGCCGCATTCAAGAATGGCGTGCTCACGATCACGATGGACAAGCGCGAGGCCAGTACGCCCAAGCAGGGGCGCTCGATCCCGATCAACGGCTGACGCGGGGCAGCGCGTTTTTCTCAAAAACCACAAAGAGATGAGGCACCGTGATCGGCGGTGCCTCGTCAGATCAATCTTTACAGGAGCATCAGCATGGCCAGAAAACAATGCCAAGTCTGCGGCCAGCCCGCCACGGTGCGGGTGGAAGCCAATCTCAATGGTCGCCACAGCACCATGCTGTTGTGTGACGATCACTATCGCCAACTGGTGCGCCAGCAAAAGCGCACCGTCTCACCGCTGGAAGCCTTGTTCGGCTCGCGCAGCGGGCTGTTCGAAGACTTCCTTGGCAGCGACTTCTTCCGCATCGGTGACGACGCACCGTCCATGGCGGCCGATACCGACGAGGTGGTCGATGCCTCGTTCGGCGAACCCGCCCCGGCTGGTACGGGCACCGCGCGCCGTCGCGGCAGCGGGCTCGCCAGCCGCATCAGCGAACAGTCCGAGGCCCTGTTGCAGGAGGCCGCCCGACACGCTGCAGAGTTCGGGCGCGCCGAAGTCGATACCGAACACCTGCTGCTGGCGCTATCCGACAGCGACGTGGTCAAGACCATCCTGGGGCAGTTCAAGATCAAGGTCGATGACCTCAAGCGCCAGATCGAATCCGAAGCCAAGCGCGGCGATAAGCCGTTCGAGGGCGAGATCGGCGTGTCGCCCCGGGTCAAGGACGCGCTCAGCCGTGCTTTCGTGGCCTCCAACGAACTCGGCCACTCTTATGTCGGGCCGGAGCATTTCCTGATCGGGCTCGCCGAGGAAGGCGAAGGTTTGGCGGCCAACCTGCTGCGCCGTTACGGCCTCACGCCGCAAGCGCTGCGCCAGCAGGTAAGCAAGGTGGTCGGCAAAGGGGCCGAGGATGGCCGCGCCGAGACGCCGACCAACACGCCGGAACTCGACAAGTATTCGCGCGACCTCACCAAGATGGCGCGCGAGGGCAAGCTCGATCCGGTCATCGGCCGCGCGCAGGAGATCGAGACGACCATCGAAGTGCTGGCCCGGCGCAAGAAGAACAACCCGGTGCTGATCGGCGAGCCCGGCGTCGGCAAGACCGCCATCGTCGAAGGGTTGGCGCAGCGCATGGTGGCCGGCGAAGTGCCCGAGACGCTGCGCGACAAGCGCCTGGTCGAACTCAACATCAACGCCATGGTGGCAGGCGCCAAGTACCGCGGCGAGTTCGAGGAGCGCGTGCAGAAGGTGCTCAAGGAAGTGACCGAGCACCAGGGCGAGCTGATTCTCTTCATCGACGAGGTGCACACCATCGTCGGTGCAGGCCAGGGTGGCGGCGAAGGCGGGCTGGACGTGGCCAACGTGTTCAAGCCGATGATGGCGCGCGGCGAACTGAACCTGATCGGCGCCACCACGCTCAACGAGTATCAGAAGTACATCGAGAAGGACGCCGCGCTGGAGCGTCGCTTCCAGCCGGTGATGGTGCCCGAGCCGACCGTGGCGCAGACCATGATGATCCTGCGCGGCCTGCGCGACACCTTCGAGGCGCACCACAAGGTCAGCATCACCGAGGATGCGATCATCGCCGCCGCCGAGTTGTCGGACCGCTACATCACCGCGCGCTTTTTGCCGGACAAGGCCATCGACCTGCTCGACCAGGCTGCCGCACGCGTGAAGCTGTCGGCCACGGCCCGCCCGGTGGCGGTGCAGGAGCTGGAGTCCGAACTGCACCAGCTGCGGCGTGAGCAGGACTATGTGGCCTCGCGCAAGCAATACGACAAGGCCGCCGAGCTGGGCAAGCGCATCGAGGCCAAGGAGACTGAACTCAAGAAGCTCGTCGAGGAATGGGAACGCGAGCGCGCCTCGGGCAGCGCCGAAGTCAAAGCCGAGCATGTCGCGCAGATCGTCTCGCGCCTGACCGGCATTCCGGTCAACGAGCTGACGGTGGAAGAACGCGAGAAGCTGCTGCATCTGGAGCAGCGGCTGCACGAGCGCCTGGTGGGCCAGGACGAAGCAGTGCGCGCGGTGGCCGATGCCGTGCGGTTGTCGCGCGCGGGCCTGCGCGAAGGCAGCAAGCCGGTGGCGACTTTTCTGTTCCTCGGGCCGACCGGCGTGGGCAAGACCGAGCTCGCCAAGGCGCTGGCCGAGTCCATCTATGGCGATGAAGGTGCGCTGCTGCGCATCGACATGTCCGAGTACGGTGAACGCCATACCGTGGCACGCCTGGTGGGGGCGCCTCCGGGTTACGTCGGCTACGACGAGGGTGGCCAGCTCACCGAGAAGGTGCGGCGCAAACCCTACAGCGTGTTGTTGCTCGATGAGATCGAAAAAGCGCACCCCGACGTCTACAACATCCTGCTGCAGGTGTTCGACGACGGGCGGCTCACCGACGGCAAGGGCCGGGTGGTGGATTTCACCAATACCATCATCATCGCCACCTCGAACTTGGGCTCGGACATCATCCAGCGTCGGCTGAAGGCCCGTGGCGCCGCCGGCGAGGAATACGAGAAGACCAAGGGCGAGGTGATGGACGTGCTGCGCGGACACTTCCGCCCCGAGTTCCTCAACCGCATCGACGAGATCATCGTCTTCCATGCGCTGGGCAAGGAGGAGATCCGCCATATCGTCGGCCTGCAGCTCGATCGTGTGGCCCGCAACGCCGCCAGCCAGGGCGTGACGCTCGCCTTCGATCAGACCTTGATCGATCACTTCGCGGAGGAAGGCTACAAGCCCGAGTTCGGCGCGCGTGAGCTCAAGCGGCTGATCCGCAGCGAGCTGGAAACTGCTCTGGCGCGCGAGATGCTGGGTGGCGGTATCGGCAAGGCCGATCACGCCAGCGCCCGCTGGGACGACAAGGCCGAACGGGTGGTCTTCGAGCGCCAGGAGCCACCCGCGAAGCCGGCCGAGCCTGAGAAGCCCGATGCCGCGAACGTGGCCGAGACGCCGCCGAGCGACGCGAGCAAGCCTGCGCGCAAGAAGAAGTCAGCGGGCGGCGAATCTTGAGTCATGGGGAGGCTGTCGTGTCCGACCCCAACGGGCTGACATGGGCAGCCACCCTCGTGTCGCTGGCGGTCGCTATCCCCACAGCGGGGCACGCGATCATCTACAAGCGTGACCCGCGATCGGCCACGCTGTGGGTGCTGCTGATCGCGCTGTTGCCGCTGGGCGGTTCGCTGCTGTATGGGCTGTTCGGCATCAACCGTTACCAGCGGCGGGCGCGGCGGCTGTTTCCGGGGGCAGATCCTGCTGTTCGGCAGGACCTCGCGCCTACGATGCCCCAGGCCGTATCGGCGCCGTTTGCCGGCCTGGCGCACCTGGTGGGACGTGCCACCGGCCAGTCGCTGACCAGCGGCAACCGCATCGAGCCGCTCGTCGATGGCGAGCAGGCCTACCCGGCCATGCTCGCTGCCATCGAGTCGGCGCGGCACAGCGTCGCGCTGGCTTCGTACATCTTCGACAGCCAAGGCATCGGGGCGCAGTTCGTCGATGCGCTGCGCCGGGCTCATGAGCGCGGCGTGCAAGTGCGGGTGCTGATCGACGACGTCTATGCCCGCTGGAGGCCCCGCAGCGCCTACCGCGCCTTGCAACGCGCCGGCGTTCCGGCAGCTACGTTCAACCCGACGTTGATTCCCGCGCGCCTGCATGCCGCGCATCTGCGCAATCACCGCAAGCTGCTGGTGATCGATGGCGAGACAGGTTTCACCGGTGGCATGAACATCTGCAGCCCGTATTGGCGGCCCGATGCGCCGGAGCAGGCCTGTCACGATTTGCACTTTCGTCTGCGCGGGCCGGTGGTTGCGCATCTGATGCGGTGCTTCACCGATGATTGGTGCGATACCACGGGCGAGCGGCTCAGCAAGGGTTTCTGGGGCGAACCGCCCGCAACGGCTGATGAGCAAGGAACCTCTTGGGCGCGCGGCATCGAGGCCGGTCCCGATGAGGCCCTGGACAGGATGCGCTGGACCTTCATGGGCGCTTTGAGCGCGGCGAAGCATTCGGTGCGCATCTGGACACCTTACTTCGTGCCCGATCAGCCGATGATCGCGGCGCTGAGCACGGCCGCGTTGCGCGGCGTGCGCGTCGAGGTGCTGACGCCCGCAAACGGCGACCATCCCACGGTGCAATGGGCCGCGCGCGCCCACTACTGGCAGGTGCTGGAGCACGGTGTACGCATCTTCGAACGGCCTGGCCCGTTCGACCACAGCAAGCTGATGCTGATAGACGGCCAGTGGTGCTGCCTGGGTTCTGCCAATTGGGATGCGCGCAGCCTGCGCCTCAACTTCGAGTTCAATGTGGAGGTGTACGACACCGCGCTGTCTACGCGGCTGGAATCCCTTTTTGATGCCGCTCGTGATGCGTCGGGCGAGATATCGGCGAAGGCGTTGCGCGCCCGCCCGCTGGCCATCCGCTTGCGCGACGGGGTGGCCCGTCTGTTCACCCCCATTCTCTAGCGACACGACTTGCGAGGAACATTGCCCATGGAAAAGAAAGATCAATGGAACATTGGCTACTGGATCGTCGCCGGCCTGTTGCTGCTGACGCTGCAGAACTACTGGCAGGCGGCCAAGACCGTCGAGCCCGTGCCCTACAGCGAATTCGAGAAGGCGCTGGCCGAGGGGCGCGTCGCCGAAGTGCTGGTGTCGGACCGCACGGTCACCGGGCGCCTGAAATCGCCGGACAGCCGGGGCAAGACCACCATCGTGGCCACCCGTGTCGAACCCGACCTGGCCGAGCGGCTGTCCAAGTACGACGTGCCCTATGCGCGGGTGGTGGAAAGCACCTGGCTACGTGATGTGCTCTCCTGGATTCTGCCGGCGGTGGCCTTCTTCGGCGTCTGGTTCTTCCTGTTCCGCCGCTTCGCCGAGAAGCAGGGCATGGGTGGCTTCCTGAGCATCGGCAAGAGCCGTGCCAAGGTATTCATGGAGAAGAACACTGGCGTGACCTTTGCCGATGTCGCTGGCGTCGATGAAGCCAAGGCGGAGTTGGTTGAGATCGTCGATTTCCTCAAGAATCCGCAGGAGTATGGACGGCTCGGGGCGCGCATCCCGAAAGGTGTGTTGCTGGTTGGCCCGCCCGGCACGGGCAAGACCCTGCTGGCCAAGGCCGTGGCGGGCGAGGCCGGGGTACCGTTCTTTTCCATCTCAGGCTCGGAGTTCGTCGAGATGTTCGTCGGCGTGGGTGCAGCGCGCGTGCGCGACCTGTTCGAGCAGGCCCGCGGGCAGGCGCCGGCCATCATCTTCATCGACGAGCTCGATGCGCTGGGCCGCGCGCGCGGTGTCGGCGGCCCCATCGGCGGCCACGACGAGCGCGAGCAGACCCTCAACCAGCTGCTCACGGAGATGGACGGCTTCGACAGCTCGGTCGGGCTGATCATCCTCGCCGCCACCAACCGCCCCGAAATCCTCGACCAGGCGCTGCTGCGCGCCGGTCGCTTCGACCGTCAGGTGCTGGTGGACCGGCCCGACAAGAAGGGACGGCTGGACATCCTGAAAGTCCACGTCAAGAAGGTGACGCTGGCTCAGGATATCGATCTCGAACAGGTGGCTGCGCTGACCACGGGCTTTTCGGGTGCAGACCTCGCGAACCTGGTCAACGAGGCCGCGCTGGCCGCGACCCGGCGCAAAGCGTCCGCCGTGGAGTTGCAGGATTTCACCGCCGCCATCGAGCGCATCGTGGCGGGCCTGGAGAAGAAAAACCGAGTGCTCAATCCCAAGGAGCGGGAAACCGTGGCCTATCACGAGATGGGGCATGCGCTGGTGGCGCTGGCGCTGCCCGGCACCGATCCGGTACACAAGATTTCAATCGTTCCGCGTGGCATCGGTGCACTCGGCTACACCCTGCAGCGGCCCACCGAAGACCGATTTCTGATGACACGTGCCGACCTGGAGCACAAGATCGCCGTGCTCCTGGGAGGGCGCGCGGCTGAGAAGCTCGTGTTTGGCGAGCTGTCCACAGGGGCTTCAGACGATCTCGCGCGGGCCACCGACATCGCCCGCGACATGATTACGCGCTTCGGCATGGATGAGGGCTTGGGGTACGTTGCTTTTGAGGCACAGAGGCCGCGTTTTCTTGATGCGCCTGAACTGGTACAGGGTGGCTGCCGGGTAGCCGAATCGACTCAGACACGCATCGACCAAGCCATCCGTGACATCGTGATGGGTGTGTTTGATCGTGCATACCGAATTCTCGAAATTAACCGAGAAGTGCTGGAGCGGTGCGCGCGCGAACTGCTCGCACGGGAAACGCTGGATGAATACAGCATCCGGCAACTGACGCAAGGGCTACAGTTCGAATCCCCATGTCACGGCGGCCCAACTGCTGGAGCCATTACTTCCTCTGTGTCCCAAGGAGCCACCTCATGAGTGACAGCATTCATATCGTCTGCCCACACTGCCAATCCATCAATCGCGTGCCAGCCAACAAGTTGGCAGAGAAGCCCAATTGCGGGCGGTGCCAGCACCCGCTGTTCACCGGAGAACCCATTGATCTGACCACAGCGACCTTCGCCCGTCATCTGGAGCGCAGTGACCTGCCGCTGCTGGTTGACTTTTGGGCGCCGTGGTGTGGACCGTGCAAGATGATGGCGCCGCAGTTCGAGCAGGCAGCCTCCCTGCTTGAACCCAAGGTGAGGTTGGCCAAGGTAAATACCGAGGCCGAGCCTCACCTGGCCGCCCAGTTCGGTATTCGCAGCATTCCAACCCTGATTTTGTTCCGGGGGGGACATGAGGTTGCACGTCAGGCGGGCGCCATGGGCGCGCAGGACATTATGCGCTGGGTGGCTTCGCAATTGCCCCGGTGATTCAGGTGTGATCGAGTCGTCTTCTCGGACTCTCCGTTCCATTAACGTTTCATTGAAAGAGAGAGCGCAACGCTTATGAATAAAGAATCTGGCCACACGGCCCTTGACGAGATACGCTCCCAGTGGCGGTTGATGACGGTTTACGAGCGCTTCGAGCAGTTCGTTGCCATCACGCTTTCGGGCGTCATCGCGTTGGTAATTGTGATTTCGCTGATTCAGTTGATTCGGCTGGTGTTCACACTGCTCGTCATGGATGCGCTGAATCCACTGGATCATAAGGTTTTCCAGCTGGTGTTCGGTGCCACCATGACGCTGCTGATCGCCATGGAATTCAAGCATTCGATCGTCAAAGTGGCTCTGCGCAAGGAAAGCATCATCCAGGTCAAGACCGTCATTCTGATCGCGATCCTGGCACTGGCCCGCAAGTTCATCATCCTAGAACCCGACGTTGATCCTGCCAAAGTGGCCGCGCTGGCGGGGACGGTACTGGCCTTGGGTCTGACCTATTGGCTCATGCGTGAACGCGATGACCGCAAGAGCGAGTAATGGAGGCATGACCCCCTATGGTCTAGCCGGCCGACACGATGCCAGGTCGAGGCACCGCTGGCTCAATCGCTTTCAAACCGCGCTGCTGGTTTTGACCCTGGTGGGGATCGCAGCTGCCGCTGGCAGTCTGCTGTTCGGCGAGATTGGCCTTTGGCTGGCACTGGCAACCTGCGCACTGACCCTGCTGATCGAACCTGCCGCCGCCTCCGCGATGACCTTGCGCCTCTATGGCGCCCGTCCTTTGCATTACCAGGAAGCCCCCGCAATCTGGTCGTTGCTGCGAGCGCTCGCAGCTCGCGCAGGATTGCCGAACACGCCGGTTCCGTACTATGTGCCCAGCGACATCGTCAATGCCTTTGCCACCGGCTCCAGGCGCCTTGCCTCCATTGCCCTCACCGATGGCCTGCTCCGCAGCCTGAGTATGCGCGAACTGCAAGCCGTGCTGGCGCATGAAGTCGCGCACATCGCTCAAGAAGATCTTCGTGTCATGGGCTTGGCCGATTCGATCAGCCGGCTCACGAACCTGCTGGCGTTGTTGGGTCAGGTCGCGCTCCTGATCAGCATGCCAGCCTTGCTGGTCGGTGCAGCAGAAATTAACTGGATTGGCTTACTGTTGTTGGCCGCTTCGCCGCAACTGGCACTGCTCGCACAGTTGGGTCTGTCACGTGTGCGAGAGTTCGATGCCGACCGGATGGCAGTAGAGCTGACGGGAGATCCGCACGGGCTCGCCTCGGCGCTGGCGAAGATCGAGCGGGTGAGCCGCTCGTGGCGCGCCTGGATGTTGCCCGGCTGGGGGAATCCCGAACCGTCCTGGTTGCGCACGCATCCGGCGACAGAGGATCGTATCGCGCGCCTGATGGCGTTGGCGCCTCAGCCATCGCAGGCCCTGCCGTACCAAACGGAATATCTCGCGCCAAGGTCGTTCGCCCCGATGCGCCCGCCACGCCGGGGCCTGAGCGGCCTTTGGCGCTAAATCACTCGAAAGGAACCCCCGCCATGGCTTACCACGATCCTTACCCACAACGCCCAGCTCCGGATCATTTCGTCCGGCGGTGGCTCTTCATCACTGCGTGCGTTGCCGCACTCATGCTGTTCTGGCAGTTCCTGCCCGCCATCGAGGCCTGGTTCAGCCCGCGCCAAGCCGCTGAGCGCACCGTCACGCCGCGTGGCGATCTGGCCGCTGACGAACAGGCCACCATCGAACTGTTCGAGAAATCCCGGGGATCGGTGGTCTACATCACGACGTCCCAACTGGTACGAGATGTCTGGACGCGCAACGTCTTTTCCGTGCCGCGCGGGACGGGTTCGGGTTTCATCTGGGATGACGCCGGTCATGTCGTTACCAACTTTCATGTGATTCAGGGGGCGTCGGAGGCCACTGTCAAACTGGCCGACGGCCGCGATTACCAAGCCGCGCTGGTCGGCGTGAGTCCGGCCCACGATATCGCGGTGCTCAAAATCGGCGTCGGTTTCCAGCGCCCGCCCGCCGTTCCGGTCGGCACCAGCGCAGACCTCAAGGTGGGACAAAAGGTGTTCGCCATCGGCAACCCCTTCGGCCTGGATTGGACACTCACCAACGGCATCGTGTCCGCGCTCGATCGATCGCTGCCCGGGGAATCTGGCGGAGTGACCATCGAACACCTGATTCAAACCGATGCCGCCATCAATCCCGGCAACTCGGGTGGGCCGTTGCTCGATTCGGCCGGCCGCCTGATCGGCATCAACACAGCGATCTACAGCCCATCCGGTGCATCGGCTGGGATCGGCTTCGCCGTGCCGGTGGACACGGTCATGCGTGTGGTGCCACAACTCATCAAGACCGGCAAATACATCCGTCCGGCGCTTGGGATCGAGGTAGACGAGCAGCTCAACCGCCGATTGCAGGCACTGACCAGTACCGAAGGCGTGTTTGTGCTCCGTGTCGCCCCTGGCTCAGCGGCGCAAAAGGCGGGGCTGAGCGGTATCACCGTTGGCCCCGAAGGCTTCGTGCCGGGAGACCGTATCACAGGCATAGACGGCGCTCCCGTCGACGATGTCGCCAAGCTGCTCGCACGTCTTGACGACCGAAAGGTAGGAGATGTTGTCGTCTTGTCGGTTGAGCGGGCCGGTAAGCCACGGGAAGTGCGCGTGGAGTTGCAACCTGGCGCCTGATCTGGAGTTGAGGACTTCTGAGGATCGGCAAAGAATAACTGTTGATTTCCACCCAGAAGTGACCCGGTGGGGATGCGGACAAAAACTTGGACTACCAGGAGGTAGTTCATGTATTCCTACGAAGATCGCATTCGAGCCGTCGAGCTCTATATCAAGCTGGGCAAGCGAGTCAGGCCCACCATCAGGCAGCTGGGTTATCCGACGAAGAATTCTTTGAAGGGTTGGTACAACGAGTACCAGCAAAAGCTCGACTTGTCAGCCGGCTATGCGGGTCGGGAACCCAAGTTCTCGCAGGCGCAGAAAGCTACGGCCCTCGAGCACTACCTCACCCATGATCGATGCATCGCTGCCACTATGAGGGCTTTGTACCGATCCTTTTATCGCTGCGCCGCTTGTGGTTATCACTATACGACGCACACACAAATCAAAATAGAGTCATGGACAGATTCTAGGGCAGACCATATACTTTCTGCAATAACCCGTACAAGCATTCGCTAACCCGAACGAGCCAGCCAGGATGTCGAACGAACAGCTTGCAGATCTAACCCAGCCACAACGCGACCGGCTCGCGTTCGTGGAGTTGCGCGTGCGCTTCATCGGGGAGATACGCCGTCAGGACTTGGTCACTCGGTTTGGCATCCAGTCCGCCGCCGCATCCAGGGATCTGGCGCTGTACAAGGAGTTGGCCCCGGGCAACATCGACTACGACCCCAAGGGCAAGTCCTACGTCATGGGGCCGGATTTCCGGCCCGTGTTCGACTTCCCCCCGGAGCGGGTGCTGTCGTGGCTGACCCAGGGCTTTGGCGACGGTGAGCCGATGCGGCTCAAGGCGTGGGTAGCCAGCGAGAGCCCGTCACGGCTCACGCATCCGGATCTGGATGTGCTTGCGAGCGTGACCCGTGCGATTCACCAGGAGTGTCCGCTCGGTATTGAGTACCACTCCATTTCCAGCGGCCGCACCGAGCGGGAGATCGTCCCGTTCGCGCTGATCGACAACGGCCTGCGCTGGCACGTCCGCGCCTTCGACCGGAAATCCCAAGAGTTCCGGGATTTCGTCATCACGCGGATCAAGCGCCCGTTCCTTATGAGGGATGCAGATGTGCAGCCCCATGAGCGCAGTGATCAGGACATCCAATGGACCCGGATCGTGGAGCTGGAGATGGTGCCGCACCCGGACCAGCCCCGCCCTGAAATTACGGAGATGGATTACGGCATGGTTCGCGGGTCACTACGGATGAAGCTGCGTGCTGCCACCGCGGGATACATCTTGCGGCAGTGGAGTGTGGACTGCTCTCCGGACCACAGTCTGCGCGGTTATGAATTCAGGCTCTGGCTGAAAGATCACCTGGCGCTGTACGGCGTCAAGAACGCTGTGTTGGCGCCGGGGTACCGCTCGCCCGACCAAAACAAGGGAGAGCAATAACGTGGCCTACGACCAAAAACGCGCGCTGGAACTTCTCCGCATCGGCTCCGGACGCGCCGATGCCACTTTCCGCGACGGCCAAGAAGATGCCATTCGTCACATCGTCGAAGGCAAAGGGCGCTTGCTGGTCGTGCAGAAGACCGGTTGGGGTAAGAGCTTTGTCTACTTCATCGCGACCAAGTTGCTGCGGGAAGCTGGAGCCGGCCCGGCGTTATTGATCTCGCCGCTGCTGGCGCTGATGCGAAACCAGATCGCAGCGGCAGAACGGATGGGGGTTCGCGCCGCCACCATCAACTCCGATAACCAGGAGGAATGGAAATCGGTTGAAGCCAAGCTGCGTCGAAACGAAGTGGACATTCTGCTGATAGCGCCAGAAAAGCTGGGTAACGACTGGTTTAACACAGAGGTTCTAGCTGGTATCGCAGGGCAGATTTCGCTGATGGTTATCGATGAGGCCCATTGCATTTCCGATTGGGGTCACGACTTCCGTCCTCACTACCGACTGCTGGAACGTATCGCCAGAACGCTTCCAGCCAATCTGCGGCTGCTGGCCACAACGGCAACAGCAAACGATCGCGTTATGGAAGACCTTGTGGCTGTGCTCGGCCCCAACATGAAGGTGCTGCGCGGTGACCTGAATCGAAGTTCTCTGACGCTGCAGACGATGCGTTTACCCAGTCAGGCTGTCCGTCTGGCATGGATCGCGCAGCAACTCAGTTCACTTCCAGGGCACGGCATCATTTACACACTCACTATCCGAGATGCCAATCAACTGGCGGATTGGCTCAAGGCCCAAGGCTTTGCTGTAGAAGCCTATACAGGTAAGACAGGTGATCGGCGTGAGGAGCTAGAGCAGGCTCTGCAGGAGAACAAGGTTAAGGCACTTGTAGCGACCACCGCATTGGGTATGGGCTACGACAAGCCGGATCTGGCATTCGTTATCCATTTTCAGATGCCAGGCTCAGTTGTCGCCTATTACCAGCAAGTAGGGCGCGCAGGAAGAGCGCTGGAATCTGCATATGGCGTGCTCTTGAGCGGAGATGAAGAAGAAGGAATTACCGACTGGTTTATCCGTAGCGCGTTCCCAACTCGCCAAGAGGTAGACGAGGTCCTGGGGGCTCTTAATGAGGCACCGGAAGGACTTTCAATACCTGACCTCATGACCTGCGTGAACATGAGCAAAGGTCGCATCGAGAAGACTATCACGGCACTGTCTCTCGAATCTCCAGCGCCGATCGCCAAGCAAGGTACGAAGTGGCAGCTTACTGCAGCCGAGCTAGGAGACGAATTCTGGGCGCGAGCAGACCGGCTCACCAAATTGAGGCGTGCCGAGCTCCAGCAAATGCAGGAATACGTCTCTCGGCCTTTCGGGCAGCACATGGGCTTTCTGATTGATGCGCTTGATGGCGATTCAAGCACCGTCAGCCCACCGTCGTTGCCGCCGCTGTCAGAAGACGTAGATCAGTTGCTGGTTCGGGAAGCCGAGGAATTTCTTTGTCGCACAAGTCTGCCCATCGAGCCTCGCAAAAAATGGCCCGTGGGGGGAATGCCGCAGTACGGAATTCACACCGCATCCACCATTCCCTATCAAGCGCAGCCAGGCAAAGCCCTCTGCGTCTGGGGCGATGCCGGTTGGGGTGGCTTGGTTCGACAGGGCAAATACCACGACGGCCACTTTTCCGATGACCTCGTTGCTGCGTGCGTGAAGATGATTCAAGAGTGGAATCCGCAGCCGAGCCCGACCTGGGTGACCTGCGTTCCTTCGCTTCGGCATCCCGAATTGGTACCGAATTTTGCGCAACGCTTGGCTGCTGCGCTGGGTCTGCCGTTTCATATGGTCATCGCAAAAACAGACGCAAGGCCCGAACAGAAAACGATGGCAAACAGTACACAACAGGCGCGCAACATTGATGGTTCGCTCGCACTCAACGGCCAGCCCATTCCTCCCGGCCCGGTCCTCCTGGTTGATGACATGGTCGACTCGCGCTGGACGCTGACGGTGTCTGCATGGCTGCTGCGCAAAAGCGGTAGTGGCGCGGTTTGGCCTATGGCCCTTTCACAGACGGGGCACGACGAATGACGCCAGTCCTCTCTCCCAACACCCAGGCGATCTTGCTACTGACTGCGCCGCTCATTGCCGGACGAGGCACTGCGTCATCGGATCTGCTCTCGCCTGGTGAATACAAACGTCTCGCGCGTCATTTGCGCGAGATCCAGCGTCAGCCTGCGGATCTACTCTCGCCGGACGCAGCTGAGATCTTGCGCGCGTGCCAGCCGGTGATTGACGAGAGCCGCCTGCAGAAATTGTTGGGGCGCGGATTCCTGCTGAGCCAAGTGATCGAGCGCTGGCAGGCACGCGCCATTTGGGTGGTCAGTCGCGCCGACGCCGAGTATCCGCGTCGCCTGAAGACCCGCCTTCGTGAAGATGCGCCGGCAGTGCTCTACGGCTGTGGCGACATGGCTTTGCTCGAAACCGGTGGGCTTGCCGTCGTCGGATCGCGGCATGTGGACGACGCCCTCATCGACTACACCATGGCAGTTGGCCGGCTCGCTGCTCGGGCAGGTAAAACGCTTGTCTCCGGTGGCGCCAAGGGCATCGATCAGGCCGCCATGCGTGGCGCGCTGGAGGGGGGTGGAAGAGTTTGTGGCGTGCTGGCGGACAGTCTGGAAAAGACCACCATGAACCGCGAGCACCGCAATCTGCTGCTCGATGGGCAGCTGGTGCTGATTTCGCCCTACGACCCGAGTGCCGGGTTCAATGTGGGCAACGCCATGCAGCGGAACAAGTTGATCTATGCATTGGCAGACACCTCACTGGTGGTCAGCTCCGATCTCAACAAGGGCGGCACTTGGGCGGGTGCTGTCGAGCAGCTCGACAAACTCAAGTTCGTCCCGGTCTTCATTCGATCGACGGGCGAGTCTTCAGCCGGATTGGATGGTTTACGAAAGAAAGGCGCACTTCCTTGGCCTAACCCGCAAGACGTCGATTCGTTCGAGGATGTGTTCAACGTGGCGATGCCAACGCCGACGGCATCCCCACAGGTTGGTTTTGCGCTGTTTTCAAACGAAGACCCAACGTCGGCTGACGCCAAGCAAACGGCGCCCGTGCCACCCGACGCCGCGCCAGCGCCCCAGGCCGCAAGCGAGCCATCGGCACCGGTCGACGTTGTTTCCGATGCGCAGCCACCCGCTGCGGCATTGGAAGAACTGCCGCCAGTCACACCAGAGGCTGTGGCGCCGGTAGACGAGGCCAAGGAATCTCCGCAGCCGGAATCGACCCCTGCCGAAGTGCTCTTCGCTGCCGTGCGCGCTGCGATTCAGCAAATCTTGAGTGCGCCGATGAAGGACACCGAAGTGGCGGCCGCGCTGGACGTTTCCAACGCGCAGGCCAAGGCATGGTTGCAGCGTCTGGTCGACGAAGGCGTATTAGAAAAACAGAAGAAGCCTGCGGGCTACATCGTCAAGCAAAAGCGGCTGTTCGAGTAACCGATGAAGACCAAACAAGAACACAAGCCGCAGTGCGACGGCATCGATATAGAAGGGCCATGCGTTTGAGCGACCAACAAATCACCCTCAGCCAACTCGAAGGCCACCTCTGGGAATCCGCCAACATCCTGCGCGGCCCGGTGGATGCGGCTGACTTTAAGACCTACATCTTCCCGCTGCTGTTCTTCAAGCGCATCTGCGACGTCTGGGATGAGGAGTACCAGGAGATTGTTGATGAGACCGGCGACGAGCAACTGGCCTGGTTTCCGGAGTCGCACCGCTTCCAGATCCCAGAAGACTGCCACTGGAACGACGTTCGCACCAAGGCCAGCAATGTCGGGACGGCCCTTCAGCGCGCGATGCGCGAAATTGAGAAAGCCAACCCCGACACCCTGTACGGCGTGTTCGGCGATGCCCAGTGGTCGAACAAGGATCGGCTGTCTGATGCCTTGCTCAAGGACCTGATCGAGCACTTCTCCAAGCTGCCGTTTGGCAACAAGAACGTCAATTCGGACCTGCTTGGCGACGCCTACGAATACCTGATCAAGAAGTTCGCCGACGCCACCAACAAGAAGGCCGGGGAGTTCTACACCCCGCGCAGCGTCGTGCGGCTAATGATCGACATGCTCGATCCCAAAGAAGCCGAGACCATCTACGACCCGGCCTGTGGTACCGGCGGCATGTTGCTGGCCGCCGTGCAGCACGTGAAGGAACAGCATGGCGACGTGAAGCGGCTGTGGGGCAAGCTGTACGGACAAGAGAAAAACCTCACCACCTCATCCATCGCGCGGATGAACCTGTTCCTTCACGGCATTGAAGATTTCCAGGTGGTGCGTGGCGACACCCTGCGTAACCCGGCCTTCTTTGAGGTCGACCGACTGGCCACATTCGACTGCGTGATCGCCAACCCCCCGTTCTCGCTGGAAAAGTGGGGCGAGGACCTGTGGCTGAACGATCCCTTTGGTCGCAACTTTGCCGGCCTGCCGCCCTCATCCAGCGGTGACTTTGCCTGGGTGCAGCACATGGTCAAGTCAATGGCTGACGTCAGCGGCCGGATGGCCGTGGTGCTGCCCCAGGGCGCCCTGTTCCGCAAAGGTGTGGAAGGCAGCATCCGCCAGAAACTGCTGGAGATGGATCTGGTCGAGGCCGTAATCGGGTTGGCGCCCAACCTGTTTTACGGCACCGGCCTGGCCGCGTGCATCCTGGTCTTGCGCAAGCGCAAACCGGTCAAGCACAAAAAAAAGGTGCTGATCGCCGATGCGTCACGCCTGTTCCGCCGGGGGCGCGCGCAAAACTATCTGGAACCCGAGCACGCCGCCGAGATCCTCGGCTGGTATCGCGGCTTTGCCGATGTGCAGGACGCGGTCCGCGTGGTCAGCCTCGACGAGATCAAAGTCGAGGACTGGACGCTGAACATCTCGCGCTATGTCCTGCCGCCATTGCAAGAAGACATCCCCCCGCTGCCGGTTGCCATCACGGCATTCAAGGACGCGCTCATCCGCTGCCGTGAAGCCGAAGAGCGGCTCGCGCAGGTCATTACTGAAGGGGGATGGCTGAAATGAGTCACCCAAGTAAACGCATCAGCCAACAAGAACTCGAAAGCTACCTGTGGGGTGCCGCCGTGCTGCTGCGCGGCCTCATCGACGCCGGCGACTACAAGCAGTTCATCTTCCCGCTGCTGTTCTACAAGCGCGTGTCGGATGTGTGGGAGGAGGAATACCAGGCGGCCCTGGCCAACTCGAAGGGCGACCTCTCTTACGCGCAGTTCGCGGAGAACCACCGCTTCCAGATTCCCCAAGGCGCTCACTGGAACGATGTTCGCCAGGCACCCAAGAACGTAGGCGCCGCCATCCAGAAAGCCATGCGTGCTATCGAGACCGCCAACCCGGATCTGCTTGATGGCATCTTCGGCGATGCACCCTGGACCAACCGCGAGCGCCTGCCCGATGAAACGCTGAAAAACCTGATCGAGCACTTCTCGACGCAGACACTCTCGGTGGCCAACGTCCCCGAGGACGAGTTGGGCAACGCCTACGAGTACCTGATCAAGAAGTTCGCGGACGACTCAGGCCACACGGCGGCCGAGTTCTACACCAACCGCACCGTCGTCCACTTGATGACGCAACTTCTTGCACCTCAGGCGGGCGAGTCGATTTACGACCCCACGTGCGGTACCGGCGGCATGTTGATTTCAGCGCTGGACGAAGTGAAGCGCTCGGGCGGAGAGTACCGCACGCTCAAGCTCTACGGGCAGGAGCGCAACCTCATTACCTCATCCATCGCCAGCATGAATCTGTTCCTGCATGGCGTGGAGGACTTCGAGATCATCCGGGGTGACACCCTGGCTGAACCCAAGCACATCGAAGGCGACCGCCTGCGCCAGTTCGATGTGATCCTGGCCAACCCGCCGTACTCCATCAAGCAGTGGAATCGCGAGGCCTGGAGTAGTGACAAGTGGGGACGCAACTCGCTGGGTACGCCACCGCAGGGCCGCGCCGACTACGCCTTCCAACAGCACATCCTGACCAGCCTCACCACCAAGGGGCGTAGTGCCGTGCTCTGGCCCCACGGTGTGCTGTTCCGTAACGAAGAACAGGCCATGCGCGCCAAGATGGTCGAGCAGGACTGGGTCGAGGCCGTCATCGGCTTGGGCCCCAACCTGTTCTACAACTCTCCGATGGAGTCGTGCATCGTCATCTGCAACCGCAAGAAGGTCGCCGCTCGCAAGGGCAAGGTGATCTTCATCGACGCGGTGAGTGAGGTAACCCGCGAACGGGCGCAGAGCTTTCTTAAGCCCGAGCACCAGCAGCGCATCCTGACCGCTTACAAAACGTTTGCCGATGTTCCCGGTTTCGCCAAGGTCGCCACCCTGGCCGAAATCGGCATCAATGCGGGCAACCTGTCGATCCCGCTGTACGTGAAGCGCATTGCCGCCGCCATCGCCACCGACAGCAATGGTGACGCGGTATCGCTGCGCTCAGCCTGGGATCAATGGCAAACCGATGGCCGTGCCTTCTGGCAACAGATGGACGCGCTGGTGGAAACGCTGGATGGAGTGATTACGGAGGACATCGAGCGTGTCTGACAAGAACAATAAAACCCTGAAGCCCGGCTGGCGTCGGGTGAAATTCGGCGACGTGGTGCGCCTCTCGAAAGCCCGCAGCCAAGATCCGTTGGCCGATGGCATTGAACGCTACGTCGGTCTGGAACATCTCGAGCCAGGTGATTTGCGTATCCGCAGCTGGGGCAGCGTCGCTGACGGCGTGACCTTCACCAGCGTGTTTCAACCTGGCCAGGTGCTGTTCGGCAAGCGACGCGCTTACCAGCGCAAGGTGGCTGTGGCGGATTTCTCTGGGGTGTGTTCCGGGGACATCTACGTGCTGGAGACCAAGGATGCGCAGGTCTTGCTGCCGGAGCTGCTGCCATTCATTTGCCAGACCGATGCCTTCTTCGATCACGCTGTTGGCACGTCGGCGGGGTCTCTGAGCCCTCGTACAAACTGGACGAGTTTGGCGGAGTTTGAGTTTCCCCTTGCTCCTACCTGAATCCGTGACCTCAATCCCCGCACCACATCATGCCCGCCCAACCGCCGCCCCAAACTGAGATTTCTCGCACTTTTCCCGCCCAGCGGGCCGCGCGAAGACCCATCGGCGCTCACAAACACCCCGCACAAGGCGCTTGCAAGCCCATCTAACCGTGT
>Ga0208734_100107_pt1 | contig 28285 bp, 22 predicted proteins | sample Subbio2Aug_QV11A_FD_184824 | JGI IMG/M metagenome (GOLD analysis project Ga0208734, IMG submission 184824) | Serpentinite rock and fluid subsurface biosphere microbial communities from McLaughlin Reserve, California, USA - CR12Aug_QV11A (SPAdes) | ecosystem: Environmental > Terrestrial > Deep... | reverse complement strand
GCTGCGCTACCGCCTCGAGGGCACCGACTGGGTGCGCGAGCGCCTGTATCCCTGAGGGGCCAGACCACCCAGTGCGCAGCTTGTGCCTAAAGCCGGATGGCCGCCAAGCCGCTTTGCTGCGCCTCACTGGCGCCAAAAGGCCCTACCCCAGCCTTTCGATGCGCTGCCCCGCCACCCGCTCCAGCGCGGCGGCGCTGACGCGCTCGGGCGCAATCTCGGCCAGCGGCCACAACACGAAGGCGCGCTCGTGCAAGCGCGGATGCGGCAGGGTGAGCCGTGCCGACTCGATGCGCGCCGCGCCGTATGCCAGCAGATCGAGGTCGAGCGTGCGCGGCGCGTTGCGGTAGGGGCGCGCGCGGCCGGCAGCCTGCTCGAGCGCTTGCAGCTCCTGCAGCAAGTCGGGGGCGCTCAGGTGCGTGTGCACTTCGGCCACGGCGTTGATGAAGTCGGCCCCTTCGGCCTGCCACGGCGCGCTGCGGTACAGGCTCGAGGCCCGCAGCAGCTGCGTGCGCGGCAAGCGCCCCAGCGCCTCGATGGCGGCCAGCACGCTGGCGCGGGCATCGCCCAGGTTGGCACCCAAGCCCACCCAGGCCGACACCGGGGGGCGCGCGGCGGTGGTGTGCATGGTGTTGATCATGGCGCGTGGGCGGGCATGGAGGGTCTGCGCTGCCGAGCGGAGGTTGATCGACGATTGAGCGGAGGCTAACAAGCAGGGACTGAGCAGGCGCTGGGCGGCAGCGGCGCTTCAGTCCGCGCTGGAATCGGCGGCGCGTGCTCCGCCACCGCCACCGCCACCACCGCCACCTTCGCCACCCGCACCAGCACCAGCACCCGCACCACCCCCAGCAGGTTTGCGTCGGCGCCGGCGTTTGCGTGCGGGGGCGGCATCGGCTGCACCGCCTTCGCTGCCCACGGCCGCGCCGTGCTCGGCCTCGCCCAACTCGGGCCGATGGGGGTCGAGCTCGGGCCGGGCTTCGCCCGGGTGCCCAGCCGCCGAGCGCGGCGCCCTGGGCGTTTTGGCGCGCCCCGGCCCCTTGGCCGGCGCCCGGTTGCGCTGCTGCTCGAGCCGCAGCGCCTCGAGCATGTCGCGCCGCACCGCTTCGTTGGCCAAGCTGAAGGTCTCCCACCAGTGCGAGAGCTCCTCGTCGATCTCGCCCACTTGGGCGCGCAGGCGCAAAAAATCAAAGCCGGCGCGAAAGCGCGGCTGCTCGACCAGGGCAAACGGGGCCTGGCCGCTGCGCTTGTCGAAACGCGGCTGCATGAGCCAGATTTCGCGCATATCGGCCGCCAGCTTGCCGCGCCCCGACACATCGCCGATGCGCGCATCGAAGGCCTCATCCACCGCCTCTTGCAGCGCCGCGAAGGGGCTGCTGCCGGCCTGCTGGCGCCGCCCCCAGCCTTCGCGCACATCGCTCCACAGCACGCAGGCCAGCAAAAAGCTTGGCACCACCGATTTTTCTTCGGCCACGCGCCGATCCGTGTCTTGCAGCGCGGCGCGCACAAAAGGGTCGTGGGCGCGCTCCACCACCACGTCGAGCAAGGGGTAGATGCCCTGACCCAGCCCGAGCGTCTGCAGCTGCTCGAGGCTCGCCAGGGCGTGGCCGGTTTGCAGCAATTTAAGCATTTCGTCGAACAGACGGCTGGGCGGCACCTCGGCCAGCAGCGGCAGGCTGGGGCGCAGCGGGGCGCGGGTCTTGCTGTCGAAGTGAAACCCCAGGCCGCTGAGCTTGGCGGCAAAGCGCACGGCGCGGATGATGCGCACCGGGTCTTCGCGGTAGCGCGTGGCCGGGTCGCCGATCAGGCGCAGCACGCGCTTTTTGGCGTCGCGGATGCCGTGGTGAAAATCCACCACCACCTCGGTCTCGGGGTCGTAGTAGAGCGCGTTGACGCTGAAGTCGCGCCGCGCCGCGTCTTGCTCCAGCGTGCCCCAGACGTTGTCGCGCAGCACCCGGCCGCTGGCATCGACGGCGTGCCCGACGCCGACCAGCGCCGCCTTCTGGCTGCGCTCGTTGCCGCTGATCTGCTCGGCGTCGGCGCTGTCGAGGTAGGCGCGCAGGGTCGAGACCTCGATCACCTCGTGCTCGCGCCCGCGGCCAAACACCACGTGCACGATGCGAAAGCGGCGCCCGATGATGAAGGCGCGGCGAAACAAGGACTTGACCTGCTCCGGCGTGGCGCTGGTGGCGACGTCGAAATCTTTGGGGCGCAAGCCCAGCAGCAAATCGCGCACCGCTCCGCCCACGATGTAGGCCTCATGGCCGGCGCGCTTGAGGGTGTGCAGCACATCGAGCGCGCGGCCATCGACCAGCGAGGGGTCGATGCCGTGCACCGCCACCGGCACGTCTTCGCGCTTGCCAAAGGGGGTGGCGCTGGCCTTGCGCGTTTTGCCCAGTAAGCGGTTGATAAAAGAGGTGATCATGCCGGTGCGGTATCAAATAGGTCGAGAATAGGCCAGCCGCGTTGTTGCGCCAGCGCGCGCAAGCCAGCCGAAGGGTTGGTGGCCACCGGCACGTCGGCTTTTTCGAGCAAGGGCAGGTCGTTGAGGGAGTCGGAATAAAACGTGGTGTGCACCTGGCCCCAGCCCAAGCCGCGCGCGGCCAGCCATTGCTCTAGGCGCTGCACCTTGCCTTCGCGAAACGAGGGCGTGCCCGCGATCTCGCCACTGTACCAGCCATCGGGGCCGCGCGCCAGTTCGACCGCCAGCAGTTCGTCGATGCCGAACGCGTGCGCGATCGGGCGCGTGACGAACTCGTTGGTGGCGGTGATGATGAGCAGCGCGTCGCCGGCGCGGCGGTGGCGCTCGATCAGCTCGAATGCGGCGGGCCGCAGCTGCGGCGTGATCACTTCGCGCATGTATTGCTGGTGCGCGGCGGCGGCGGCCTGCGCGCCGCGCTCGCGCACGGCGGCGGTGCTGAAGCGCACGTAGTCGTGGATGTCGAGCGCGCCGGCCTGGTACTGGGCAAAAAATTCGTCGTTGCGGCGCGTGAAGGTTTCGGCGTCGGTCCAGCCGATGCGGGTGGTGAACTGGCCCCAGGCGTGGTCAGAATCCAGTGGCAGCAAGGTGTGGTCGAGGTCAAATAGGGCCAGCTTCATGGGATGGGGCGTTGGTGGTGGGCTTGAATGGGAGGCTTGAAGGGGGCTGGGGCCGACTTATCGGGGCTCATCGAGCATGGCCTTGAGCAAGGGGATGCTCAGCGACCGCTGGGTGCGCAGGGCGTAGCCGTCGAGCCGCTCGAGCAGCGCCATCAGGCTACCGAGCTCGCGCGCAAAGCGGTTGAGCATGAAATCGAGCAGCTCGTCGGGCACCAAGAGTCCGCGCACGCTGGCGGCTTGGCGCAGCACGCGGCGGCGCTCGGCGTCGCTCAACACCGGCAATTGGAACACATGACCCCACGCCAACCGGGTGCGCAGGTCGGGGCGCAGCTCGAGGTCGGCCGGCGGCCGGTCGGCGGCGGCCAGCACCCAGCGCGCGCGGCCGTCGGTGGGCGTGAGCGCGTTGATGCACCAGTTGAAGGCCAGCGCCTGCTGCGCGCTGCCGTAGTGCTGGCAGTCGTCGAGCAGCACGGCGCTCCAGTGGTCATCAAAATCGGGCAGCACCTGGGAGCCGGCATCGAGCCAGCCCACCGCCTGCCCCTGCTGCTGCAGCGCCAGCCGCACCGCGTGCAGCAGGTGCGTTTTGCCGGTGCCGGGCGCGCCCCAAATAAAAGTGGGCACGGTGGCGCGCTGCGGCTGCGCCAGCAGCTGACGCAGGTGCGCCAAGGCCGGCTGCTCGGTGTCGAGGTCGGTGAGGAAATTGTCGAGCGCGGGCGGCGCGGCCAGCCCCAAATCGAGCACCAGTTGCTGCATCGTGGCTCAGGCGGGCGGGTTCCCGGGGGCGTGCGCAACGGGCGGGGTCGCCAAGGCCGGCCCTGTGGCGGGGGCGGCATCAGCAAAAGCGGCAGGCGCAGCCACCCGATCCATGCCGTCGGTGTAGAGCGCGCTGCTTTGGTACAGCGCCTGCAAGCGGCGCAGCGCCACCACCAGCACCGCGCTCACCGGCAAGGCGATCAGCACCCCGATAAATCCAAACAGGTGCCCAAAGGCCATCAGGGCAAAAATCACGGCGATCGGGTGCATACCGATGCGCCCGCCCAGCAGGCGCGGCGTCAGGAACATGCTCTCTAGGGTCTGACCCAGCATAAAGACGGCGCCCACCAGCAACACCCCCCACAGATCACCAAACTGTAGCAGCGCTGCCAGCAGGCCCAGCACCATCCCGACGCCAAAGCCGAGGAAGGGCACAAACATCGCCAAGCCGGTAAAGACACCTATGGGCAGCGCCAGATCGAGCCCGACCAGCATCAGCCCGACGGTAAAAAACACCGCCATGCTGCTCATGACCAGCAGTTGGCCACGCAGGTACTGGCCCAGCACCTGGTCGGTCTCGTCCAGAAAACGCTGCGTCGGGGCGCGCCAGCGCGGTGGCACCAGCAGCTTGGTGTTTTCAACCAGCCAGTCCCAGTCCAGCAACAGGTAATAGGCGGCAATCGGGGTGAGCACCAGAAAACCCAGCGCCGCCAGCAAGACGCTGCCGCCGATGCGCAACGACGACAACAGGTACTCGATCCACTGCCCCTCCTCGCCGCTGATGAGCCGCTGCAGCAGCTCGCGCACCATCGCCACGTCGATCTGCGCGTTCAGCCCAAAACGCGCGGCCAAAGGGCCGATCCAAGCGTTGAAATTCTCCAGCAGCAGCGGAATCTGGTCGCGCAGCAGCGGCACTTGGTGCGTGATCACAGGCACGATCAGCAGCATCACCGCCAGCAGCACCAGCAGCAGCAACGTGAGCGCCAGCCCGGCCCCGACCCATCGCGGCACCCCGCGCCCATGCAGGCGCTCCACCGCCGGGTGCAGGGCGTAGGCCAGCACCGCCGCGACCAAAAAGGGCATCAGCACCGGGGCCAGCAGATCCAGCAGCAGCCACGCCACCACAGCCAAGCTGAGCCAGGCGAGCACGCGCAACTGCGCAGGGGTGAGCAACATCGGAGGGGCAGACAAGGTGAGCAGGCGGGGTGAAAGAGCAGGCCGGTAAAATCAACACATTCTATAGTGCCCACATCACATGACCACGACACCCCTCTCCTACAAAGACGCCGGCGTTGACATCGAGGCCGGCGACGCGCTGGTCGAGCGCATCAAGCCCTTGGCCAAAAAAACCCTGCGCGAAGGCGTGCTGGCGAGCATCGGCGGCTTTGGCGCGCTGTTTGAAGTGCCCAAGCGCTACCGCGAACCGGTGCTGGTCTCGGGCACCGACGGCGTGGGCACCAAGCTCAAGCTGGCCTTCGAGTGGCAGCTGCACGACACGGTGGGCATCGACCTCGTGGCCATGAGCGTCAACGACGTGCTGGTGCAAGGCGCCGAGCCGCTGTTTTTCCTCGACTACTTTGCCTGCGGCAAGCTGGATGTCGATACCGCGGCGGCGGTGGTGGGCGGCATCGCGCGCGGCTGCGAACTGGCGGGCTGCGCCCTGATCGGCGGTGAGACCGCCGAAATGCCGGGCATGTACCCGGCGGGCGAGTACGATCTGGCCGGTTTTTGCGTCGGGGCGGTGGAAAAAGCGCGCATCCTCACCGGACAGACCGTGGCCAGCGGCGACGCGGTGCTGGGCCTGGCCTCCAGCGGCGTGCACTCGAATGGCTTTTCGCTGCTGCGCAAGTGCCTCGAGCGCGAGGCATCGAAGCTGCCCACCACCCTCGACGGCCAGCCGCTGCGCCAAGCCATCATGGCGCCCACGCGCATCTACGTGCGCAGCGTGTTGCAGGCGCTGGCGCAGCACCCCTTCGATGCGCCAGCGGGCGGCATCAAGGCGCTGGCGCACATCACCGGCGGCGGTTTGCTGGAAAACATTCCGCGCGTGCTGCCCGATCACTTGGCAGCCGAACTGGTGTCGGGCAGCTGGCCGCAGAGCGAGCTCTTTGCCTGGCTGCAGCGCAGCGCCGGCATCGACGATTTCGAGATGAACCGCACCTTCAACAACGGCATCGGCATGGTGCTGGTGGTCGATGCCGCTGCTGCCGACGCGGTGGCCGCCACGCTGCGCGCCCAGGGCGAAACGGTGTACGCCATCGGCCAGATCGCGGCGCGCGGCACCGGGGCGGCGGTGCGGGTGGGCTAAGCCCAAACCGCAGCAAACCGCAGCGGCGCGGCGCCCTGCTACATCCGCACCAGTTGGCGCAGCTTCACCCCGGCCAGCAGCAGGGTGCCAAAATAGACCAGCGCCGCGCCCACCATCAGCCCGAGCATGGCCAGCAGGCGTTGCCACACCACCACATCCTCGTGCAGCCAGTCAAACTGGCTGCTGCCCCATAGCAAAAACAGCGCCAGCAGCGCGCTGGCGGCCAGCACCTGCAGCGCCAGCACCAGCCAGCCCGGCTGCGGTTGGTAGGAACCGCGGCGCAGCAGCCCGATCAGCAGCCAGCCGGCGTTGATCAGGGCCCCCAGCCCGATGGCCAGCGCCAGCCCGGCGTGCGCCATGGTGGGCACCAGCAGCAGGTTGAACACCTGCGTCAGCACCAGCACCACGATGGCGATGCGCACCGGGGTTTTGATGTCTTGCTTGGCGTAAAAGGCCGGGGCCAGAATCTTGATCGCAATCAGCCCCACCAGCCCCACGCCGTAGCCCATCAGGGCCAGCGCGGTCTGGCGCACATCGAAGGCCGTGAAGGCGCCGTAATGAAACAGCACCGACACCAGCGGCACGGCGATGGTCAGCAGCGCCACCGCGCTGGGCACGGCCAGCACCAGCACCAGCCGCAGGCCCCAGTCGAGCATCTGGCTGTAGCGCGCCGGGTCGGCGGCGGCGCTGGCGGCCGCCAGTTGCGGCAGCAGCACCACGCCCAGCGCCACCCCCAGCAGCGCGGTCGGGAACTCCATCAGCCGGTCGGCAAAAGTGAGCCAGCTCACGCTGCCCGTGGCCAGGTGCGAAGCGATCTGGGTGTTGATGAGCAGCGAAATCTGCGCCACGCTCACCCCCAGCAGCGCCGGCAGCATGAGCGTGAGGATGCGCTGCGTGCCCGGGTGCTGCCAGGCCGCGCGCACCTTGGACCAGCGCAGCGCCACCCGCGGCAGCAGCCCCAGGCGCTTGAGGGCCGCCAGCTGCACCGCCAGCTGCAAGGTGCCGCCGAGCAACACGCCACCGGCCAGCGCCATGATCGGCTCGATGCCCATCGATTCAAACCACGGCGCGCCCCAAGCCGCCGCTAGGATCAGCCCGACATTGAGCAGCACCGGCGTGGCCGCCGGCACGGCAAAGCGCTTCCAGGTGTTGAGCACCCCGGCCGCCAGCGCCACCAGCGACATGAAGCCGATGTAGGGGAACATCCAGCGCGTCAGCGCCACCGTCACGTCAAAGGTGTAGGGGTCGCGCGCCAGCCCGGAGGCCATGGCCCACACCAGCAGCGGTGCCGCCAGCACGCCCACGATGCACGTCAGCGTCAGCGCCCAGGCCAGCACCGTGGCCACGCGGTCGATCAGGTCTTTGGTGGCCTCATCGCCCTCTTGCGCGCGGGTGGCGGCCAGCACCGGCACAAACGCCTGGCTGAAGGCGCCTTCGGCAAACAGGCGCCGCAGCAGGTTGGGAATGCGAAAGGCGACGTTGAAAGCGTCGGTCATGGCGCTCACGCCAAAGGTGGCGGCGATGAGCAGATCGCGCACCAAACCGCTGATGCGCGACAGCAGGGTGAGCAGCGAGACGACTGAGGCGGATTTAAAGAGCGACACAGCGCGAGTGTAGCCTTGGCACTAGAATGAATTGCTCCCACGATCGCTGCGCTCGCCACCACTCAAAGGGGATGCGCGGGTGGCTACGGGCGGTCGGGCGCTTATAAAATGATTCTTATGCCGATTTTCAACGCCGACCTACACTGCCACTCCACCGTTTCCGACGGCACCCTCACGCCCGAGGTGCTGGCGGCGCGCGCCAAAGCCAACGGGGTCGAGCTCTGGGCCCTGACCGACCACGACGAAGTCAGCGGCCAGCAGCGCGCCATCGACGCCGCGCGCGCCTTGGCGCTGCCCTACCTCACCGGCACCGAGATCTCGGTCAGCTTTTTCGAGCTCACGGTGCACATCGTCGGGCTCGGTTTTGACCACACCCACCCGGCACTGCTGCAGGGCCTGGAGCGCACGCGCAGCGGCCGCAGCGAGCGCGCACTAGAAATGGCGCAGCAGTTGCGCCTGGTCGGCATCCCCGGTGTCTTCGAGGGGGCGCTCAAATACGTCAGCAACCCGGAGCTGATTTCGCGCGCCCATTTTGCGCGCTACCTGGTCGAGGCCGGGGTGTGCAAAGACGTGCAAGAGGTGTTTCGCAAATACCTCACCGACGGCAAACCCGGCTTCGTGCCACACCGCTGGGCCAGCTTGGGCGACGCGGTGCGCTGGATCGTCGAGGCCGGCGGCGTGGCGGTGATCGCGCACCCGGCGCGCTACAACCACCCCAACGCCACCCAAGAGTACGCCCTGTTCAGCGAATTCAAGGCCCATGGCGGGCAAGCGGTGGAGGTGCTCACCGGCAGCCACAGCAGCGCCGAAGCGGCCCAGTACGCCGAGATGGCGCTCGAGTTTGGCCTTGCGGCATCGCGCGGCTCCGATTTCCACAGCCCCGGCGAGAGCCACTGCGATCTGGGCGCCCTGCCCACGCTCGACGCGCGCTTGCAGCCGGTGTGGGATTTGCTGGCACACCGTGTCCACTGAAGCCGCGCGCTTGGTGCAGCCACGCGCGCTGCTGGGCATTGCCTTTGTGGTGCTGGCGGTGGCCTGCTTTGCGGCGCTGGATGCCACCGTCAAGCTGCTGGGTGCCAGCATCTCGGTGCTCATGGTGGTGTGGTTTCGCTACACCTTTCAGGCGCTGGTCATGGCCGCGGTGGTGCTGCCCACGCGCGGCTGGCGTTCGCTGGCCACGCGCCAGCCGCTGCTGCACGCGCTGCGCGGGCTGCTGCTGCTGGCGGTGAGCACGCTGAGCTTTGTCAGCGTGCAGCACATGCCGCTGGGCGAGTTCACCGCCATGATCATGCTCACGCCGCTGGTGGTGACGCTGCTGGCGGCCGTATTTTTGCGCGAAGCCGTGAGCCGCCTGCGCTGGCTGCTGGTCTGGGGCGGGTTTGCTGGGGCCTTGCTCATCATCCAGCCCACCGGGGCCGCGTTGGGCTGGTTTGTGCTGGTGCCGCTGCTCATGGTGCTGCTGTACGCCGCGTTCCAGATTTTGACCAGCCGCATGGCGCGCAGCGAAGACGCCATGACCATGCACTGCTACACCGGCTGGACCGGGGCCGCGCTGATGACGCTGGCCCTGCCTTGGGTCTGGCAGACCATCCCCGACTTGCGCACGCTGGCGCTGCTGTGCCTGGCGGGGCTGTGCGGCACCGTGGGGCATTTTTTGTTCATCCAGGCTTTTGCGCGCGCGCCGGCCTCTACCCTAGCCCCCTACATGTATCTGCAAGTGGGCTTTGCGCTGCTGCTGGGTTGGCTGCTGTTTGGCCACCTGCCGGGGCTGTGGGCCTGGGTGGGCATGGGCCTGATCGTGCTCTGCGGCGCCACCCTGGTCTGGCTCACGGCGCGCCAACCCAAAATCGACTGATTTTTACCCTGTACGCATGTCGCAGTATTTTCAACTCCACCCCGACAATCCGCAGCCGCGCCTGCTCAAGCAAGCGGTGCAGGCGCTGCACCAGGGCGGCGTGCTGGCGCTGCCCACCGACTCCAGCTACGCGCTGGTCTGCCACCTCGACGACAAAGACGCGGTCGAGCGCCTGCGCCGCATCCGCGGCGTCGATGCCAAGCACCCGCTCACGCTGCTGTGCCGCGACCTGAGCGAACTGTCCAGCTACGCGCGCGTGAGCAACGCCCAGTTTCGCCTGCTCAAACTCGGCACCCCCGGCCCCTACACCTTCGTGCTCGAGGCCAGCAAAGAGGTGCCGCGGCGCCTGAGCCACCCGGCGCGCAAAACCATCGGGCTGCGCGTGCCGGCGCACAAGGTGCTGCAAGCGCTGCTGGAACTGCACGGCGCGCCGCTGCTGGGCACCACCCTGATCGAGCCCGGCGCCAGCGAGCCCCTGAACGATGCGAACGAAATCCGCCAGCGCCTCGAGCACAGCCTGGCCGCCGTGATCGACGCCGGCGCCTGTGCGCTGGAGCCCACCACCGTGCTCGACCTCACGCCCATGGCCCAGGGCGAGGCGCCGCAGCTGCTGCGCCAGGGCCAAGGCAGCTTGGCCGCGCTCGGGTTGTAAGCCCCACCGAGCCCATACGCCGCACCGCTGCACTGCTGAGACAATACACCCCATGGACATCGCCGCCCTGCTGCAAACCATCGCCGTCTTTGCGCTGCCGGTGTTGTTTGCCATCACCATCCACGAGGCCGCGCACGGCTACGCGGCTCGCTACTTTGGCGACCCCACGGCCTGGATGCTGGGGCGCATCACGCTCAACCCGGCCAAGCACATCGACCCGCTGGGCACCATCGCGCTGCCGCTGCTGCTGCTGTTTGCCACCAGCGGCGCTTTTTTGTTTGGCTACGCCAAGCCGGTGCCGGTGAATGCCGAGCGCCTGCGCCGCCCCAAAACCGATATGGTCTGGGTGGCGCTGGCCGGCCCGGCCTCCAACGTGGTGCAGGCGCTGCTGTGGGTGATCTTTGGCTACCTGCTGCTGGCGCTGGGCATCCACGAGCCGTTTTTGCTCGAAATGTCGCAAGCCGGGCTGCTGGTCAATCTGGTGCTGTTTGTGCTCAACATGCTGCCGCTGCCGCCGCTGGATGGCGGGCGCATCTTGGTCGGGCTGCTGCCCGCGCAACCGGCGCAAGCCGTCGCGCGCATCGAACCCTTTGGCTTCATCATCGTGCTGGTGCTGCTGTTCACCGGTTTGCTGGGCACCTACTGGCTGCGCCCGCTGATGGCGCTTTCGGCCGACCTGATCCAAACCGTGCTCACGCCGCTGCGCTGGCTGCTGCTGTAGATTTACCCCCTTTTTGGTCGAACCCTTCATGCAAACCTTGCGCGTTCTCACCGGCATCAAGCCTTCGGGCACCCCGCACTTGGGCAATTATGTGGGCGCCATCCGGCCGGCGCTGCGCTCGAGCGCGCTGGGCAGCGTCGATGCCTTTTATTTTCTGGCCGACTACCACGCCCTCATCTCTACGCACGAACCCGAGCGCGTGCAGCGCTCGACGCTCGAAATCGCCGCCACCTGGCTGGCCTGCGGGCTCGACCCGCAGCGCGTCACGTTTTACCGCCAGTCCGACATTCCCGAAACCACCGAGCTCACCTGGTTGCTCACCTGCGTCTGCGGCAAAGGGCTGCTCAACCGCGCCCACGCCTACAAGGCGGCGCTGGACAAAAATGCCGCCAGCGGCGCTGAGCCCGACGAGGGCGTGAGCGCCGGCCTGTTCATGTACCCGGTGCTGATGGCCGCCGACATCCTGCTCTTCAACGCGCACCAGGTTCCGGTGGGGCGCGACCAGGTGCAGCACATCGAAATGGCGCGCGACCTCGCCGTCAGCTTCAACCACCTCTACGGCCCGCACTTCACCCTGCCCGAGGCCGTGGTCGAGGCCCAAGTGGCCACCCTGCCCGGGCTGGATGGGCGCAAGATGAGCAAGAGCTACGACAACACCATCCCGCTGTTTGCGCCGCCCGATCAATTGAAAAAGCTGATTTTTGGCATCGTCACCGACTCGCTGGCGCCGGGCCAGCCCAAGCAAACCGAGGGCTCGGCGCTGTTCCAGATTTACCAGGCCTTTGCCAGCGCCGACGAAAGCGCCGCGCTGGCGCGCGCCTATGCACAGGGCATAGGCTGGGCCGAAGCCAAACAGCTGCTGTACGAGCGCATCGAGGCCGAAATCGCGCCGCTGCGCGCGCGCTACCTCGAGCTCATGGCGCGCCCGCACGAGGTGGAAGCGCTGCTGCAAGCCGGCGCCGCCAAGGCGCGGCGCAGCGCCACGCCCTTTGTCCAGCGCCTGCGCCATGCGGTGGGGTTGCGGCCGCTGGTGGGGGGTGCTGCGTTGGGCTCGGTTGCCAGAGCCGGGTCGGGTACTGCCGCGGCGGGGGATGATGGTGCGGCGGCAGCCTTGGCTGGTGGCGGCCTAGCGGCCCCCGCAGCAGCCAACGCCCCTGCCGCCAAAGCCGCCCTGCCCACCTTCAAGCAGTACCGCGAACCCGACGGCCGCTTTGCCTTCAAGCTCACCGACGCCCGCGGCCAGCTGCTGCTGAAAAGCCTGGGCTTTGCCACCCCGCAAGAAGCGGCGCAAGCCATCGCCCGCCTCAAAGCCGCCGGCTACAGCGCCTGCCCCGAACTGCACCCGCTGTTGCAACTGGGTGCGCAAAATGCCGATGCCGATGCGGGTGCGTCCCAAGCCGACGCCGCCTTGGCAGCGCTGCGGACAGCCGGTTAGCGCGCAGCACCCCAGACCCTCTAGGCTTTTGTGAGAGTCTCTAGCGGCCCCGGTAGTAGTCCGCCGGCTCGCCATGGCCCTGCGAGGGTCGGTTTTGAGCCTGCTACAATTGCAGGCTCGACACGCGGAGAGATGGCAGAGTGGTCGAATGCGCCGGACTCGAAATCCGGTATACGGTTGTACCGTATCGAGGGTTCGAATCCCTCTCTCTCCGCCACAACCAACCCTTCTAACATGCTCAGCCGGCCTTGAAGGCGTACAGAGCCCCGCACCACGCGGGGCTTTTTGCTTTGGGCTCCTGACCGCGCCTCCGGCCGGGAGGCACGAAAACCCGTCTCAGCCGCCCCACGTCTCAGAACCTCCTGACTTTTCGCAGGGCGGTACGGCGCCAGGGGTCTAGGGACAGAGCCCGGTTTTCGTTCCGTACCGTTTAACACCTACCGACCGCTCGCCTCCTAGGCCAGGCTCACCAACTGCTGGCTCATACCTTCCGACCTCAGGCTCAAGTTCGCACTATTTGACACCACATAGGCCAATGGCCGGGTCAGAGCGAATGGGAACAGCACAGGCAGCAACTGCAGACTGGGCACTGAAACGGGCTTGCCGGCGTATCGCACCGCAGCTTCGATCAACCACGCCGTGAGTTCGTCGTCATCAATCAAGACCGCTTGATGTTTGATGATACGTTTGGCAGTTTCATCCCGAGTTAAGGCTTGCCAGCTCGTCTGCGTCTGCACCACCCTGGCAACAGCCCTCTCGATCCCACTGCGATCTCCGTACTGCTCTGCCATCCGGCGCTGAAGCTCTTTGATCGAACAATCTCCCTGCAACGCAAGCAGCCGGCCTGCAGTTTCAGAGGTTTTTCCAAAAAAGGGATAGCTGGCGATGGACGCACCCCAAACCAGCGGCAGCACCGTGCCTTGCCCCAGCCTCCTGTAAATGGCAATGCCTCTGCCGATGAAGTCAGCCAAGTGCTCAAACGGCTTGGTACTCAAGCGCTTGAGAACATCCAGCGTCTTTCGCTGTGACTCGATACCCGGCAACGTAGTAGCAACCTGATCCCTGACAACTTCAATGGAGCTTTCAGTCGCAGCGGCATCAAGGGCTCTTCGACACCAGTCCAAGTCCACATACCTATCAAAGCCAATCAGTGGCACCTTTGTGGTCACGCCACATCTCCTGAATAACTGACTTTCACAAAGGGCACGATCAACTCTTCGACCGACACCCCGCCGTGGACCACCACCTGCTCGCCCTCCGGCACAAAGGCGGTTCGTCCGCCTGCGAATAGGGGCATGAAGTTTGCGGGCAGTCCAGCGATGTCCAACCTCACTGTGGTGGGATAGGCCGCAGCGGAATCGGCCAGCAATGGCTCACTCCGGTAGACCCGAACGCGCTCCCCGCGCGTCTCTGCAATCACACCCTGACTGGGTCTGCCGACGCCGGTGGATTCAACGTTGCCGTGGTCCGCCGTGAGATAGATGTGGTATCCCTTGTCCAGCAGCAGCGAGAACAACCGGTCGACGAAACCGGTCGTCAGCCAGTTGCCGATCCACATCGCCACGTCCTTCTTGGACCGCTCCTTGTGGAGCCGATCGTCAACCTCATCGATGACCAGGCCCACCACCTTCGGGCGCCGGTCGATCAAATCCGCTTCCAGTGCGTCGAGCTGATGGGTCTGACGCAGCGCACGTCGATACATCACCTCATTCGAGTTGACGCCTTCGTTCTGCCAGAACGTCTTCCACAAGGATTCCTCCTTGTCCGTCCTGTCGATGGAGTCGTCGAACTCGCGCGGTTTCAGGCCGGAAAACAGCGCTTGGCGCGACACCGATGTCACAGTCGGCAGCCATGCAAACGCGGTTCCCTCGTCGAACGCGAAACGTTTCGTGGTGGCGATCAGGCGCTCGCGGATCTGCACCCACTGGTCGAAGGCCAGCCCGTCGAATACCAGTAGAGCCACCTTGGTTTCCCCTGCGGACCGCCGATGGCGCAAGAAGCGCGGCACGTGGTGCACCATCACCGGACCTTTGGTCACCGGCTGCAGGATCAGGTCGGCGTAATGCTTGGCTGCGACCCAAGCTCGCAGACCCTCATCTGATTGCGCCTGCAAGGTCTTGATCCGCTCTCGAATCACCGGCAGGTGTTCGCTGCCTTCCGTGCCTGGCAGACCATGCGTGCGGGCCAGGATCTCACCGTAGCGTTTGGCGAACTCGCTCCAGTCCTTGTGCGAAGAGGCCGCTGTTGGGGTCGTCTCGATCAGGCCATCGATGCCTTTGAGCACCAAAGCCTGCAATGCAGCTGGGTCCTGGACGATGCCGGCCTTGATCCAACTCGGCATCCCCGCCGGAACACTGTGCACCGCCAGCGGATGCAAGCTGCCGTCAAGGAACATGGAATCGACCAGCACCTGAACATCGGAGTGATCGAACGGAATCTCGATCTTGGCGAGGTAGTCTGGCGGTGGCGGTTCACCCGTGCGCGTGCCATCCAGCCCCAGGGTCTTCAGATAGCGGTACCACGCATCCTGCACCACGCGCAGCAGCGCGCTCTTGGATGCAAGCCATGTGGCGACGGGCAGGCCCGCGAACAAGCCTTTACCCTGGATGATGCCTGCAGCGTGCTCGGCAAACAGTGCTGGCAACGAGCGGTTGGCGAAGTGCATGCGTAGCAGCTCACGCCAGAAGTCGACCGGGTTGCGAATAGATCTCGGCGTCAGTTGGTAGACGTGCTCGAGAATGAAGTCCTTGGACTCGTTCTCGCCGCGCGCAGACTGCAATTCGGTCTGGTGGGCATGAAACAGCCCGGCAAAATGCTCCGGCTCGACCTGCTGCAGCGCGTTGTATGCCAGTCTGGGGAAGAGCTCCGCAAGGCTCAATCGAACCACACGCCCGTGGTGCACGATGTCCCACGGCAAGGCATTCGCATCGGCGCTGCGCAGATGCAGCACCAGCGAGGGCGCTGGCCCCGCCTCACCGCGATCCCAGGCTGCGCGATAGCGTTCCTCGTATTCCGCCCGAAAGGCGAACGGGTCTTCGTACAGCATGACCTCGAAGCCCCGGCTGCGCAGTTCGGACAACAGCTTTTCGTCCAGCAGCACATCATCGGGGTCGCAGGCCACCCACAGCCGGGTGAGGTCGGCCGTGAAGTGGCTGAGAATGCGTTCTGACCACTGGCTCATCCCACCTGTCCTCCGGGCATCACATCGCCGGAGACGCGCACCATCATCACGGCATTCAAATCCGGCACGCTGGCCTCCATGTCGTCCAGGGCGGCCATGCGTGCATCGTGTTCCTGCTGCAGCCGCTTGCGCCGATGCTCACGCACGGCGGGTAAGCCGATTCGTCCGATGGCCTGACCTCGGGCCTCGAACGCATACACCGCACGTTCGCGCTCTTCCTTCAGCCGGGCGCGGTGTTCGGTCAGCAGTTCGGTGAAGATCCGTTCACCCTGGGTGCTGGCAGCCGCCTGCGATGCATCGAACCACTTCCCCGACTCCTCGGCACCCGTCACTGCATGCACGTCTACGGTTTCGGTCAGCAGCAGATCCCAGACGCGCTTGGCGGTCGGCACGAAGGGCCGGCCTTCCTCGTTGATGAACACCGGCAGGAAGCGCTTCCGGCTCAAGCCTTCAGCCGCCAGGCTGATCTCCCATAGCGACCAGATACCGCGAACCGAATCCGGCAAGCCGGTCACGCGGATCACCGGCAGTGGCTGCCCGGCGACAAAGCGTGGCAGCTCACTGATCACAGCCCGGGCGCGTGGGTCTTCCATCGTGACCCATTCCAACTCCGGGTTCTCATCCGCCGTGCGGGCGTCAAAGCAGGCCTGTGCTGACTCGCTGCCATCCGCCCACTTCACTCGCCACGCCTTGCCAACCTTCGTTGCCGAGCCGCCGCGCGCAGCCAACCCGCTGGTGATAGCGCGCTCCAGCCAGAACTGTGCTGGGTGGTCGCGCCACTTGCGGGCATCGTCGGCATCCAGATCGTGCTCTGTGGTGAGCAGATCGCTGTTCTTCTTCGACTCTGCAAGGGTGGAGCGCAGTTGCGACACCACCGCGTCGCACTCCTGTTCGATGGCATCCGGGTTCTGCAGACCATGCACGAACAGCTCGTCGAAGATCGGGTCGGCCTCGACCGAATCCATCACGTCGGCCGCCTTGTCGACGCCAAACTCCTGCGCGATGACCTCAAGCTTTGCCTCCAACACCTGGCGCACCCGATGCTCCACGGTGTCTTCAAGCACGAAGTTGATGGCGCGGACCACGTGCTTCTGACCAATGCGGTCCACCCGGCCAATGCGCTGCTCGATCCGCATCGGGTTCCACGGCATGTCGAAGTTGACGATGACGTGGCAGAACTGCAGGTTCAAACCTTCACCACCGGCATCGGTGGATATCAGCACGCGCACATCCTTCGAGAACACCTGCTGCGCACGGGTACGGGTCTCCAGATCCATGCTGCCGTTGAGCGTCGTCACCGAAAAGCCACGGCTTTCCAGGAAATCGGCCAGCATCGCTTGCGTGGGCACGAACTCGGTGAAGATCAGCACCTTCAGCGCCGGGTCGCCTTCCTCCTGCTGCAGCTTGTAGATCAGCTCCAGCAACGCCTCGGCCTTGGCATCGGTGCCAGCGGCCTCCGTTTCCCGCGCCAGGTCTAACAGCATCTCGACTTCGGACTTCTCCAGCTCCCAACCGCTGGACTGCATCGCCAGATCCACCTGGGACTGGCCATCGAGATCGGCCCACTCGTCCTGGCTGGTGTTCTCAAAGAGATTCGCTTGGGGCTGTGGCGCATCAAGCAGGGCCTGGCGCTTCTCCAGCGTGGTGCGGATGGCTGCCGTGCTGGAGGTCACCAGCCGCTGCATCAGGATCATCAAGAAGCCGATGTGGCGCTGCTTGGCCGCCATGGCCTGGTTGTAGCCGTGGCGCACATAGTCGGTCACCGCCTCGTACAGGCGCTGTTGCGAGCCGTGCCGTGCCTGCCACGACACAGCCTGCAGCCGGGTGACACGCGGCTTGAACAGCGGCTGGCCCTCGGCGTTGATCGACAGCCGCTTCTCGGTGCGGATCACGAAGGGCCGCACCCGGTCGCGGATGATGCTGCCTTCGTCCGGAAACGCTTCCCGGTCGAGTAACTGCATCAGGCGCATGAACTGGTCGGTCTTACCCTGGTGCGGTGTGGCCGACAACAGCAAGAGATAGAGCGAGGCCTCCGCCAGCGCGGCGCCCAGCTTGTAGCGGGCCACCTGCTCGGTGCTGCCACCCATGCGGTGGGCCTCGTCGATGATGACCAGATCCCACGACGCCGAAATCAGGTCCTCGAAGCGCTCGCGGTTGTAGGTGTTCAGTTGTTCCAGGCTCCAGCCGCGCCGACTCTCCATCGGCTTCACCGAGTCCAGCGAGCAGATCACCTGATCATGCATGCGCCACAGGTTGTCCTCCTCGCCCGCGCCGCCGCTGCGCCACTGGCGAAAGGCCGCCAGCTCTGACGGCTCGATGAACTGGAACTTCTCGCCGAAGTGCAGGCGCATTTCCGCCTGCCACTGGCGTACCAGCCCCTTGGGTGCGACCACCAGAATGCGCTTCACACGGCCACGCAATTTCAACTCGCGGAGCACCAAGCCAGCCTCGATGGTCTTGCCGAGGCCCACTTCATCGGCCAGCAGGTAGCGTATGCGGTCGCGGCTGATGGCGCGGTTCAGCGCATAGAGCTGGTGCGGCAGCGGCACCACGCTGGACTGGATGGGCGCCAACAGCAGGTTGTCCTCCAGCGCATCCAGCAGCTTGGCGGCCGCCGTGCTGTGTAGGATCTGCTCTACGGTCGGCCGGATACTTTCCAGCGGCGCAAGATCCTGCACCCGTGCACGCAACACGGCGTCCTTGGCCGGTAGCCAGACGCGGTACGCCAGCTCACCCCATACGTCTTGTCGCTCGATCACGCGGCAGGGCGATGCCTGCCGGGTCAGCCAGCACCAGTCGCCAATGGTGAAGTGGATTCCTTCGCTCATTGCCCACCCAATTCGCGTTCGATCTGTTCGATGCTGTGCGGGTTGTGGCCCCAGGGCAATTGTCCAACAGGCTGTTGGACAATTGTTGAACCCGACCAAACCTCGGCAAACGCCCGCATATACATCAGGTTGGCGCGCGAAAACCTCCTCACGCCAGGAAACGCCACTCGCTGCACTCTCATGCTTGAAAGTGCTCCGTCACCAAGCGACGCAGACCATCTCGCAGCTTGCCAAAGCTCGGCGAAACATTCCGATCCGGCTCTAACAAAGGGCCAATCCGCTGCGCCCACTCGCATTTGATTTGACCGGGCAATGGCCATCCCGCCTTTTTGATCGCAGCGGAGCCGCCGGGGTGGATGGCATCAGCCAGCAGCTCCCAGGTGCCGCAAACGCTATCCTGCGTGTAGCGGCTCAGCACATCGGCCTTGGCACGTGGGTAGGCTGCCTGTAGTGCATCCCGGTCTCCGAGATACCAGGCTTCCACTTCTTCGATAGCCAGCCGAAACAGCGTGTTCGGCGCAGGATTGCAGCCTGCGGCAAGCGCTTTAAGCTCGGCTAGAAATTCTGCACAGTTGCGTCGATCGGAGTCCAGCACCACGACCACGGCATCAATGCCCGGTGTCTTGCCGTAGCCGCGCAAGGCCGACGGCAAGCGATCGAGCAATATTCTTTTGTTTGCATCGGTACCAGGCTTCAGGTTTTTCGGAATGCGGCCTATCCCCTTGTACGAATGTACGCGCCAAGTGTGAGGGTCGCCCTGTTCCCCGAGCAGTTTTGGCAATACCGCGTCAAGCAGTCTCTCGCCGGAAGCATCTTCCACCAGTATCTCGATGTGCATACTCAAACCTCATCGAGATAATCGCTGTACCACAATCCACCCAGCGGCAAGCCTTCTGCCACCAGGTTCCTGACCACTTCAAGCTCGGAAACCCGGCGTATCGTCGAGTAGCCATCCCCGCCTTTTTCCAGAATCCAAACCTCCTCTGGCGACAGCGCATCGACGAAATACGGCTGGTGCGTGGTCACGAAAATCTGCGGCGCGTGCTTCTTGCCACTGGCATGGGCACGGAATTCCTGCGCCAGCGACTCCAGCAGCTTGTGGTACAGCCCGTTCTCCGGCTCCTCGATGCAGATGAAGGGCGGTGGATCGGGGTCTTCCAGCAGCAGCAGATAGGCAAACACCTTGAGCGTGCCATCGGACATCTGCTGGGCAAAAAACGGATCGTCGAAGGCGCCATCGTTGAAGCGCAACAGCACGCGTTTGTCCGCCGTCACTTCCGTATCTATTTTGGCGATACCGGGGATCTTGCTGGCGATGCGATCAAGAATGGCCTTGAAGCGATCCTTGTGCTCGCGCTCCATGAACTGCACCACGTTGCCGATGTTGTCCCCATGCACGTTCAAGTGCCGCTGCGGCCCGGCGCTGGGCAGGCTGCGTGCCGCGTCGGGGTAGAAATAGGACAGATACCATCCCTTGAGGAAATCCCTGAACTGACCGATGCGTGGGTGCTCTTTGAGTGTGCCCAGGGTAGAAATACCCAGTTCGCGGGGATCGGTCAGTTCCACCGGGCTACTGGTGTTGCTTTCCTCTTGTTCATCGTCAACCGCTTCCTCACCCGCCCAGACGGTGCCCTTGCCGTGCTCCAGGCGTAGAAACGGAAAGGGTCGCCCATGTTTTTGACCTTTTCGGCGCTGCTTCAAGGCTTCTGATAGAACGAATGGGCGGCCGCTTTTGTCCAGGTCAATCGCTAGTTCATAGGTGATGGGCCGCTCGTTCTGAGCTTCGCGATAGTAGATCTCAAAGCGAATCGGCTCCTCGACACCCTTGGACCGTAGCCGTTCGAAACCGCCACGCTGTTTCATGTCGCAAGCTGTTTCCACATCAGTGGCCAGGCAATCGGCGACGAAACCGAAGGCATCGAACAACGAGCTCTTGCCCACGCCGTTCTTGCCAATTACCACCGTGAATGGCGTCAGTGGGTCAGCCACTTGCTCTCCAGACAACTTCCCCAGGGTCACGTCGCGCAGCGCACGAAAGTTCTGGACGCGAAATCCTTCGATGATGGCCATTTCAGTTCTCCTCGCTGCGCGTCAGCGCCATGTCGTACAGGGTGAGCAGCTTTTCGTCCTCTTGCAGCGTGGCTTCCGGCAACTTGTCAGCGACGCGCAGGATGGTGGCGTAGTCCTTGGCGGCCCACGCAGCGCGGAAACCGGCACGCAGCACCTCCAAACGCGACTCCTTGATCTTGCGACCGGTGAATGACCGATAGGCCTCGAATTCCTTGAGCAGCGCCTTCTCGCGCTTCTTCTCCAGGTCCTGCGCCTTGTTCGGGTCGGGCACGTACCAGCGATCCTTGGCCTTGGCCACCAGCGCTGGACTGTTCTTCTCCAGCCCGCGCAGATCCTTGTGGTTGGTCGAGAGGTAGCTGTGGATCTGGCTTGGTACTTCACCTGTGCCGTCATACTTCAGAAAACTGTCTTCAAGTAGCGCCAATAACTCAGGTTTTGTCTCATGTTTTTTCCAGCCGGCACCAAGCTGCCCCATAAACTCTGGGCTAACTTCTTGGTAAGTCGAGGGGCGGCGCTTCAAAAAATCTGACAGCCAATCGATCGCACTTCGCTCATCGGAAACAAACATCTCCATTTGTGGCGCAGCAGCATACTGAAGGCGCTTCTTGTCATACTCGGCCACCTGCTCGGGAAGAAAAATCATTCCATCTCTCAGCACGAATCGACTTACCAAGCCCGCCTGAAACTCCTGTGTCGACATTGGCACAGGAACTCCGTGCCTAAAAAACCAAGCCACCATTCGATCAAAAATTATTCGCGGGTCTCTTTCGACAATAAACTCAATTTCCTTTAGCTTGGACTTAATAATCGGCAAATATTCCAGATGAGTCTTTACGAAATCCCAAACTGAATCCTCTCCGCCAGATGATTCTTGGAACCTACCTTCCAATCCCCCATTGGGCTTGTATGCCGATATGACCAGATCCTGCTTAACCGAAGTCGGATTGGTTTGCGCATTAAACGACCCTTTCTTTTTGTCAAGAGCAGATACGTTAGCTACAACAAAGCCGGCCTCTTGGAGTGAGCTTTGAATTGAATTCCATACGCTTGCACGAGTATTTGAGAATTCAACAGTCATCCATCGGCCAGGCTTCAAAACTCTGTGCAGCTCCTTAAAACAACGCAGCATCAAAACTCGATAGTCATCAATGCGTTTATTCTGGGCCTTGCTTTCAATTGCCTCGGCCATTGGATTTGTGACCACCGAGAGCCAAGATTCCCATATGAAATTAAGCTCAGAATACGCAAAATTTGCACCAAATGGCGGATCGATGAATATGTAGTCTACGCATTCATCTGGCAAATTGAGGCTCGTGGTTGATTGCGTGGCGATAAAAGGGCGGAAATGGGATGCACTAAGCCGTTCTCCGGCTTTTCCACCAGCCGAATCAAGCATCTCAATCATGTTCAACTCTTTGACCAGTGAAGGTATATAGAGCGTGCCATTGGTTGGGCCACCACCCGCACCCCACGTGCCCGCTTGATACGTAAGCCCGTACCTCTTGGTGATTCTAAATGCGACCTTTGTTATTAATGACTTCAAAATCGGCGATTTGGCAATTGACGCAGCTTCAGCTAAAACAGCCAAGTTTCGACGTGTATAAAAGTGGTGTACGTGCGTTATACCCAGCCGAATAGCCTCACCGGTTTTATCACCCTCATTTAGCTCGCTAATCGGATGTCGGTGAGCTATTTCAGAAAGCTCTGTTTTCGCAATTAGCGCCAGATCCGCAGCATCCACCTTTTTGGGTTTTACGCGCTTCCCCCCGACGGTGTAGTTGATTAAAACAGGAACTTGCTTGCTTTGCTTAACGTGAACCCTCAATGATGGGTCATACTTGCTTTCCCAGACTCGGTCGACCGTTCTTTTGTTCAGACTTGCTCCACATCCAGGACAGTCGAATGCGTCAAGCACTTTGCCATTTTCAACGTCGACCCCTGTGTCCCAGAAAACAATCTCCTCAGCGCACTCTGGGCAAGAAAAAACGTCAGACCATACCGTGTAGTTGACATAACCAACAACACCAACACTGCTTAAATCCGGCTTTTCTTCAGACCTAATTTTTAGCGTCGCCGCTTCGATTTGATCTCTTGTTGGATTGTGCAGTGCTTGATATTGCCAGACACACTCAGTTCTTACCTGATTGATCAACTTTTTAGTTTCATATGCAAGTTCGGAGTGGTTAACCGGCGTTACGTAGTTGTACGCAATGAATGTTGCCGCCGGTGAAAGATCAGCCAAGACGCAATACCTTGCGCCAACCACCCTTTGACCATCTTTTTCATCGCCAGGGTCGCTGTGGCCGACTTCTCTCACCGAGTTAATGTCGGCTGCCAATTCACATGCAACGCCAGTCATCCCTGTTCCGCAAAACGCATCGAGCACAATATCTCCTGGTTTGGTGTAGTGCAGTAGATACTTCAGAATGGCCTTGTGCGGGACCTTTGTGTGGTAAGGGTGGAAGTGATACAGAGGGTCATATTTTCCCTCGCTCACATCTGCTGTAAAAGGCGTCCTTTTATTACCCCCTATTGGCTGGTAGGGACTACCGTACAGTCGAATGAAATCAGTCAAAAATGGATTCGGGCATGCCGTGTAATAAGGCGGATCTGAAAGCGCCAGGATGTCTTCATCCGAACCGACAGGAAAACCTTCGATCTTGCGGAACGCTGGATCTTTGAGTTTTTCGGCAAGCAGCCTCAGGTAGTGCTCGCGGCGAGCCTCATCACTCGGGAACGTCTGCCCGAGGCATTCAACCGGGCCGGACTTGGCCGCGTGGTTCTGGAAAAGATCACTCATCAGTCGTTCCTCAAATTCTTGTTGTCATGGTCGGGCGATCACGTCGTATCACTCGATCACGAAGCGCAGCTTGGTGGCATCCTTGCCTTTGCAGCGCTCGTTCATGAAGGTGTCGAAGCGCTTGCGCAGATCATCTGGCGTGGCCGGCGAGCCGCCTTGCAGCAGCGCCTGCTTGATCTCATCGCCCTTGACCGCGATCTTCTCCAGCCCCGACAGCGCCTCTTGCACGGCATTGGCGAACTCGCTGGTCATCGGGTCCGGCAGCTTGCGCGAGGCCAGGAAGGCGTCAATCAGCTTCTTGGACGCGGGCGGCAACAGGCCCAGGCTGTCCTGCGTGAACGGGTCTTCCAGGTTCTCCAGCAGGGTCTGCTGCCAGTTGGCCACCAACTGATCCAGGTCGTCGTCCAGCTTGTGCAGACGGTTGGCCGCCGGGATCAGCTCCAACTGCTCGGCGGACGGGCGGAACTGGCAGTGCGGGCATACCGCCGCTGTCGTCAGCGTGGGCTCGTCCAGCGACGAACAGCTCTTGAGGCCGTTGAGTGACTCCTCGAAGGCAGTGAGTTGGCTGGTGGGCATCAGCGACACGCCGGCCAACACGCGTAGCGCCAGCAGACGATCGTCCTTGCGCAAGGCGTTGCGGGTTTTGTCCTCGGCCACGCCCAGCCGCGCCTTGCTGTGGCTGGCGATGTAGGCGGTGATGTAATCCTTCTTGAGCTGGTTGAGCGTCTGCCGGTATTCGGCGGCGTGCTCGGCCGTGCGGTCCTGGCTCAGCTTCTCCTGTAGCGCCTTGCGGGCGGTCTCGGCCTGCTTCACCCACGGGTGCTCGGCGGGCAACACCATTTCGGCCTGCGAGAGGTAGGACGCCGTGCTGCCCAACTCCACCACCAGTTCGAGCAGACGCTCGACGGCGGCCAGGATCTCCAGATTCTTCTTCTGGCCGTCCAGGTCTTCCTGTGTGACGCGCAGATTTTTGAGCTTGCCGACGGTGTTGTAAGGCGCCAGCGACTCGGTGAACTTCTTCAGCGAATCGAGCCGGGCGTGCCAGTCTTTGGCTTCTTCTTCGCGCAGCAGGTTCTGGCCCCAGAAACCGAGCTTGCCTTGCTGCAGGTCGGAACCGGCCTTGAGGACGCGCGGCACCAGCGCACTGACTTTCTCCTGCAGTTTGATGACCGGCTCGGTATCACCCTGGCTGGCCTTCTGGGCCAGGCCGGACGGCAGGTCGAACAACTCGAACAAGGCACGCAGCACCGCGAGGTTGATCTCCTTGGGCGCCTCAACGTGCTTGAACTGCTTGAGCTCCTCCAGCGAGCGCTCTGCAAGTTGCGCCAGCTTGCCGGAGTCGATCTTGTCGCCGGTGATCGACAGCACGATGTCGCCGGAGTAGACCAGCCCGCCCAGCACGGTGACCAGCAGATCCGGCTCCAGCCGGTACTTGATCGGCGCGAAATACTCGACGTCCGAGGTACCCGACAGCAGTTCGCTGCGGTTGAGCACTTGACCGTGGCCCTTGGCCTTGAGGCGATTCAACACCTCCTGCGCGTAGCGGGAGTTGGCCGGGTCGACACGGTCGCCATCAAGCAACTCCAGCGCATCGAGCACGGCGAGCGCGTCCTTGGTGCGAGTACCACCGGCCAGTGCGCGCAGCGCGTTGCCGATCAGTTGCTTGCGGTTGGCCTCGGTGACCAGCACCGAGAAGGTGGGGTATTCCGGTGAGAGATCGACGAAACGCTGGCCCAGCACCAGGCCAGAGATGACGTTCACCACATCGCGGAAGTTGATGCGTTCGTCCGCACCCAGCCGCGCCCGGTCACGCAGCGACACGCCTTTGGCCCACTCCTGCAGGTTCTTTTTCTTGCCCTGGTAGGTGACTTCGAAGGCGGTCATCTGCTTTTCCTGCAGCCACTTGCTCATGGCGCGCAGGAAGTCCTGTGCCTTGGAAAGGTAGATGGCCTTGGCGCCGCCGCTGGCGGTGGATGCCAGATCGAGCGCCGCCGCGTAGGACGACAGGTGTCGCTTGAGATCGTCGTCCAGCCCGGTGAGGCGGAAGAAGACCTCGTCCGACAGGTTGTTGTCGGCGAACTTCGGCTTGTCGAAGGGCTGGATGAAGTAGACGTAGAAGTCGCGCTCGGGCTGGGCCGTGGGCCGATCGTTCGGCGCCCCGAAGAACAGGTAGCCCATGCGCTCGACGCGGCGCTCCTGCCATTCGAGCTGGTACTGCCAGATCTGGAAGCCGGGGTAACGCAGGTCGTCGCTGCACTCCATCAGCGCCTTGACGGCGCTGTAGTAGGCACGGTCCAGCGCGTCGTCGGACAGGGCTTCGGCGCGCTTTTCGATCTGGGCGTCGTAGTCGATGTCCTTCTTGAGGTCGAGGTAGTACTGCTCGGTGTCCGGCGCCTTGGAGATGAACTGGCCGTTGACGGTCTTGAGCACTTCCCGCATCACGGTCTGGACCATCGACAGCAGGTTCTCGGCCGGATCGCCCGGCATGTCCTCCACGCCCGGCTGGAACAGGCACAGAGCGTCGCGCAGCTCGGCGGCGGTGGGCCCGATGGGGATGTGGATGTCGCCACCCGTGGTCAGGCGATGCACGGCCAGCGCGTTGATGACGCGCAGCGCCATCGGCTTGTAGGCCGGACGCGTGAAGGCTTGCTGGACCCGCGACTCCAGTACCTCGGAGACGCGCATCACTTCTTTGATGTTCGGGTCAGCGCGCAAGACCGAGTTGGTCTTGATGGTGTTCCAGAAGCTCTCGTAGCTGATGAACAGCGGCTTGTCAGTGGGCACGTCCTGGTCGAGGATCGCCAGCATGGCGGACTCGATGGTCTTGAGCGCGCCGCGCTTCTCAGTGAAGTGGATCTGCTCGAAGGTCTTCAGGTAGTCCGGGTGAACCGGGAACAACCGCACATACTCGTCCATGCGCTCGTTCATGGAGCCGTAGAACTTGGCGAACGGCGTGAGGTATTCGCGGATCTTGTTCTGCTGGTCAGCCGTTTTCTTGAGCAGGCGCGCGGAGACGACGAAGCTGACGTCCTGGCGGTCGATCAGGATCTGGGTGAAGCGCTCGTTGACGCGGCGCATGCTGTCGGCAACGTGCTGGAAGCGCACGCTGTCGAAGATGGCTTCCTGCACGCCGGCGACGAAGCGGAACTTCAAGTGCTTGGTGACTTCGCCAATCTGACGCAGGATGGCCAGGTCCTGCACCAGCTCGTGGTCGCGACGGGACTGCAGATACTCCAGGAACTCGTCGACAACCAGCAGCACACCCTGGTCCGGAAATTTCTCGCCGAACGCAGCCATCATCTCTTCGAAGGAGTCCTTGTTGTTGAGCTCCTTGTCGGCGGTCGGGAATGTGTAGTCGACGCCGATCTTTTCGAGGAAACGCTCAAGCTGCAGGGTGATGATCTGGCGCAGCGGCATCTGCAGCCCGCCCACCTCGATGCGCAGCACCTTGAAGCGACCAGCAATCGGGGCAACCGCCTCGGCGACCTTGGGGTGGCGGATCATCGGAGCGTAGGCCGCATCCTCGGCCACCAGCGACAGCACCGACATCAAGTGCGACTTACCGGTGCCGTAGTTGCCGACGATCAGTACGCCCTTGTGATCGACCGAGTCGTCGAAACTGAGCTGGGGAACCATGAGCTTGGAGATCCGCTCGGCCATGTCGTCGGAGATGACGTATGTCGCGACGAGCTTCCTGGCCTCGTCCGGGCGCCCGGCATCGAGCAGCTGAATGACTGACTCGATCTGCTCGAACTGGATCAGATCTCCGTATTTCATGTTCTTGGCCATATGGTTCTCTCTTCCCCGTAGCGTCAAATTTCGAGTACGACCACGCCGTCACGGCTGTAGTCACGATGTTCTGGATGGCTCATGTCGGCGTACACCAAGCGATCACCGCGCAGCTCGCCAGGCCAGACGGCCACGACGCGCTTGGAGTGAGCCAGCCGCCTGACGAGGTCAAGCGGGTTGATCTGCAGGCCCGGCTGGAACAGCAACTCCAGGTTGTCGAGCAGCAGCGGGTCTTCGGTGCGTTCCCCGTATTGTTGATGTTGCGCGATCTCCCGCAGCAGTTCGCCTGCCGAGAAGCCGCGCTTGTTGTTCGGCGTGGCGGCCAAACGGCGCCCCAGCTCCAGGCCGACGTTGAGCGGCTCGAGCTTGAGCTTGGCGCCGAGCTGGCGCAGCAGTTGGGTTTTGCCGCTGCGGCTGGGACCAACCAGCAAGATCAGCTTGGTGTGGAAGTCGCCGATTTCGCCGATGAGTGGCACCAGTCTGGTCAACATGCTGCCTCATCAGGCAGTTGGCGACTAAGCCCGATTTTTACGATTCCGCTAGTGCCTTGACTCGATGCCATGGACATTGCCGTATGGGGTGGAAAAGACGTCAGGATAGTGCAAAGTTTTCAATCCGAGAATGTGACCTGCCCCCATTGACCGTACCAACGTCTTGGAGAAGTCCGGGGTTGAAGGTTAACCGATGTTTTGTTTCTGCTCACTGGCATCAGCACCGCCAGCGCGCTGGCGGTGCTGATGCGCGAACAACGCTGGTGGGATACGACCGAGGCTGGGGAGCAGGTCAGCATACAGCGCCTGTTCAAGCGCGTCCAGCACGAAGTCCGTCTGCATGCTGCGGCTGACCCGCCAGCCCACGATGCGCCGGGCGTAGACATCGATGACAAACGCCACGTACAACCAGCCCTGCCAGGTGGAGACATAGGTGAAGTCTGACACCCACAGCTCATTGGGTCGGCTGGCCCGAAACTGCCGGTTGACATGGTCCAGCGGACACGGTGCCGACTTGTCTGGCGTGGTCATGGCTCCATCTTCTCAGACGTTGGAGCCTCCTCAATTCCCGGGGCGGTTCAGACTACGCGCTGACGCGCCTTGGGGGGCTGGCGCGATGACTCCCTATTGACGTTTACGTAAACGTCAATTAAAGTGCGCGGATCGACAATCGCCTGTCACAACCCACCAGAGCCCAGCAGCCGT
>Ga0208734_100103_pt1 | contig 29121 bp, 29 predicted proteins | sample Subbio2Aug_QV11A_FD_184824 | JGI IMG/M metagenome (GOLD analysis project Ga0208734, IMG submission 184824) | Serpentinite rock and fluid subsurface biosphere microbial communities from McLaughlin Reserve, California, USA - CR12Aug_QV11A (SPAdes) | ecosystem: Environmental > Terrestrial > Deep... | reverse complement strand
AACGATAAGCCGACGTTTCAATAACTTTACTCATGATTTGAGTCTATACTAATGATGAGCTTGTGTCCAGCACTAATTGCAGTGGTCTACCTAATGATAGTCACGACTTATGGGTAATGATAAGCCCTGCGGGAGAGGGCTAGGGTGAGGGCCAGCTGAGACGCATTTTCATCCTTCCGATGGTGCCCCGTCTTTATCGGGGCATGGAGGTCTACACAAAAAAAGTAAGCAGACCGCACTGGAATAAGTACGGTCTTTTCAAGGAAGCTTCTCTTAGAAAGGGGCAGGGTGAGGGAGAGGTGACTTGCAGTGCAGATGCTTGGTGGACACAGCTTAAGCCCTAGTGCAGCTGTTCGGGAAAATGACGATATGTTGGGCATCGAGTTTAACCCGTACACGAGCTCCTACAGGATAAATTTCAGTCGATGGTCTAATGGCGTGGATTGAAGGGCCATTACCAAATTGGAGCCGATATAGGACGGAGGCGCCCAGAAAACGGGCCTCTGTGATGGTCGATTCCCCTGCGGAGTCTAGACTGAAAAACACATCGTCCGGTCTGACCATTAATTCAACCTGCCCTGATTCTTGCAATTGATTGCCAGGTAGGGGGAAGGTGCCAAAGGCGCAGCTGACTGTGTCTTTTCTGATCTGTCCTTCAATAAAATCTGCTTTGCCCACAAAATCGGCTACGAACTTACTGCAGGGGTGATGATAGATTTCGGCCGGTGTGCCTTCCTGTTCCAAAGAGCCTTTATTAAGGACGCCAACCTTATCAGAGAGAGAAAATGCTTCTTCTTGGTCGTGGGTAACTAAAATAGTAGTTGCTCCTTGTTCTTTGAGGATGCGTTTTGTCTCGCCACGTAGTTCTTCTCGCAGGTCGGCATCCAAATTAGAGAAAGGTTCATCAAGTAAGACTACCTGCGGACTGGGTGCAAGCGAGCGAGCAAGTGCCACCCTTTGCCGCTGGCCTCCCGAAAGTTCGTGGGTGTATCTTCCGCCTAAGCCAACCAGCCCTGTCAGCTCCAGCAGTTGGGCAACTCTCTCTTTAGCTTTTTCCCGCGGGTAGCCCTTCAGACCGAAAGCAACATTTTGCGCTACCGTCATATGCGGAAATAGGGCGTAATCCTGGAAAACTATGCCGATACCTCTTTTTTCAGGCAGAACCCAAGTATTGTCCGCCGCAACCGGCTCTCCGTTAATAATAATGCGACCCTCATCGGGCCGGTCAAGGCCGGCAATTAAGCGCAATGTCGTAGTTTTACCACAACCAGAGGGGCCAAGTAAGGAAAAGAAATCTCCCTTGGCGATACAGACTGTCAGTTCAGAGACCGCTTTGGCAGTGGCAAAAGATTTAGATACATTCTCAAGCCGGACGTAGGCCGGTCCTTTTTCTGAGGGAGAGCTATCGTTAGTGTTTTTTCTAAGCAACATTTATGACACCTTTCTTTAGTTATTGCGGGAGCCTACCCGCGTCAGAAATACTACAGGCAGCAAACCTACCAGCACTATGGCCAACGCCGGCAGAGAGGCGCCCGCCCAGATAGATTCAGCAGCCATCTGCCAGACCCAAACGGCAAGAGTATCATAACCAAATGGTCGCAACATCACCGTAATCGGCAGCTCTTTCATGACATCTACAAAAACCAGGATGGCGCCGGCAAGCATACCGGGAGCCACCAGCGGCAAATGAATTTTCCACGCTATGCGCCAAGGTTTGGCGCCCAAAATTTGAGCGGCTGCGGTAATATTTGGGGTGATTTTTTCTAGACTGGAATCTACGCTGTTAAAACTGACTGCCATAAAACGAACAACGTATGCATAAATCAGGCCAACGATTGAACCTGTCAGGAGCAACCCGGGGGTAATTCCTAGCCAGGCTTCTAAGAAGTTATTTAACGCATGGTCAAAGGCGGACAAAGGCACAATAATGCCGACGGCTATTACGGCCCCGGGGATAGCGTAGCCACTGGTCGCTAGTTTGGCCAAGACAAAGCCGACGCTGCTTCCGTTTAGCCGGATGCTGCTTGCTAAAACTAAAGCAGCAATGGTGACGAAAAATGCTGCGGTCAATGAAAGGATCAGGGTATTGCGGATCAACTGAGCGTAAACGCTCATCGTTCCTTCCGGCAGTCTGGGCAGCTCACTCCAAGTCCAAGAGGCAAGTTGGGTGACGGGCAGGAGAAAAGCTAGTGCCACCACGAGTAAACAGCCAAGCACCATCAACCAACCGCGCCAACCCCGCAAGGTAAGCGGCGTGATGCCCGGTGCTTTGCCGCCAGCCTGGTAATAACGGGTACGGCCGCGCAAAGCGTGCTCCAGCAGGACAATGGCTAACGCCGCAAACGCTAAGAGTCCGGCAAGTTCGGAAGCGGCACGGAGATCCATCATGCCGTGCCAAACACGAATGACTCCGTCGGAAAGCGTCGGGAAGTTGAAAAAGCGCACAGTAGCAAAATCGGCTAAAGCTTCCATGATAGCCAGTGCTACCCCTGCGGCGATGGAAGGTCTTGCCAGTGGCAGAACAATTCGAAAAAAGATGTGACCAGATCCATAGCCCATGACTCTTGCGGCTTCAATAAGTGAGCCGGATTGTTCCCGAAAGGCGGCTTTAGCCAACAAATAGACGTAAGGATATAAAACGAGTGTCATTACTAAGATGGCACCTCCTCCGGAACGAATTTCCGGGAACCAGGTGAGGTCAGTAAAATAGCGGCGCAAAAAGGTTTGCAATGGGCCGGCAATGTCGAAAGTAGCCATATAAACAAAGCCTTGCACATAAGTGGGTACAGCCATAGGTAATAATAACAAAAGTTCCAGTATCTTTCGCCCGGGGAAACGATAAGCTGTAACTACCCAAGCCAAGCTCACCCCGAGAAACAGTGTGCCTGCGCCCACGCCTGCCAGGAGCACTAAGGTGTTTTTGATCATTTCCGGCAGGAGCGTTTGTGCCAAGTGGGACCATACTTCCCAGGTGGGGGTGAAGAGCGCAGAAGCTACTACCAGCACAGGCAACACGATCAGTATTGCTAGGAACAGCGGAAGCACGGGCAGGCTACGCAAGCCTTGCCCGTGCTTAATGAAGGATCTTTTAGCTATTGCTGTCTTCATTTAATCTACCTCACCTATAGCCTGCCTCGTCCAGCAGTTTGATGGCATCGGCCTGCAGTCGGCCAAATTCGCCCATATTGATCGGGTCAGCAACGAAGCTGCCGAATTCTGCAATGATGGGATGTGGTAAAACAGCGGGATTAGTCGGGAATTCGTGGTTAGAGTCGGCAAACAGTTTCTGCCCTTGGGGACTGGCCAGCCACTCCAGCAGACGAATCGCATTCTCTCTGTTCGGCGAGTGGGTCGTCACACCGCCGCCGCTAATATTTACATGTGCCCCCCGTTCGTCTTGATTAGCCCAAAAGACGCGCACCGGAAACGCGGGGTTAGCTTCCAGCAGGCGGCCCAAGTAGTAGTGGTTTGCGATAGCCACATCAGCTCCGCCGGCTGCCAGCGTTTCCAGGATGCGAGTGTCGCTGTCAATTAGGGTAGGTTTATTGGCTACCCAACCCTGCACAACTTCTTTGGCTCGCGCCTCGCCGTGGGCGGCAATCATGCTCGCTACTAGAGACTGTGTATACGCATGCGTAGCCGGGCGCATGGCTAGGCGTCCCAGCCACTGTGCGTCTGCCAGCGCTTCGTAAGTAGAAAGTTCCTCGGGGCTGACCCGGTCCGGATGATAGAGAATCGTACGGACACGCTTAGTCAGGCCAAACCATTGATTTTTAGGATCACGCATATTCTCCGGGATATTGCCTGTCAGTACAGCGCTTTCCACAGCCGAAAGGAGCCCTTCTTCCGCCGCCAGCCAGAGGTTGCCGGCATCCACCGCCAAGTACACGTCGGCAGGTGTAAACTTGCCTTCGGCTTTAATCCGTTCGCGTAAAATCGCGTCACTGCCGGTGGTAAAGCGGACGGCAATGCCTGTTTCTTCAGTAAACGCCTCAAATACTTGTTCCACCCCATAGTGGCGTGCGGTGTAAATATTGACAATCCCTTTAGCTTCCTCTGGTTCTGCCGGTACTTGCGGACCATTGCCCGTGCGGAGAAAGGTGCTGGCAAAGATTCCTAGTGCAAAAGCCAGTATGACGAAGGCCATGGTAATAAACTTGCTTGTTTTGCTCATTTTTCCCTCAATTCCGAGAATCTTTCTGCGTTAGTCAAACTGTTGAGACAGAAAGCTATTCTCAATTAATAGTACTTCTCATTTTACTGGCTTGTTTTGCCGCACGCAAGTAGCTGCGCTATTGATTTTAGGGGGATAGAACGATAATTCTCGTGTTACTTTAGTTTTCCTTCATTTATTTGCTGATTATAAATTATTTATTGTGAAGCGGTTGTTGAGTTATTTCAGCGTGAAGCAAATGCCTCATAATAGTTTCCTACAATAAAAAAGACGCTTCGCATTTTCTATCAACTGACGCGTCTTTTTTATCCGCTAGGGGCTGCCGCCCCTTCGGCGAGCCTGCGGGCTCTGAGCACCCCGCAAGAGTAAGGGGCACGCCCCTTACAAACCCCAACGCATAGGATCGTAGCTTCCCTGAACGATATAATTTCCTATGCTATAAAATAAGGAGTACGAAATCTAAAGTGATTTCATACTCCTTAGCGATAGAGCTGATTTTAGACAAAATGGTGCCCGAGGTCAGAGTCGAACTGACATGCCATAAGGCAACGGTTTTTGAGACCGCCGCGTCTGCCATTCCGCCACTCGGGCACGTTTCTTAGCAATGTGTATGATATCATAAAGCAAGAAGTTTTGCAAGCAGGGTTGTGCGTTAAAAAAGTTGTATTATCAATAGGGTATTACGCTTGTCGTGTTAAATTAGTTGACGGGGAGGTTGATAGTGATGGTAAATAAAGAGCGTTTGGTGCATACCTTTTTAGAGATTGTCCAGGTGAATAGTCAAACCAAGAATGAACGGGCGATGGCCGATTATCTCAAAGGGAAACTTGGTGAGCTGGGGCTTGCGGTGAAGGAAGACAACGCAGGAGAGGTTTTCGGCGGCAATGCAGGCAATGTTATTGCGACGCTCGAAGGAAAGGCAGACAAAAAGGCGCTGCTCTTGTCGGCACATATGGACAGAGTTGCGCCGGGGGAGAATATTCGTCCGGTGGTGGAGGGAGACCTGATTAAAAGCGGCGGCGAGACAATTTTGGGTGCTGATGACGGTGCGGGTTTGGCAGTAATTTTAGAAGTGCTGCAGGTGTTGAGGGAAAACAATTTGCAACATGGTTTGCTGGAAGTTGTATTTACCGTGGCGGAAGAGGGCGGCTTAAATGGCTCGAAGGGGTTGGATGTGGAGAGTTTAGTGGCCAAGCAGGCGGTAATTTTTGACAGCAGCGGAGATGCAGGGATTGTCATCAACCAGGCGCCTGCTCAGGATGAAATTGTTGCCAGAGTTTATGGGCAGGCAGCTCATGCCGGCGTGGCACCGGAAAAAGGCATTAATGCGATTGTGGTGGCAGCCAAAGCCATTGCCAAAATGCAGGTAGGTCGGCTTGATGAGGAGACGACGACTAATATCGGGGTGATAACAGGTGGAAAAGCGACAAATATCGTGCCTGATTTTGTAGAAGTACGGGGGGAGGCACGCAGTTTTAGGGAAGAAAAACTACAAAAGGCGACGGAGACCATGATGGCGGCCTTTACCTCCGCTGCCGCCGAGGAAAATGGTCGCGTGGAAATGGACGTAAAACGGCTTTACGCGGCATATCATCATCCGGAAGACCATAAACTTTTGCAGCTGGTTAAAAAGGCAGGGGAGGCTGTAGGCCTTAAAATTATTATCCAATCCAGCGGCGGCGGCAGTGATGCCAATATTTTAAACGGCAAAGGGATTGACGCTGTGAATTTGGGTGTGGGTAATGGGGGAGCACATACGCTGCAAGAGTTCCAGAAGATTTCCGAACTACTGAAAGTGGCGGAAATGGCCGTTAAAATTGTGGAGTTTGCTTAGCTTCACCAATCCGGCAGGGTGCGCATATATTAGAGTGTGATTGTACGTAAGGGGGTGATGATTTGCGCACTCAAAGGGCGGGCGCTTTAGTTCGCAAATTAGTCGGTTTGGCGCTGGCGGTGGGAGGAGCCACCATACTCACCAGTTTTTTGCCGGGGTATATTTGGATTTTGCTCTTGGGTTTCGGTTTGATCTGGGCCGGCTGGTTCGTATTTCGGGTAGAGCGTCTCTATTAGAAAGGGGGATAATCATGCGCTTTTACACAATTAAGGTGCCGAGATTCATCGCTAAAATATTAGAAACCATCTTTGGGATTGCAAAAAAATAAAAAAAGCGCGTCTGCGCTTTTTTTGTAGTAGCATAGGAAATTATATTTGGCTATCCGACGCGTTTTACTTTTCCGGCCTTTAGGCAGCGGGTACAAACTTTTACCCGGCGGGTGCAGCCATTAACCAGAGATTTTATTTTTTGCACATTTGCCTTCCAAGTGCGTTTCGTCTTGATGTTTGAGTGACTAACCGCAAATCCTGTTTCTGTTCCTTTTCCGCAGACAGTGCATCTTCTTGACAATCTTGACACCTCCTTGCCGGATCCTCAGTATAGGCCGGTGAATAAATGTAACTTAAAAATATTTTTGCAGCGCCCGCCACGTCTCGCTTTTTCTTTGTTAGAGATGACAAATTAAAGGTGAGTGTTGTTTTGCCGCACGATAGTTGAATTCTAACATACCGATATAGCTCTTGCAAGTAAATAATTTGCAGGCAGGACTTTTAGCTTAATTTATGGAATAATTATTTGGTGGGCAAAAAAGGTTAGGAGGAATGATGATGAGAGCCAGCAAAGAAATGACAATCTTTGAAATGATTCGCTCCCATCGAAAAGCCATAGATGTCTTCAAGTCGTTTGGCATGTCTTGTAGCGGCTGCATGGCCGTGACGGATGAGAGTATTGAAAAAGGGGCGAGCCGCCACGGAGTAGATCTAAATCGCTTGCTTAGTGAGTTGAATGCCTTATTTGAGCAGGAGGAATCTAAATGAGTAATGAAATGGAAACGAAGCTGGGTAAGGTGATCATTTCAGAGGAACTGATTGCTATGCTGGTGGGTGTTTCAGCCGTTGAGTGTCATGGGTTGGTTGGCATGTCTTCTCGAAAGCTAAAAGATGGAATTGCCGAGCTGTTAGGTCGTGACAAGCTGAGTCGTGGCGTAGAAGTAAAGCTAGAAGGTGACCAACTCACAGTTGACCTTCATATTATTGTCGCTTATGGTGTAAAAATTCCTGAAGTAGCAGCTAATGTGATGGATAAAGTTAAGGCTGCCTTAGAAAAGCAGACGGGGCTCACTGTGACACAGGTTAATGTCCATGTTCAAGGCGTGCGAGTGACTGATAAATGAGACTATTGCCAGAAACAACCGATAAAAGCTTAGAAAATTTCCTGGAGATATTTTCCAGGTATTTTTGTCTTCAGAAAGAGAACTATTATTCATTTTTAGGAAAACACTGCTAGTATATATACATTTAGGCGAGCCAATACTAAAACCACAAACAAAAAAAGGAGGTGATTTTGTTGACAACTAACAAAGTAAATCAGCAAGGTCGCAATCGAATTCTTGTCGCCGGCGCTGAGCAAGCTCTGAACCAATTTAAGAACGAAATCGCCAGCGAATTAGGACTCGACTACAATGGTGACAAAGGGAATCTCACTTCCCGTCAAAATGGTTATGTTGGCGGTTTGATGGTGCGGAAAATGATTGCTCAAGCTGAAAGTCAAATGGCGGGTAAAACGGGTGGCAGTTAATTAAGGGATCGGTTCATAAAAAAGCGGTTAGGTGTAAGCCTTGCCGCTTTTTTTATCGTCGCAAAAATGGGTTCAACAGAAATGACTTCCCTAGGTAATGGTTGCTTGTTATAATAATTATAGGCAAGCAGAATGAAAAAATAGGGGAGGATTTAAAATGACAGATTGGAGCGGAAAGTCAACCGATCCGGCAGTTCAGCAAATGCTGGGCAAGGCGGAAAGTGAGGGAATTGAAACCGTTTGGGATCGATATAAAGATATGCAACCGCAATGCAAGTTTGGGGATGCAGGCCTCTGTTGCAGACATTGTTTACAAGGCCCGTGCCGGATAAGTTTGCGTGGCGGCAAGCCGCAACTGGGCATTTGTGGTGCCACGGCAGACGTTATTGTGGCCAGAGGGTTGGCACGTACCATTGCTGCCGGTACGGCAGGCCACTCGGGGCATGCTAAGCATTTAGCCCATACGCTGAAAAAGCTTGTGCGTGGACAAGCGCCCGACTATGCCGTCAAAGATCAAGCGAAGCTGCGGACAGTAGCTGAACGTCTCGGTCTAGAGATTGATACGCTGACGGTAGAGGAGATGGCCTCGGCTGTGGCTGAAGCTGCTTTGGCAGATTTTCATGAAAAGGATACGCCTGTGCTGTGGGCGATTAATGGCTTGCCTGCTAAGCGTGTTGAGTTATTTAAAGAAAGCAAATTGTTGCCTGCGGGTATCGATCACGAAATAGCTGAGATTATGCACCGTACATCGATGGGCTGTGATGCCGACGCTACCAATATTTTGTTGGGAGCTCTTCGTTGTGCGCTTGCCGACTTAGCAGGGTGCAGTATGGGCACGGATCTTTCAGATATTCTTTTTGGTACACCGCAGCCTAAAGTAACAGAGTGCAATTTGGGCGTGCTGAAACCTGAATGTGTAAATATTGCAGTACATGGGCACAACCCTGTTTTGTCAGAAGTAATCTTGGCAGTAAGCCGCCAGATGGACGAAGAGGCCAAGCAGGCTGGAGCAGAACGAATAAATGTGGTGGGAATTTGCTGTACCGGCAATGAAGTGTTGATGCGTCACGGCGTACCGCCCTGTACCCACTCGGTAAGTCAGGAGATGGCGTTTATGACCGGTGCCCTTGATGCCATGGTTGTAGATTACCAGTGTGCCCTTCCGTCGGTGGTAACAACGGCTGCCTGTACCGGAGGCACAGTGGTTACCACGATGGAAATTGCCAAAATTTCCGGAGCGACACATGTTGACTATGCTGAAGAAAATGCGATGGAGAATGCGAGAAAGATTGTTCGTCTGGGGATTGATGCTTTTAGGCGGAGGCAGGGTAAAACAACAGATGTGCCAGCCGACCGCCAAAAGGTAATAACCGGCTTTTCCGTGGAAGCTCTTGTCCAAGCCTTGGCAAAGCTAGATAGTGCCGACCCGCTAAAACCATTAATCGACCAGATTGTGGCAGGCAATATCCGGGGAGTTTGTCTCTTTGCTGGTTGCAATAACGTGAAGGTTCCTCAGGATTTAAACTTTACGACTGTTGCGCGTCGGTTGCTTAAAGAAAACGTTTTAGTTCTGGCTACCGGCTGTGGCGCCGGAGCGCTTATGCGCCATGGACTCATGGACCAGGCCAGTGTCGAGGAAACTTGCGGGGATGGGCTGAAAGCAGTACTTACTGCTATCGGTGAAGCAAATGGCTTAGGTGGACCATTGCCGCCAGTTATCCATATTGGTTCATGTGTAGATAATTCCCGCGGGGTGGCTTTGGCTACTGCCATAGCTAACAGGCTCGGTGTAGACCTTGATAAGTTGCCGGTGGTAGCCTCTGCCCCTGAAGCCATGCATGAAAAAGCTGTTGCTATCGGCACATGGGCTGTCGCAATTGGCTTGCCGACTCATATTGGCGTAATTCCGCCGGTGCTTGGCAGCCAGGCAGTTACTCAGTTGTTGACTTCCGGTATTAAGGAGCTAACGGGCGGTTACTTTATTGTGGAGACAGACCCCGAAGCTGCGGCAGCAAAAATACTTACGGCGATAGATGAGCGCCGTGCCGCTTTAGGATTATAAAATGGAAGAAGGATAAGCAGAAAAAAGTGCCCTTCAGGCGGGGAGTCCTGAAGGGCTTGGGGAGAGGAGAAACCGGAGGAAGAGCTTTTGGGGAATATGTTGTACTTCTATTATAAACGGATGAGCGCAGAGTATGCAGAAGAAAATCAGGTAATTTATGGTATTATTTCTGCGTATAAATTGAGCGTTTCAAGGTATGGTTATGATGGTATAGTTATGAATGTATGGTTATGATTGAGGTGTTCTGATGCGCATCATTGCAGGCTGCGCCCGAGGGCGGCGGCTTAAGACAAGAAAAGGTCAGGAAACCCGCCCGACTGCAGATCGAATTAAAGAAGCTCTTTTTAATATTTTAGCTAGCAGGGTTGTCGATTGCAGCTTTCTTGACGTGTTTGCAGGAAGTGGCGGCATAGGCATAGAAGCGCTTAGCCGCGGCGCGCAGAGCTGTGTTTTTATTGAAAAAAGTTCTTTATGTGCTAAAATAATTAAGGAGAACCTATCGTTAGCCGGATTGGCTGAACGGGCCGTCATGCTCACGATGGATGCAGCGGCTGCGTTAACTTATCTGTGTACAAAAGCGGCAAGCTTTAACCTGATTTTTTTTGATCCCCCATATTTTAGTGATGAGTTGGAGCATGCGCTACAAGTGGCTGTGCCGTTGCTTTTGCCCGGCGGCCTGATAGTAGTTGAGCATCATAGCCGGGATCACTGTTGGTATAATGCTGATCACTGGACAAAGCTTAGAGAAAAAACTTACGGCAACACCACACTTTCTTTTATTGTCCCCGTGGCTTTCGCGGCGGATGCGTGTTTGCCCAAAGAAGAGGGAGGATAAGTTTAGTGAACGTAGCCATTTATCCCGGGAGTTTTGACCCGTTAACAAATGGGCATCGAGACATTATTGACAGAGCCAGCCGTGTGTTTGCAAAGCTGATTGTCACTGTTTTGGAAAACCCGCGTAAAGAGCCATTATTTACCATTGAAGAGCGGGTGGAAATGATAAAAATGATTGCAAAAAAATATGATAATGTCGAAGTAGATGCTTATCACGGCTTGCTGATTGATTATGCGAAGCAAAAAAACTGCAATCTTATAGTTAAAGGGTTGCGTGCCATGGGTGACTTTGAGTTTGAATTTCAGATGGCATTAGTCAACCGGAAGCTGGACTCGCGTTTAGAAACTATGTTTATGATGACTAATAATCGCTATTCTTATGTTTCAAGCAGTATTATCAAGGAAATAGGATTTTATGGCGGTGATATTTGTGAGCTTGTGCCAAATGAAATCTATAATATTATTATGCGTAAAATTCGTGAGGTAAGGGAAACTAACGCCAAAAAATAATTTTTATTTTGCGCAACGCTCCTAGGGACAGCCCTAGGACTATTAAGCCAATAGTCAGCCAGACAAATAGCCAACCCATCCGAACCGTTTTCTCCCAGAATGTCATGTCGCCAATCGGTTGCAGGTGGGCAAACACCGGTGTGCCGAGAGCCACTAGCGGAGCCAACGGTTCCATGAGCAGCCAGACAAAAAATGCTGCCTGGATGGCGTGGATAAAACGCGCAACGACAAACGGCGCGATTTTCATGTCGGTGCCGCTAATAATACTGGCTACCTGAGCGTGGACTGATAAGCCACTCCAAGCAATGATGGCACTGGCCACCATGACTTTCTGTAGCATGGGAACGGCAGCAGGAGCCTGCCCAGCCAATTGGCTGCCTAGCGTTACCTCAAACAGTCCGCTGATAATAGCTGGTGTAAGAGCCGGGTTCATGCCAAACGGTGCTAAAAGCCATGTAACTGCCGACGAGAAAATACCTACAATCCCTGCCACCGTCATAATCCGAATGATCACAGAAAAGAGAATGATGAATCCGCCAATTAGGAGCAAGGTGTTAACCGAATTACGGATAGCGTCTCCTAGCAGTTGTCCCATGGGACGCCTATCTTTTTGGCGGGCATTGTCAAGCGCAGCAACGGCTCGCATGAGGATGGATCCCTTGCCTGCAATTTCTGGAGAGTTGGGTTGGCTTCTGCCGTAAAAACGCAGCATTATTCCGGTGGAGATGCTGGAGAGATAGTGGGCGATGGCAATGGTGATACCAATTTGGGGATACCCGAACATACCTACCGCTACAGCGCCAAACATGAAGAGCGGGTCGGCTGTGTTCGTAAAACTCATCAGACGCTCCCCTTCCACTTTACTGCACAGTTCATCACGCCGTAACTTTGCCGTGAGAATAGAGCCGATGGGAAAGCCTGAAGCTAACCCCATCGCCATGACAAAAGAGCCGACGCCGGGTACGTTAAAAACAGGGCGCATTAAGGGTTCCAAAAGGACTCCCATAAAGTGCACAACACCAAGGCCCATTAATAGTTCAGAACCGATAAAGAACGGCAGGAGGGCGGGGAAGACGATATTCCACCAAACATCTAGCCCCTTGACTGCAGCAGCAAACGCGTCTTCCGGATAAAGCACCATCGAAATTGTTAATGCCACCGCAATTATAGGCCACGCATAAGTTGAGAGCCTTGGTCCTGGATTTGTTTTCATAGTCCCTCCCGGCGGTATAATTTAGCTTGGAATAGTAATATATATAGTTGCAATTCATGGAGTATGCCGAGAGAATAATTAGGGAAAGGGAAAGGGGAATGGGATGGGCAGAATAGGAAAACTACGTAAACTACTGGCGCTTATCATTATCGGCAGCTTTCTGCTGTTTGCTCGTACCGGCTATATGTTAGTCAGGCCTGGTTCCGCCGAAGATATCGCTGATTTTATTTCAGTTGAGGAAGGCGGCAAAGATCACGCCGGCAGCTTTTATCTCGTTACAGTCACACAGCAGAACGCTTCTCCGCTGCTCTTGCTTTATGGCTTGCTTGATCCCCTCGTGGATTTGCAGCCATTGCGTACGGTGATTCCTCCGGGGATGGATCCGGAGGAACACAGACGGCTGTTGAGCGAGTGGATGCAAGAAAGTCAGAATCTTGCCAGAGTTATCGCGCTGCGCCGTTTTGGCATTGACGTACCTATCAAAAGTGACGGTGTCGAAGTGGTGGCGGTAGGAGAGGAAAGCCCTGCCTTGGGACTTCTGGAGCCTAGGGATATAATTGTGGCAGTAGACGGGCAGCCGATATCTCTAGCTGAAGAACTGGTGACTAAGGTACAGCTGCGAGCTGTTGGTGAGCCGGTGGAGTTGACGGTGTTGCGTGGGAAAGAAGCTGTCACAGTCACCATGCCTACCACCACCCATCCGGAACAGCAGGATAAGGCGGCACTTCGTGTCACTATCCAAACGCTTAATTGGCAGCCTCAACTGCCGGTGGAAATAAAAATTCAGGTGGGGCAAATCACTGGTCCATCTGCCGGTTTAATGTTTGTCCTGGAAATATTAAATCAATTGGAGCCTGCCGATTTAACGGCGGGTAAGCAAATTGCCGGAACCGGAACGATCAACCTGAAAGAAGAAGTAGGTTCCATCGGCGGCGTACGCCAGAAGGTGCGGGCTGCTGAAAAAGCAGGCGCCCAGTATTTCATAGTGCCGGAGGAAAACTTTGCGGAGGCAAAAATGGCTGCACGGTCAATAGAACTTGTGCCTGTGGCCACACTAGAGGAAGCACTCGCCTTCCTCGAAGGTATCGGTAAAAGTAATCGCTAGAAAATAGGCGAAAACAAGAGAATTCATGCGAATATCTCTGATTTCTCAAAATGTTGACAAAAAAGTTAATCCTTTATATAATAAACCTTAGCGCAAGCGAGGTGCTTATATTTTCCTATGCATATATCACTGGAAACACTGCGAAATTCACCTGGACAGACTTATTCTTATGAGTTCATTCAGGAGGCTGCGGCATTTGATTTGACAGAAGACGGTGCCTGCTTTGACAGGCCTGTGGAAGTCAAGTTAGAGGCGGTATGTCGTGATGGAAAATTCCATGTTTTTGGTAGCCTGCGCACAAGTTTGCTTTCAGAGTGCAGCCGTTGTCTTCAACCATTCACCCTTCATTTGGAGGGTCAATGGGAAGACGATTTGCCGGCAGAAGAGATGCAAGAGTTGTCTGTGATAGGGTTGGCTAGAGAGATGTATTATACGGCCCTGCCGCTAAAACCTTTGTGTGCTGAAGTTTGCAAAGGGCTTTGCTCAGTCTGTGGAGTGGATCGGAATCACGAAGATTGCGGTTGTGATGCTGATCAAATGAACGATAAACTGTCTGTATTAAAGAAACTGCTGCTAGAGTAGGACGAGGAGGTGTAATTTATGGCGGTACCTAAGCGTAAGACTTCAAAAGCGAGAAAACATAAACGGAGAACTCACTGGAAACTGGCTGTGCCTGGTCTGGTTTCCTGCCCGCAGTGCCATGAGGCCAAGCTTCCCCATCGTGTTTGTGTCCATTGCGGATACTATAAAGGTAGAGAGGCTGTCAAGACAGAGTAGCAGGTCAAGAAACTTTTTGCTCTCCTAAAATAAGGGAGGGTTTTTGTTATCTGTGAGAAATATTTCGTCAAAGAAAATTTTTTGTTGTGTAGGAAATTATATGATTTCCTACACAATGGGGGGTCGTAGGGGGGATTCACCCTTACGCTCGCGGGGTGCTCAGAGCCCGCAGGCTCGCCGAAGGGGCGGCAGCCCCTAGCGGACAAGAAAAACGCATCTTTGGATAAAGCGCGAAGCGTTTTTCTTGTTGTGAAGTAGATATTCAGTGAGGTGATTTTCTTTGATCCGTGTCGCTCTGGATGCGATGGGGGGGGATAATGCGCCCCATGAAGTGGTGCAGGGTGGCCTGGCTGCGTTAGCCGAACTGGATTCGTTGCATCTTATCCTGGTGGGTCAACAAGATGTTTTGCTCAAACAACTGGCAGGCAAGTCTTACCCAAAAGATAGGTTGGAAATTATTCATGCACCGGAGGTTATTATGGCGGATGAAGCGCCGGTACTGGCAGTTCGCCGCAAGAAAGAATCTTCGATGATGATAGCAATTCGGTTGGTGAAGGAAGGCAAGGCAGATGCTGTGGTATCTGCCGGTAATACGGGCGCACTAATGGCCGGTAGCCTTCTGATGGTGGGTCGCTTAGGAGGAGTTGAGCGTCCCGCGCTGACAATTGTGGCTCCCACATTTACCGGAGGTAATGTGGTAATTTTGGATGTAGGCGCCAACATGGATGCCAAAGCGGAACACTTATGCCATTACGCGCTGATGGGCAATATTTATGCCCGGGAAGTACTGGAAAAAAAGGCACCCCGTGTGGCACTGCTAAATGTTGGTACCGAAGAGGGCAAAGGTAACGAGCAGGTGCGTAATGCGTATGAACTTTTTAAGAAACGTCTAGAGAGTTTCAATGGCAATATCGAAGCGCGTGACGTTTTGAGCGGTTCGGCCGATGTGGTGGTTTGCGACGGATTTGTAGGAAATATTTTGCTGAAAGCGGTAGAAGGTTTGTCGGCAGGAATTTTCAGTGTGCTAAAAGAGGCATTCACAGTTAATCTTAAAAGCAAAGTGGCGGCAGCTTTGCTGATGCCTGAATTACGAGGTTTAAAGAAGCGCTTTGACTATGCTGAATATGGCGGTGCCCCTTTACTCGGAATTGACGGCATAATCATCAAAAGCCACGGTTCATCAAACTGTCGTGCTATCCGCAGTGCCATCGTCACCCAGGCTTACCGCTTCGCGCGACAGGATGTTAACAGGCAGATTCTCACCGAATTAGAAAAAGACTGATAGTCGCTGGACCTGCAGAAAGGAAGTAGCCTATGAAGATGCTGAATGTGGGTATCTTGGGTACAGGTACGGCTCTGCCTGCCCGAATTGTTACTAATGCCGACTTAGCGAGAACACTGGATACAAGCGATGAGTGGATTCGAAGCCGCACAGGAATCTGTGAGCGCAGAATTGCGGAAAAGGATGAACAAACTTCAGATTTAGCTGTTAAGGCGGCGCAAGACGCCTTGCGAAAAGCGGGAACTGCCGTGGATGAGGTGGATTTGATTATCGTGGCCACCACTTCTCCCGATGCCTTGATCCCGGCTACCGCCTGTTATGTGCAGACGAAACTGGGCGCCGTAAATGCTGCTGCTTTTGATCTGGCAGCCGGTTGCACCGGGTTTATTTATGGACTATCAGTCGGCAGCCAGTTTGTTCGCACCGGTGTGTATAAACGGGTATTGGTGATTGGCGCGGAAGTTTTTTCCCGTATACTTGACTGGAGTGACCGCAGTACCTGTGTTCTGTTTGGTGATGGCGCGGGTGCCGTACTGCTTGGCCCCACAGCAGAAGAGGGGCTGCTTAGTTTGAAAATGGGTGCTGATGGTACATATGCCAACCTGCTTACTATTCCGGCCGGTGGGGTGCGGATGCCGGCAGCTTCGGAAACTGTTGCTCTGCGCCAGCATTATCTAAAGATGCTCTCTGGAAATGAAGTGTTTAAGTTTGCGGTGCGTGTAATGGGTGAAGTAACCCAGCAAGCGTTGGATGAAGCAGGGGTCAGCAAGGAGGAGTTGGATTTTTTAATTCCTCATCAGGCAAACTGGCGGATTATTGAGGCGGCACGCAAACGCTTTGATTTGCCAGAGGATCGTGTAATTGTCAATATTGACTGTTACGGTAACATGTCTTCAGCGTCTATTCCTGTGGCGCTAGATGAGGCGGTTAGCGCCGGACGTATTAAACGTGGTGACTTGCTGGCGCTGGTAGGTTTTGGCGCTGGACTGACGTGGGGCGCAGCAATTTTACGTTACTAGTGTTGGAGGGATAAACCAATGGCTCTGAGAACAAGGCTGTGTGATATGTTGGGGGTGGAAGTGCCCATTATCCAAGGGGGCATGGCTTGGGTAGCCACCGGTGAACTGGCCGCCGCCGTTTCTGAAGCCGGCGGATTGGGATTGATCGGTGCGGGTAATGCGCCTGCTTCTGTTCTGGAAAAGGAAATCAAAAAAGCCAAGGAATTGACGAAAAAGCCATTTGGCGTAAATATAATGCTTTTGTCTCCTTTTGTTGACGAAGTTGTCGATATTCTCTGCCGTGAAGAAGTGCGGGTAGTTACCACAGGCGCCGGTAATCCAGGGAAGTATGTTGAACAATTTAGGGAAAAAGGGATAAAAGTTATTCCTGTTGTTTCGTCGGTGGCGCTGGCTAAACGTTTAGAGCGTTTGGGTGTCGATGCGATGATTGCCGAGGGATTGGAAGCTGGCGGTCATATTGGCGAACTGACTACCATGGTATTAGTCCCTCAGATTGTGGACGCGGTAAAGGTACCGGTGATTGCTGCCGGAGGGATTGCCGATGGCCGCGGTGTGGCGGCTGCCTTGGCGCTGGGTGCGGAAGGCGTTCAACTGGGCACCAGGTTTATTGTGGCAGATGAATGTACCGCTCATCCCAAATACAAGGAAGCCGTTTTAAAAGCCAAAGATCGTGACACGTTTGTGACAGGCCAAACTACAGGTCATCCTGTGCGTGTTCTCTACAACAAACTGGCTCGTGAATTTGCCCGTTTGGAGAAAGAGGGAGCCAGCCCGGCAGAACTGGAACGTTTTGGTGCGGGCAAACTGGCGGCTGCGGTGCGCGATGGAGATGTGCTAAACGGTTCCGTTATGGCGGGTCAAATCGCCGCAATGGTTGTAAAGACGGAGTCTAGCCGAGAAATTATTGATGATTTGCTTGCCAGTACTCTGCGGGTGATTAGGGATTTGGAGAAAATGTTCTGTCAAGATTAAGCAGGAGGTAAAGCATGGGTAAAATCGCCTTTATTTTCCCTGGTCAAGGGTCTCAGTATGTGGGTATGGGCAGGGACATGGCCGAGAATTTCCATGTGGCGCGCCGTGTTTTTGCGGAAGCTGATGAAGCGCTTGGGATGAAATTATCAGCGAAAATGTTTTCCGGCAGTGAGGAAGAGTTGAAGCTGACAGAAGTCACCCAGCCTGCTATTTTGGCGACAAGTATAGCCTGCTTAGAAGTATTAAAGCAACACGGTCTAGAGCCGCAAGGCGTGGCTGGACTGAGTCTTGGTGAATACGCTGCGCTGGTTGCGGCAGGTTCGTTGCCTTTTGCCGATGCGCTTTCGGTGGTGCAGAAGCGCGGCCGGTTTATGCAGGAAGCCGTGCCGCCAGGTGTCGGCGGAATGGCAGCTATTTTCGGTTTAGAACGGGGAAAAGTGGTGCAGGCTTGCCTAGAGGCTTCGGCAGTGGGCGTAGTGGAGCCGGCCAACTACAACTCACCCGAGCAAATTGTCGTGGCCGGTGAAGTTGCCGCCATGCGCAGGGCGTGTGAGATTGCTAAAGAACTAGGGGCAAAACGGACGATGGAACTGCCGGTCAGCGTTTCTTTCCATTGTAGTCTGTTAAAAGGAGTCGAACCGCTCCTAGCCAGGGAACTGGAAAGCGTTAAAGTTGCATCAGTCGCCCTGCCGGTGGTGGCGAATATTTCCGCAGACTATGTCTGCCAACCCGCCGAGATTTGTGACGCACTCGTTCGTCAGGTGAGTAACGCAGTTATGTGGCAGGATTCAATGGAAAAAATGATCTCGGACGGTTACCGGCTGTTTGTGGAAGTGGGACCCGGTAAGTCTTTAAGCGGATTGATGAGGAAAATCAACCCGAACGCCTTGGTTCATCAGGTGGAGGATGCCAAAACACTGGAAAAACTTTTGAAAGCTTTTACTGAGGAAGAAGGTGGCTAATCTGTTGTTGCATGGTAAAGTAGCGATTGTCACAGGCGCGTCTCGCGGTATCGGACGGGCTATTGCCGTGGCCATGGCCAGAGAAGGGGCTTCAGTAGTCATTAATTTTACTGCAAATGAAAGTGCGGCACATGAAACGCTGGTTGCAGTTGAAGCTGCCGGTGGTCAAGGTGTGGTCGTGCGAGCAGATGTGGCGGACGCGTCAGATTGTGAAAAACTGGTTAGGACTGCCCTTGATATATTCGGCAAAATTGATATACTAGTTAATAATGCGGGCATTACCCGCGATAATATTGTCGCCAGGATGAAGCTTGAGGAATGGCAGTCGGTGATTGATACCAACTTGAGCGGTGCTTTTAACTGCGCAAAAGCGGTAATGCGTCCGCTTTTAAAACAAAAGTCGGGCGGGCGGATAATCAACCTTTCGTCTGTCATCGGTCAGGCGGGTGGGGCAGGGCAGGCTAACTACGCAGCCGCTAAAGCTGGGCTGATTGGCTTGACAAAATCTCTGGCCAAGGAGTTAGCCAGCCGGCAAATTACCGTTAATGCTGTAGCTCCCGGCTATATTGAGACAGAAATGACGTCGGTGCTCCTAGAAGATATAAAGTCGGACATATTAAAACAAATTCCTCTAGGTCGTTTCGGCTTGCCGGAAGACGTCGCGGAAGCAGTAGTTTTTCTGGCATCAGAGCGTGCAGCTTATATCACAGGCCAAGTAATCGCCATAGACGGCGGCTTGGTTATGCAATAGGAAAAGATTTGACTTTTGCGAACGTTTTTTTTACTATCTAGGAAGAGGAGGTGAGGAAATGGATTTTTTTGCAAGAGTTAAGGTGCTTATAAGCGAACAATTGGGCGCGGAAGAAGGCGAGATGACCAAAGACACTTCTTTTGAGGAGCTTAACGCCGATTCTTTGGACATAGTCGAACTGGTCATGGCCATTGAGGAAGAATTTAAACTGGAAATCTCCGATGAGGAAGTTGAAAAGATTAAGACGGTGGGAGATGTGGTAAGATACATAGAAACCCATGTCTAAATAGTTTAAGGAAGCCCTGCGCTCTGCAGGGCTTCCTTTAGGGACACTGCTATGTTATGAGGTGAAAATATGAAACGACGTGTGGTGATAACCGGGCTAGGTGTGGTCACCCCGGTGGGAATCGGCAAAGATTCTTTCTGGACCAGCCTTTGCGCCGGTAAATCTGGGATTTCCCGCGTTACCAGTTTTAATGTGGATGATTACCCAACTCAAATTGGTGCCGAAATCCGGGATTTTGATCCCCATGAATTCTTAGATAAAAAAGAGGTGCGCCGCATGGACCGCTTTGGTCAGTTTGCACTGGCGGCCTCAAAACTGGCAATGGAGGATTCCGCAATTGATTTAAGCGTCATTGATAGCAACCGGGCAGGTGTTTCAGTCGGTTCCGGCATCGGCGGCATCATAACCATTGAAGAACAGATTGCCGTGCTAAAAGAAAAAGGTCCGCGCCGGATTAGCCCGTTTTTTGTGCCGATGCTGATAGCCAACATGGCATCGGGATATATTTCCATCGAATTTGGCTTTAAAGGGCCCAATACAACCATCGTCACAGCTTGTGCCACAGGAACTCATTCCATCGGTGAGGCATTTAAGACTATTCAACTTGGAGTAGCAGATGTGATGTTGGCAGGCGGCTCAGAAGCCGCTTTTTCACCCATCTCTTTTGCCGGTTTTTGTGCCATGCGTGCCATGTCTGCCCGCAACGACGAACCGCTTAAGGCTTCAAGGCCATTTGACGCTGATCGTGACGGTTTTGTGATGGGAGAAGGTGCAGGGGTAGTAGTCTTGGAAGAATTGGAGCATGCCTTAGCCCGCGGTGCAAAAATATACGCCGAGGTGGCTGGCTATGGACTTTCCGGTGATGCTTATCATGTTACTGCTCCCGATCCAGACGGGTCTGGTGCCATACGCTGCATGGAGATGGCTGTAGCGGATGCCGGCATAGCTTTGGAGGAAGTAGACTATATCAATGCCCATGGCACATCGACCGATTTGAATGACAAGACGGAAACAGCAGCCATTAAAAGAGTGTTTGCTGACCATGCGTATAAATTGGCCGTCAGTTCCACCAAATCGATGACTGGCCATTTGCTTGGTGCCGCGGGAGGCATTGAGGCCGTTGCCTGTGCCATGGCTATTCAGGAAGGAATTATCCCGCCCACAGTCAATTACGATAATCCTGACCCCGAATGTGATTTGGATTATACCCCAAATGTTGCGGTGAAAAGGGAAGTATCTGTGGCAATGTCCAATTCCTTCGGGTTTGGTGGGACAAACGCCTGTTTAATCTTTAAAAAAATTATTTAATATCTGGTGAGAAAAAATGGACAGAAAAGTTCTCCAAGCTCTAGTCGATCAATTAGAGATCACTCCGGCTGCGCTGTGCTATTACCAGCAGGCAATGACCCATTCTTCCTATGCTCATGAGCATGGCCTTGGCAGCAATGCTCACAATGAACGGCTCGAGTTTTTGGGCGATGCGGTATTGGAACTGGCAGTTTCTGAGGCGCTTTATCTCCGTTTCCCCGATTTCCCCGAAGGGAAACTGACTCGCTTTCGTGCCGGTTTAGTTTGTGAGGAGTCATTGACCTTGTTGGCTAACCAGCTGCACCTGGGCGCTTGCTTAAGGCTTGGCAAAGGGGAAGCGGCCAGCGGCGGACGTCAGCGCCCCTCATTGTTGGCTGATGCTTTCGAAGCGCTGTTGGGTGCAATCTATCTTGACTTGGGTCTTGATGAAGTGCGGAAAGTGGTGGAGAAGCAGTTTGCTCCTCTGCTCGAAGGCTTGGCCAACGGTTGCTTGCGCCACGATTACAAAACATTGATGCAAGAATATTGCCAAGCCGCCTTTGGCATTACGCCAGATTATCAGATTGTGGCCGAACAGGGGCCGGATCATTCTAAAATTTTTGTGGCACAACTGGTTTTGCACGGAAAAGCTCTGGGTGAAGGGAGTGGCCGCTCTAAGAAAGAAGCAGAACAGGAGGCGGCCCGCGAGGCTTATCTAGCTCTGATGAGAAAAGAATAAATTCCTCCTTTAATTGCAGGAATTTATTTGCATAGTAACGAATAAGTAACAATACTACAGAAAGTCCATCTTCTGCCGGACGCATATGACAGTAGCGTCAGACGAACTAATGAAGGGGGAACTATGGCATCATGGATGTGTTAAAAGTTTCTGCGCACTCCAACCCAAAATCAGTGGCGGGCGCTTTGGCAGCCGTTGTCCGGGAGAAGGGTTCAGCCGAGATTCAGGCTGTTGGTGCCGGTGCGGTAAACCAGGCGGTGAAAGCGATTGCTATTTGTCGTGGCTTTGTAGCTCCAAACGGTATTGACCTTATTGCCATCCCAGCCTTTGCCGAAATTCTCATCGATTCTGAAGAGCGGACGGCGATTAAGTTTATTGTCGAACCACGGTAAAGTGGTTATCTGTTAACCTGCTTGCACGCAAGCAGGTATTTTTATCTGCTATTTCGTTAATTGTCGAGTTATAGGGGGAGATGCCCTTGTTTGTCAAGCGGTTGGAAATGCATGGCTTCAAATCTTTTGCTGATAAGGCGATAATCGAACTTACTCACGGCATAACTGTGGTGGTCGGCCCCAACGGCTGCGGTAAAAGTAATCTTACCGATGCGGTACGTTGGGTTCTTGGTGAACAAAGCGCCAAGCATTTGCGGGGCCTGCGTATGGAGGATATTATTTTTAGTGGCGCCAACGGCCGTAAACCGGTCAGTTTTGCCGAAGTATCTTTGACGCTGGATCATTCCGACGGAGTGCTCGGGCTTGACTTTCAGGAGATAACAGTGACTCGCAGACTCTATCGCAGCGGAGAAAGCGAATATTTGTTAAATAAACGGCAGTGCCGCTTAAAAGATATTCAGGAATTATTTATGGATACAGGCATTGGCAGGGAAGCTTATTCTTTTATTGGGCAAGGGCGTGTTGATGAAATATTACATGCACGGCCGGAAGAGAGACGTCTAATATTTGAAGAAGCGGCAGGAATTCTTAGGTATAAAACACGCAAGCGTGAAGCGGAGCGTCGTCTCGCGGAGACTGCTGAAAATCTGTTGCGTGTTGGCGATATTATCCACGAACTGGCCGGCCAGTTAGCGCCTTTGGGTGAACAGGCTGCTGCTGCTAGGCATTATCTTGAACTGCGAACGATGTTGAGGGAGCGAGATGTGACTCTGCTTGTTCACCAGGGACGGCAGCTGCGGCAACAATGGTACGATGTGAGCCAGAGGGCTACTGCTGCCGCCGATGAACTGTTAGAGCTTCAGGCGGGCGTGGTTCGCCGAGAAACCGAACTGACTGAACTCCAGCTAAGCTTAGACGAAGAACAGAGCGCTTTGCTCGCCATGCAGCGAGAAGTTCAGCGCTTTTCTTCGCAACTTGAAAAAGTTCAGGGTGGAGGCGCCGTGAACCAGGAAAGGATTCACAGTCTGGAGCGGCAACTTGCGGAAGGGGTAACATACTTAGCTGAACTGGAGAGGCAGGAGCAAATTTTTGTGACGGAGGGAATCCGTATCTCCGAAGAGGTGACTGCTGCCAATAAAATGCTGGCCAATGCTGAAAACGAGCTGCAGGCAGCCAGGCAGGCAATTGAGAATATGGAATCATCTCCCGAAGTTTTGCGTTCCGTAATCTGCCGCAAGGAACTGGACAGGCTCTCGCCGGAAATTCGTCGGCTGCAGTCCGACTACAGCCGGCTGGAAGTGGAGCTTGAACAATTAACTGAAAGAGCCGCCTCTCTCTCTGCCGGTTATGCAGAGAGAGAGGCGGAGCTGGCCGTTCTCTCGTTAACAGGGCAGGAGTTATTAACGGAAAAAGAAAAACTGGCGGACGAACAAAAGCGGCTGCACAGTTTGGCACTTGCCAATAGAACCAAGCGCGAGCAGAATGCTGCCCAGCTGCTTGAAGCAAACGTTTTAAAAGAGCGCCAGGTTAAAGAACTTGCGGTAGTGCAAAATAAGCTGCAATTATTTGCGGAATTGGAAAATGCCATGGCGGGGTATTACCAGGGAGTCAAATCCGTGCTGGCAGCCAAAAGAAAGAGTGCACAGTTTGCCGGTATTTTTGGGACAGTGGCAGATGTGCTTGATGTGCCGCCGGAATATGTGACGGCGGTGGAAGCAGCTTTGGGGGCTGCCCTGCAAAATTTAGTGGCAGATAACGACGTTGTGGCCAAAGAGGCCATAGCTTGGTTAAAAGAGACGAGAGAGGGCAGAGCCACATTTTTACCGTTAAATATTCTTGAGGCTCCGCCGCGGGGCTCTATTCCTGTTGCCTTAAAGGAACAACAGGGTTATATTGGTGTGGCGGCAGACCTGATTGGGCGGGAAGAACGTTTTGCTTCGGTGGCTGAGTCGCTCCTTGGTCGGGTTCATTTGGCAAGCAATCTGAACGCGGCCTTATCTGTCGCCCGCTTATTTCGATTTCGCGAACGTGTAGTCACTCTAGAAGGTGATGTAATTCTCCCCGGTGGTGCCATGACGGGCGGCCGGGAAAAGAAACAGGCAGGAGTGCTGTCCCGGCGAAGGGAAGCGGAAGCGCTGCAAGTAATAGTGAATAAAATGTTAGTCCAAATTGATGCAGAACAGCAATGTATTAAGGCTCTGACTATGCAAAGGGATGACCTGGCTGCTGAAGAGGCGAAACTGGCAGAAAAAATGCGCGCCGGTGACTTGTCATTAGGCGTTAAGGAAAATGAAATAGTCTATCTGACTCGGCAGAAGGAGACGGCGACCAGAGCGCTGGAGGGGTATGAGCGGGAAGCGGAGGTAATAATTTCCCGGCGTGAGGCAAAGGAAATAGAGCTGACAAAAGCTAGAGGCACTCTTGAGAGCTGTCAGGAACAGGAAAACTGTTTACTGGTAGAGCTTGCCGGTTTAGCTGGTATCTTATCAGCTAGGGAGCACGAAAAGCGTAGCTTGCAGGATGAGTATACAGAATGTCGTGTGCACTTGGCATCTATTCAAAAACAGTTGGAGTATGATCAAGAAGAACTGGAGCGTTTGCGGCAGGAACGTATCCGGCTGGCAGAAAGAAAAAAGGGGAAAGAAACAGAAATAAAAGCAATTAAAAGTCAACGCTTGGTACTTGACGAGCTGGTGGAAAAAGGCAGAGAAGAGGCCACAGTGCTGGACCAGGAACGGATGAAGCTCTTATCTGCTGTGTTGAAGCGCGAAGCAAAACTTAAGGAAAAGAACACGCTCTGTCGGGAAGAGGCGGAACAAATCAGGCAGCTTGAAAAGTCTCTTACGGGACTGGAGCGAAAGCAAGCCCGTCTTGACGTCGAGCAGGGACGTGTAGAAGTAGAGCTGCAAGCTGTGCTTGACCGCTTGCTGGAGAGCTGGGAGCTTGACTTTGCGGCAGCAGAAAAACTGGCACAACCACTGGTGGACAGTGTCCAGGCTCAGACAGAAGTTCAGAATTTGAAAGAAAACATTAGCGCTTTGGGGATGGTAAACTTAGGTGCGATTGACGAATACGAGCGTGTGCAGGAACGGGTAGATTTTCTTACTAGGCAGCGACATGATCTGCTGGAGGGAGAAAAGGACCTGTTGCGAGTAATTCGGGAAATGGACAGCCGTATGGGGGAAAAGTTTGCTGCCGCATTTGCAATAATCAGTGAAAATTTCGGGGTTGTTTTCAAGGAATTGTTTGGCGGCGGCCGCGCGCAGTTACGCCTTACCGACCAAGACAATCTCTTGGAAGCCGGCATTGAAATTATGGCGCAGCCGCCCGGGAAAAAGCTGCAGCACTTGTCTTTACTCTCCGGTGGTGAAAAAGCGCTTACTGCCATTGCCTTACTTTTTGCATTTTTGAAAGTGAAACCAACGCCGTTTTGTATGCTTGACGAAATTGAAGCGGCTTTGGACGAGGCAAATCTTACACGTTTTACAGAATATCTCTGCAAACTGAGCGGGGAAACGCAATTTATTTTGATTTCCCACCGCAAAAAAACGATGGAGCAGGCTGATTTTCTTTATGGTGTTACTATGGAAGAAGCGGGTGTTTCCAAGCTTATTTCTGTCCGACTGAAGGAGGCGCAAATGCAGGCATCTACGGCCTGAGTGAGAAGTTTTGGCAAGGCGCGCAGTGTTTCTTTTTGCCTGATTCTTGGGTAAGCAGCAGAAAGGGATGTGAAAGAGTGGGCTTTTTTAGCAAAATTAAAGAGGGCTTAAAAAAGACGCGCAGCGGCATTATGGGGCGGATGGAAGGTTTATTTGCCCGCAATGCTTTTGACGATGAATTTTATGAAGAATTAGAAGAAATCCTGGTGGCCGCCGATGTGGGAGTAGCTACTACGCTTGATTTGGTGGCAGCCCTGCGCCAAAAAGTAAGAGAAGAAAAAGTCAAGGAAGCGGTACGGGTGATGGAAATTCTCAAAGGGCTGCTGCTTGACATTTTGGGCCGGGAACGGGTTGCCCTTAACATCGCAGAGAAACCGGCGGTGATTCTCGTTCTGGGTGTTAACGGTGTCGGTAAAACTACTAGTATCGGCAAGTTGGCTAGCCGTTTTAAAAAAGAGGGTAAACAAGTGTTGTTGGCGGCAGGCGACACGTTCCGCGCAGCTGCTATCGAACAGCTGGAAATCTGGGCTGACCGTGCCGGCAGTGAAATTATCAAGCACCAACACGGAGCCGACCCTTCAGCAGTGATTTTCGACAGCATCACGGCTGCTTTGGGACGAGGGCGGGATGTGGTGCTGTGTGATACTGCCGGACGCTTACATAATAAAGCCAACTTAATGGAAGAATTGAAAAAAATACGCCGTGTAGTTGAAAAAGCCATGCCAGGCGCACCGCATGAAGTTTTGTTGGTGCTCGATGCCACTACCGGACAAAACGCTTTGGCTCAAGCTAAAGTTTTCAACGAAGCAGCCACTCTTACCGGCGTAATCCTTACCAAGTTGGACGGTACAGCAAAAGGCGGGATTGTTATCGCCATTGCTAAAGAGCTAAAAGTGCCTGTTAAATTTGTGGGCGTTGGCGAAGGAGTCGAAGATCTTCAGCCTTTTGACCCGGCAGAGTATGTCAACAGCCTTTTTAGCCTAGAATGAGGGCAGGGTGAGGGAGTCGGCTATTTTGCCGATTCTAATGAGTCCAACATCTGACCACCGACCTCCAAAAATGCGAGAGGGTACTGCGGCAGCTATTTGCAGAGCAGAAAAGCCTAAATAATTCCCCTCCATTGGAGGGGTGCCCGTCAGGGCGGGGTGGTCGCATTCTTCGAGGGGTGCCCGTCAGGGCGGGGTGGTTCATGCCCCTTCAGGGGGCGAAGCTGTCCCGTATTGGACCACCCCGGCGCTGCGCACCACCCAGGAGGGGAATTAGGGGGCTATTTTCAGAAATAAATAAGGGCTGTAAAGCAAAAAGCCTTTACAGCCTGTTTGGGATGTGGTAAAATGCTGGAGGAGACTACGCGAGTCAATCTGCTCTACGATTTCTACGGTAACTTTCTCACCGGAAGACAGCGGGAGTGTCTGGAGTTATACTACCAGCACGATTTGAGCTTGGCAGAGATTGCTGATAGTAACGGGATTTCACGCCAAGGTGTGCACGATTTAATCAAAAGAGCCGTCAGGACGCTGGAAAAAACAGAAAATCGTCTTGGGCTGGTTGCTCGTTTTTCTATTCAGGAGAGAGACTTGCGGAAACTACGGGAGCTTCTGAGTGCAGAGGAGATTCCCCATGGACTTCGTACAGAAGCGCTGGCGATAGTGGAAAGACTGCTGGACTGAGCAGGCTGGAGGAGTAAAGAATGCTTTTTGAGAACCTTTCAACCAAGCTGCAGAACACGCTTAGACGTCTGCAGGGGAAAGGGAAATTGACTGAAAAAGATATTGATGCCGCACTGCGGGAAGTCAGGCTTGCCCTGTTGGAAGCGGATGTGAATTATAAAGTTGTCAAGGACTTTGTGGCCAGCGTGAAGGAGCTCTGCCTCGGGGGCGCTGTGTTAGAGAGTTTGACACCGGGCCAGCAAGTTATAAAAATTGTGAACAATGAACTGACTAGTTTGATGGGCGGCACTGTGTCCAAATTGAACCATGCGCCAAACCCGCCAACAATAATTATGCTGGTTGGTCTGCAAGGTTCGGGGAAAACAACGTCTGCGGCTAAGTTGGCAAATTTATTGAAGAAGAAACAAAATACACCGCTCTTAGTGGCGGCCGATATTTATAGACCGGCAGCCATTAAGCAACTACAAATATTGGGAGAGCAGCTGGGTATTCCGGTCTTTCAGCTGGGGCAGCAGGACCCGGTGCAGACGGCGAAAGCCGCACTCGAACATGCCAAGAAGTACCGTCATGATTATCTGATTATTGATACTGCGGGACGCCTGCACATAGACCAAGCATTAATGGATGAGTTGGCTCGCATTGAAAAAGCCTTGAATCCTCAGGAGATACTTTTAGTCGTTGATGCCATGACCGGGCAGGACGCTGTTAATGTGGCTCAGTCTTTCCGGGACAAACTGGGACTGACCGGCGTGGTGTTAACTAAGCTGGATGGGGACACACGCGGCGGGGCAGCTCTTTCTGTCCGTGCTGTAACTGGTAGTCCGGTAAAATTCGCCGGTTTGGGTGAAAAGACTGATGCTTTTGAACCGTTTTACCCGGAGCGGATGGCTTCGCGAATTCTGGGTATGGGAGACGTACTCACACTAATCGAGAAAGCGCAATCAACTTTTGATGAAAATAAAGCGCGGGAGATGGAAAAGAAGTTACGCTCCCAGCAGTTTTCTTTGGATGATTTTTTAGATCAGTTGCAGCAACTAAAAAAGATGGGTCCAATCAACCAGTTGCTGGAGATGATGCCCGGCATGGGCGGAATGGGGAAAAAGCTAAAAGGCATGTCGGTCGACGAAAAAGAATTTGTCAAAGTCGAGGCCATCATCAACTCTATGACAAAAAAAGAGCGTCAGCTTCCGTCCATCCTAAACAGTAGCCGGCGGCGAAGAATTGCCCTCGGCAGCGGCACTAAGGTTCAGGATGTTAATAATCTGCTTAAACAATTTGAGATGATGCAAAAAATGATGAAGCAGTTTGGCAAGGCGGAAAAAGGCAAGGCGAAAGGGAAGGGGAAAGGCCGGTTTCCTTTTAATTAAGGGAAAAGGCATACCCTAAACAAGGAGGTGAAGAAAGATGGCAGTTAAGATTCGTCTGAAGAGGGTCGGCGCTAAGAAGCGACCGTTTTACCGTATTATTGTAACAGATTCACGCTCTCCGCGGGACGGTGCATTTATTGAAGAAATTGGTTACTATAACCCAACGACGGAGCCGACCACATTAAAAATCAACGGTGATAAAGCGCAGGAATGGTTGCTAAAGGGCGCACAGCCCTCCGATACGGTCAGAGCCCTTTTAGTAAAAGCGGGTATCGGTAAATAGTAAAGTATGGATGGTGATGAAGTTTGAAACCACTGTGATTTAGATGCTATCCCCAAAAAGGACACAAGAAAGCAGACCGCCTGGAAATGGCCGTCAGGCAGTATTGCAAAACGTTAAGCGGAGAGCGCTGGATGCGTAATCAGATA
>Ga0208734_100101_pt1 | contig 29510 bp, 25 predicted proteins | sample Subbio2Aug_QV11A_FD_184824 | JGI IMG/M metagenome (GOLD analysis project Ga0208734, IMG submission 184824) | Serpentinite rock and fluid subsurface biosphere microbial communities from McLaughlin Reserve, California, USA - CR12Aug_QV11A (SPAdes) | ecosystem: Environmental > Terrestrial > Deep... | reverse complement strand
TTTATATATACTCATGAACTATGTATTCGACATGAATTCAAAGAGACCTGCTTTTTTTGAAAAAAAAATTGAGGCTTGCGCCTCATTTTTTCAGGTCATCCCCCAAAAGGGGGGTCTGAACAGTAACGTTAATCTGTAGCTGCTTAGAACCTCCTAATGGTCTTCAGCGACCCTCAATAAGGCATCGGCCAGGGCAACCTAACCAAAACTAACGTCATTAATGTAATATAGCCGGAAGCAGTTGTCAACAAAACCAGGGGAAAGCCAGGAAGAGCAAATAAAGTGTCAAGGACAATAATTTAAAAGTGGACTTCACTCACAACCCCAAAACCCCCTCCATGGAATCGGTAGCAAATGATAGAGGCTGACGAAGAACTCCTAAATAATTCCCCTCCCATGGAGGGGTGTCCGCTAGGACGGGGTGGTTATTCCCCTCCCGTGGAGGGGTGTCCGCTAGGACGGGGTGGTTATTCCCCTCCCGTGGAGGGGTGTCCGTAAGGACGGGGTGGTAATTCCCCTCCTTTGGAGGGGTGTCCCTAAGGAGGGAGTGGCCTAAATACGTTCTAGCGAGGGATGTTCTATACAAATTAGCTGGTGTAATGGAGTTTGCCTTGGAAATGTCCCGCATTGCAGCTAGGAAACCACCCCGGTGCTTCGCACCACCCCTCCAAGGGAGGGGAATGACCACCCCGGTGCTTCGCACCACCCCTCCAAGGGAGGGGAATGACCACCCCGGTGCTTCGCACCACCCCTCCACGGGAGGGGAATGACCACCCCGGTGCTTCGCACCACCCCTCCACGGGAGGGGAATTAGAAGAGGGCTTCGCCCACAACCCAGTAGCAACCTGTTTATTAAAGCAGTTCTAAAACCGCAAGGTACTAAAAGGATGAATAAAAAATTCCAAATGAAGAAGGATTTTTATTGTGCCCGTTGAATATTATCAGGGCTTGGCCAAACCATATGCTGGCATCGGAGGACTGGATGGATCTTTTTATTGAATCCGCACTTGCGTTTTTGCATGTAAATACAATCCCTGCCCTGCTTAGCCTGGTGGCCGCAAACCTGATTATGCTGATTTGGCTCTTGTATCTAAGCTGCCAGGGAGTGCGCTGGCGCCGGCGATACCATGCGTTGATGGGACAATCAACTGCTCAGGGGCTGGAAGAAAAACTGATGGAAAATAAGCAGTTGTTGGAGGTAGCAATTGCCGGCCTTAAAGAGCTGGAGAGAAAGTGTGCCAATATTGAGCAGCAAACCCCCGGATATTTGCAGAGAGTGGGAATGGTACGCTATAACGCATTTCCGGAGGTAGGAAGCGACCTTAGCTATTCAGTGGCACTTCTTGATGGAAATGGGGATGGTGTCGTTGTATCAGGTATATATGGACGGGATGAAACCCGCACCTTTGCTAAGCCTATCAAAAGGGGGCAATCGACTTACCGCTTAACTCAGGAAGAAGAAAAAGCGATCACGTTGGCTCACAGCAATAAAACCCCTTAATTAAGCATGGCTCGTTACCTACGCAAAGGGCGGTGAATTGATGGAGACCCTGCGAAACAAAGTCCGAACCAAGAAAAATAGTTATTGGACTCTGGTAGTAATCCCGGCCAGTCAGGAAAAAGTTAATAATTTCAAATTACCCTGCTGGCTGTTGCGCGGGGTCCTGGCATTCGCGGCAATTGGAATCCTGTCAGTCCTTTACTTTTATAGCTCTTACAGGCTGATGCAGGAAGAAATTGCTTCCATGGCAGAGCTTAAGGTAGTAAACCAACTACAGGAAGAGGAAATTGCGCGGCTTAAGGTTCATGCCACAGAAATGGAACAAAAAATCCAGACAGTTCAAAAACTTGACAGACAAGTGCGAGATCTGGTCGGCCTAAAAGCGGAATCGTCTCCTAATCAGGCCGGCAGCCTTTCATCCCGCTCAGCTCAGGGGAGCGGTATTGCCGAGAGGGAGGCCCGCATCAACCTGCTAGGCATAAAGGAAACTGATGTTGCCAGGAATGAGGAAATGCCAGCTGCTGCATCCCAACCAGAAAGCGTGGGGCTAAAAAACTTAAAGCACATTGACAATGTGCTGTCAGAGCTAGATACAAAGGCTGACTACCAAATCAATAATTTAGCCAAACTACAACAAGAAGTAACTGCAAGACTGCAATATTTAGAGGCACGGCCCAGCGACTGGCCTTTATCAGGAAGATTGTCCTCCAGATTTGGCATCCGCAGGTCTCCATTTGGCAATTTTCGGGAGTTTCATGACGGAATTGATATAGCAAGCCATCGGGGGGCAATAATAACCGCTGCCGGCGCGGGCAGGGTAGTATTCAGGGGTTGGAAAGCTGGCTACGGACTGACAGTGATTATTGAACACGGGCATGGATATACCACCTTGTATGGGCACAACTCGTCAGTTTTGGTAAAAGCCGGGCAGACAGTAAAAAAAGGTGCGCCAATTGCCAGGGTAGGTTCCACGGGAAGAAGTACCGGGCCCCACCTGCATTTTACTGTTTTTAGGAATGGCAAGCCGGTCGATCCCCTGAAAATTCTGCAATAAATATTTTGGAGGAGCAGAAATGTTCGGAAAAAAGCAGCCAATTAACGTGGACAAGGTAGATGCCTTGATTGGAAAAGAGACAATGATTGCAGGCAAGATAACTGCAAATGGCACGCTAAGAATTGATGGCATGGTTGAGGGAGAGATTCTGTCCCAAGGAGATGTAATAATCGGAGAAGGAGCTAAGGTGCAGGCAAGTATCCAGGCGAGGAACCTTTTAGTGGCCGGTGAACTTAAAGGTAATGTAGCCGTTTCCGGCAGGGTAGAAATAGCGGCTACCAGCAGACTTGAAGGAGATATCCAGGTGGGCACCCTGATTGTGGAGGATGGAGCCCTTTTTCTTGGCTCCTGCACCATGGGGGGGAAAAAGGACAACGCCGCCGGGGGTAAACAGTCTGCTGTTTAGTTAATAACATATAAAAAAAGAGCAAGACCTGGGTCTCGCTCTTTTTTTCAAAGGCAATCTACTGCATTGGGATATATTGCCGCACAACGGCATCTCATTGGCATGAAAGGGGAAATCCTTTAATCCTGATCCTGGTTTCGCTCAGGCTGAATACTCCGGCAGCTATGGATTGAGCAATCACATCAGCCATTTTCATTACCAGGCTCAAACGGGTATTCTGCAGCACGAAATATTCCATAAATCCTCCGACATTCACAATTCCAGTGAAATGAATCTCTCCTACAAGTGGCAGGGTCTTATTCACACCGGCGCCAGGTTTTATTGGCCCTGGGGCCAATGTTAGTGAACCAACACTTTCGCTTTGTCCCAGGCAAGCATCAACCGCAATAACCAGGGGATCGGAATGAACAGTATTAATCATTTGCAGTTTATCCTGCAGGTTGCCCGCATGCACAGGTTCGTCCAGGTGTCCATAGATCCAGATGTTATGCAAATTTAGTGCGCGAAGCTTTGTCCCGACCAGCGGACCAAGGCAGTCACCTGTAGACCTGTCGGTCCCGATCCCAACAACTACCAGGGGTCGGCCGCCTGTTCTATCTAAGCAGTGAATGATCCGGCACAGGCTGCTGCTCAGCTTGTCTATTAAAAAAGGCTCCTGGTAGTGAGCTCTTATTCTTTCGGAAACGGCCTCTTCTTTGAAAACGGTGCGAATTAATTGAGAAATGCCCAGCATAACTTCCTCCCTTTCGTAAACGCTAGAAAAATATATGACGACGCAGTCAGGATTATTCTGCTGCTTTAGGCCTTCGCCTCGCATTAACTCTATTATTTGCTAATAAATGGTATTATATACAGGACATATATTGGCAATATTTACAATAGATATGGTTTCTTCTGAAAGACAAGAAGGAAGGAATAAAGGGTACCCTGTCGAAATTTTCATTTAAGGAAAGGGGACACACCATTCAAGAGGCAGGAGGCAGGAGGCAAGAGATAGATGCTTAGGGACTTAAAGCCGCTTATCCATCCTGTCTCTGGAATCTATATCAAAGGAGGCTTTATATGGGCCGAACTCGTATAGTCTTAATAAGCGCTACTATTATCTTGGTAACAATTATAGCGATGTGCTTGCTGGCGGGTTGCGACAGTAAAAAGCCAACTTCACCTGCACCTAGTGCTTTCCAGGGACAAGCTGCTCAGCCTAAACAAGAACGACGGGCTCTTTTGCTGGATAGAGAGCGAAATAATGTGCTGGTCTATTTTGCGACTAAAGACGCGAAGAATTTGGTCCCTGTTACCTTGCCGATCAATCCTACTAACCGGGCTGCCGAGATCGCGGTAGAAAAGTTGCTGGCCGGTCCGCCGGGTCCGGCCTTGTTAAGGAAAACCTTGCCTGAAGGCACAAAAATACGCCGCCTTTATATGGAAGACTCTACTGCCGTGATCGATTTGACAGGTCAGATTAAAAACTTGCCGGATCGGCCAGGCGTGGAACTGGCCTTGCGATCCCTAAGCTTAACACTGTCCCAGTTTCCTAATGTAACTGAAATACGGCTCCTGGCAGACGGAGAACAGCTATCTTCTCTGGGCGGAGTAGATCTGAGCAAACCCTATCCTCGGCCGGAGACGGTCAATCTGGGTCCCAGGCCTGCAGCCAAGACCAGGGTGGAAGTGTTTTTCGCCGATCAACAATCAATGTATTTGGTGCCCCTCAGTATTGGAGTGCGCGACGGCAGCAAAACTAAAGAATTAGCTCTGCAAGCGGCGGAAGCCCTGTTGGCGGGTCCTCCCGCAAACTCCGGGCTAATTCGAACTGTGTGGCCGGGGACTAAAGTATTGGGGCTTGAGATAGAAGGGGAAACAGCAATTATAAAGCTCAGCAAGGACGCAATTAATTACGGTGGTGGGGCTACGGCTGAAACCATGCTGGTCAATTCACTGGTATATACCTTGACAGGTATCCAGGGTATTAACCAGGTTCAGATTGTGATCAACGGTCTTAAGCTCATCTACCTGCCGGAAGGCACAGATATTTCCAAACCGATCTTCAGGCCCGATAAAATAAATTTTATCGGCAGCCGGTGATTCTGATTGCGCGGCAGCAGCATGACGAGACTCCGCCCAGGAGTCTTTTTTCATGAAAATATGATTGATAATTTGCAGCCTGCCACGCATTAAACTCCTAGCGCTAAAATGCCATTATGCCAGCTCCGCGAATTAGCTGAGGAGGCCAAATAAATATGATTTATACTCCTAAAGAAGAACTGGAACGACGAATAAAGAGCCTGCAGGAGCACCTGGACGGGACCATGTTAGATGGAATTCTTTTGTTCTCTAATATGATGTTATACTACTTTACTGGTACGGCTCAGTCGGGGGTTTGTTATGTCCCCAAAAACGGAGAGCCGTTAGTGCTGATTCTTAAAACCTTTGCAAGAGCCAAAGAGGAATCGGCGCTGGGAACGATTGTTGCCATAAAAAGCTTGCGTGAGCTAAAAGGCAGGTTGTTGGAGTATGGTTATCCGATCCCATCGGTGATGGGCCTGGAACTGGACATATTGCCGGCTAATGATTTTCTTAGTCTAAAAGAGCTGCTGCCAGGGGTAAATCTGGCGGACGCCAGCACAATGCTGCGCAAGATTAGGGCAAAAAAATCTCCCTATGAGCTGGATTTGCTCCGCCGGGCGGCTGCTTTGCATGACCAGATGTTCGAAGTGGCAGAAAAGGTGCTGCGCCAGGGTATGACAGAAATAGAGCTGGCGGCTGAACTGGAATGCTTCAGCCGCAAGCAGGGGCACCTGGGAAGTGTAAACTTTCGCGGGTTTAATCGTGAAATGCATTACGGGCATCTGATGTCCGGGCCGGGAAGCGCATGTGCCAGCTGTCTGGACAGCCCTACCGGCGGCCGGGGGCTTAGCCCGGCTTTTCCTCAGGGCCCGGGCTTTAACCCGATCAAGGCTGGGGAGCCGGTTATAGTGGACTATCTGGGCAGATACCATGGCTATCTGGTGGATCAAACCAGGATTTATAGTCTGGGAAAACTGCCTGAAAAGCTAACCAGAGCTCATGCAGTTGCGCTGGAAATCCAGGCGGAACTTGTTGGCCTGGCTAAACCGGGAGTAAGCTCTGTAAGGCTTTATGAACAGGCTACCATGCTGGCCAAAGAAGCAGGCCTGGAGGATTATTTCATGGGTCATCCGAAAGGGGTGCCTTTCGTAGGGCATGGCATCGGACTGGAGATCAACGAGCTGCCGGTAATTGCCCGGAAGCATGACCTGCCTTTGGAAGAAAATATGGTGCTGGCAATTGAGCCAAAAATGGTCTTTCCGGAAGCAGGTGTTGTAGGGATAGAGAATACTTTTATCGTAACCAGAAATGGGTTGGAAAGACTGTCCCGGTATCCGGATGAAATAAGGATGCTGTAGGCCTGGAAGCAAATCTGTCCTGGCTTGCTGGATTGACGCCCAGGGAAAAAGGAGATGTAGATACATGGATATTGAAGTGCAGAATCTCTTGCGGCACTTGCCCTCGGTAGAAGAGCTTTTGCAGGCAGAAAGAACTAAGCGGCTGATCACAGACGGGCACCCTAGGCCGGTGGTGGTTGCCCTGATCCGGCAAGCCCTGCAGGAATGCCGCGGACGAATTCAAGGGGGAGAATACCTTGCCACAGAGGCCGTAAAGCAAATAATCCTCGAAAAGATAGAAGAAAAGGCCAGAGATTTTTCCAAGCCGAATCTGCGTCCGGTGATCAATGCAACAGGCGTTATACTGCATACAAACCTTGGCCGGGCAGTCCTAAGCCAGCGGGCCAAGCAGGCGATTGCCATGGTGGCAGAAGGTTACAGCAATCTGGAAATGGACCTGGGAACCGGGGAACGGGGTTCCCGGTATCATCATGTTGCTGCCCTTCTGGCTAATCTGACCGGCGCAGAAGGGGCCATGGTGGTAAACAATAATGCGGCGGCGGTTTTGCTTACTTTAACTGCTTTGGCCAGGGGGAAAGAAGTGATTGTTTCCCGGGGGCAGTTAGTCGAAATAGGGGGATCATTCCGGGTTCCGGAGGTGATGGCTCAAAGCGGAGCCCAACTGGTCGAAGTGGGCACAACCAATAAAACCTACCTCAGGGATTATGAACAGGCCATTTCGGAGAAAACGGCCATGCTGCTAAAAGTCCATACCAGCAATTACCGGGTGGTGGGGTTCACAAAAGAAACCGCCACTGAGGAGCTGGTGGCTCTGGGAAGGTCCCGTAAGCTTCCCGTAGCAGAGGACCTGGGGAGCGGCTTTTTGCTGGACCTCTCGGCCTGGGGTATCTCTGATGAACCCACGGTGCAGGACAGTGTGGCCAAAGGTGTAGATATTGTTACATTTAGTGGTGACAAATTGCTGGGAGGCCCCCAGGCGGGGATAATTGTAGGAAAAAAAGAACTCATCACCAGGTTGCAGGCCCATCCTTTAACCCGGGCACTAAGGATCGACAAGCTAACCATGGCAGCCCTGGAAGCAACCTTGCGGGAGTACCTGGATTTTACATCTGCCAGAGAAAACATCCCAACCATAAAGATGCTTACGGCCACAAAGGAGGAAATGCGACAAGCCGCAGCAATGCTCTTGGAAAACATTCAAACAGAGGCCGGCCGGGAGATCATCTGTGAGCTGATGGAGGATTGGTCTGAGGCCGGCGGAGGTTCGCTTCCGGTAACATTTTTGCCCACCTGGGTTGTTGCCCTGAGCGGAATTGAAGGGGGACCAGAGCGACTGGCCGGCAAGTTGCGATCCGGCGATCCGCCCATTATCGCCCGGATTAAAGATCACAAGCTAATGCTGGATCCCCGCACCGTCTTGCCTGATGAGGGACCATTGCTGGCAAAGGCTCTGGCTAAATGCCTGGGGTAAGAGTTGAAGGCAAAGGGGAGATGCAAATTTGGAGTATATTATCGTTGGCACCGCCGGCCATGTAGACCATGGCAAGACCTTGCTGGTAAAAAAGCTGACCGGAGTTGACACCGACAGGTTGAAGGAAGAAAAGGAGCGGGGCATTTCCATCGAACTTGGGTTTGCCCCCTTGGTTTTGCCGGGCGGGCAGCGCATGGGTCTGGTAGATGTGCCCGGCCACGAGCGGTTTATCAGGCAAATGCTTGCAGGGGTTGGAGGTATGGACCTGGTGATGCTGATTGTGGCGGCAGATGAAGGTGTCATGCCCCAAACTGTTGAACATTTACAGATCATCGATTTGCTGCAGGTAAAAAGAGGCATTTTGGTGATCACCAAGAGGGACCTTGTGGACGACGAGTGGTTAGACCTGGTACAGGAGGAGGTTAGGGAAGCTGTAGCGAAAACAGTTCTCGCTTTAGCGCCAATAGTTGCCGTATCAGCTATTACGGGGGAAGGCCTGCCGGAACTGGTCAGCCTGCTGGAAGAGCAAGCCTTGATGACACCTCCGAAAAGCACGGCCGGAAAGGTCCGGATGCCTGTCGACAGGACTTTTTCCATCACCGGCTTTGGCACTGTAGCTACAGGCACCTTGTGGTCAGGCACAATCAAGGTGGGGGATATCCTGGAAATACTGCCGCAGGGACACCAGGCCAGGGTGCGGTCCCTGCAGGTTCATGGTGAGCAGGTGGAGGAAGCCGCTGCGGGTCAGCGGGTGGCAGTTAACCTTGCCTCTATGGGTCTGGAGGAAGTACCTCGCGGAACCTGGTTGGGGAGTCCCGGCACATTTAAGCCCAGCATCAGGCTGGACCTGGAACTGCACATCCTGTCAACGGCACCCAGGGCCCTGAAAAATAACGACCGGGTCCGCCTTTACCTGGGGACTGCAGAGGTCCTTGGCCGGGTTGCTCTGTTAGACAGAGAAGAATTAAATCCGGGGGATGCAGCTTTTGTGCAGCTGGCAGCAGAAGAGCCAATGGTGGCAGTCAGGCATGACCGATTTGTGCTGCGTTCATACTCGCCCATGGAAACCATCGGAGGCGGGGTGGTAATTGACCCGCAGGGAACAAAGCAGAAGCGTTTCCAGCCCAGGGTCTTGGCTGTAATGGCGGCAAAAAAGCGGGGTACTCCCGAGGAATTGGTCGGCCAGGTATTGAATGACAGCAAAGACCCCCTGCGTTCCTTGCCGGAACTGGCCAAGATGGCTGGATTAAACGATAAGGAAACTGCCGGAGCACTGAAGTCTTTGGCCGCAAAGGAAGATATTTTTATCTTCCCTGCGGAAGGAACAGAATATGCCATTGCTGCAATCAACTGGGCAAAATGGACAGACCAAACAGCAAAACTGCTGGATCAATTTCATCGTCAGTATCCCTTGCGCCAAGGGCTGCCAAAAGAGGAACTGCGGAGCAAAAAGTTTCCCAACTTAAATGGAAAGGTCTTTCAGGCTCTCCAGGAATACTGGCAAGAGAAGGGGTTTGTAAAGGTTAAGGGGAACACTGTGGCTTTGCCAGGCTTTAACCCTGCGCCGGCGGGCCACCAGCGAGATGCCCTGGAGCTAATCGAAAGAAAGCTGAAAAGTGGCGGGCTGCAACCCGCTACGTGGCCCGAGATTCTGCCGCTGTTAAGCATAGGGGCCGAGGAGGCCGAGGAGGTAATGCAGTATCTTTTGCGGCACGATACTGTAGTCAAAGCGGCTGAAGATATTTATTTTCACCGGGAGGCTGTCAGCCAGGCAAAACAAATGATTGCCGATCACATCAAGAAAAATGGGGGAATCTTACTGGGAGAAGCCCGGGACCTGCTGAGCAGTTCCCGGAAATATGTTTTGCCTCTGCTGGAATATCTCGATCAGATCAAGTTTACTCGCCGAATCGGGGATAAACGGGTGCTGTATTAGGAATATATCCCAGCATGCATCCTGTGGGGCTGGCTTGTTTTTCCACGCTGCCGGTGCTATAATGAACCAGGCCATTTATTTATAGTTATGGCCTGTATGTGGGGGTGGATTGGGTCTGGTGGCCCGCCTGGACTTCAAATCCAGCCGTGCGGCAGCGATCCTGTCGCAGGTGGGTTCGATTCCCACCCGCCCTCGCCAGATAATCTGCTTATATAAGTTATATAAGAGGATCGTACTGAGTGCTTTATTTTCAGGGTAGATTTAAGGGATCGCATGCTCGCAGGGCACGGCGGTCTGACACTTGCCGCAGCCGTAGCGGGGCTTAAAGCGGGGCCTGATGGTGTTGTCGAGATAACTGCTGCAAGCCTCAACGTCTTTGCCCCGTTCTGAAATTGCTCCGGGCGCACAGCGTGGGATGCAGGCCAGGCAGGTGCCTTCGGTTACTCCGGGACAGTACTGGTATAGATCCCGGTAAGGCCTGGAGGTTGGAGCCAGCTTAAGGCTCGTGACGATACTGCCATAACGGCCGGCACAGCCTTTTATTGTGATCAAGGATTTGCTTAAACCAAAGGTTCCCAGACCGGCAATAAACGCGGTGTGTCTCTCAGACCAGTTGCTCCGCTTGTTAATAATCGAAAACCGGGTATCCAAGGGTGGGGCAAGGGCTTTTCCTCCAGCTTTTTGGATATCGTCAATCAGGAACTGGCGCAGTCCAGTGTTGCAGGCCTCCCCTTCATTGCGCCCATAAAGCCACTCTGTAGCTGGTAGGCCCGGAATGTGGTTAGCCTGGCGAATCTGAATCGAAAAGGGCAGGAAATAGGAAATAACAGTTTCTGCTTCCGGTAGCCATTCCGCAGGGCTCATATGGGCAGGGCCGATCGCTTCCGGGTTTTTAAGCTCCTTGTATAAAGGATCGCCGGCTGCAGCCAAGCCAACCAGCGGCAGATCATAAATCCGCTTCAGGCCTAGCTCCTCCACCCTGTTTAAAGGGCTCTGCTCCAAAAAAACTGCGGCTTTCTGCGTAATATCCTCTAAACTTATCATTACAAGGCTCCTCCTTCCTCCAGTTAAAATACATCTTTTGTTTTTCCCCAATAAATCAGCTTCATTAGCAAAAGCAGCACTCCTTTTATTTTTGAACAAATTATATCATATTAGCAAGCTGGAAGGCGAAATTCTACTTTAATTTGCACATCTGCATAATGCAGGGGATGCTTCATATTTTCTCAGGCAGGGGAACCTTTTAACGGGGCATATCGTCAACTTAATGGAAAGATCATTTTGTTTTCAGAGGGGATGAGAGGATGAAGCGACAAAAAAATATGATCTCTTTTGGGCTGGTGTTGGTCTTACTGGCAGGGATATTGCCGGGAGCCGGCTGTGCTTTAGAGGAGGTCAAGCAAGATGTCAGGCAAGAAGTCAAGCAAGCGGCCTACGCAAAGCCAGCGGCCTCTGTCGATGCGAGGCTGGTAGAAGGCAATACCAGCTTCGGGTTAAAATTATTTAAAGCTATTCTGGCGGCTTCTCCGGGAGAGAATATCCTTATCTCTCCGGCCAGCGTCTCCCTGGCTCTGGCGATGACCAAAAACGGCGCCGCCGGGGAGACGCGCGCGGCCATGGCCCAGGCGTTGCAACTAGAAGCAATGAGCCTTGATGAAGCTAATGCCGCCTTCGCTGATCTGCGAAGCATTCTGCTAAACCCGGACCCGAAGGTGGAGCTGTCCATCGCCAATTCCCTTTGGGCCCGCCAGGGTGTTGCTTTTCACGAGGACTTCCTGGAGCGAAACCGCAAATATTTTGGCGCCCAGGTGACCGAACTTGATTTTGATCGCCCCGATGCCGCCAAGACGATTAACGCTTGGGTCAAGGAGCAAACCAAGGGTAAAATCGACGAAATAGTTGAGCCGCCGATCCATCCCCTGACGGTGCTTTTTCTGATCAATGCCATCTACTTCAAAGGCGCCTGGAGCGAAGCATTTAATCCGGAACTGACCAGGGAACTGCCCTTTACCCTGGCTGACGGAGGAAGCAGAGCTCACCCAATGATGTTCAAGGGAGGGGAGTTTCGTTACCTGGACGGTGAGGGGTTCCAGGCTGTCGCCCTCCCCTACGGAGAAAACGAGCGAATCAGCATGTATATTTTCCTGCCTGATCGCGATGCAAGCCTCCAAGAGTTTTATCACAACCTGACCCCGGAAAACTGGGCACAGTGGAGAGCATCCTTCCGGACAGTTGAGGGCGAGGTGGGCCTCCCCCGCTTCAAGTTCTCCTATGAGGCCTCCCTGAACGACTACCTGAAAGCCCTTGGCATGGGGGTGGCTTTTGATATGGCAGCCGCCGATTTTTCCGGCATGCGCCCGATCCCTCCCCAGCTTTGCATCGCCGATGTGAAGCATAAGACATATATCGATGTGAACGAAAAGGGGACCGAGGCCGCCGCGGTTACCTCAGTCGAAATGAGGGTTACATCGATGCCGCTGGATCGCTTCAGCATGATTGCCGACCGCCCTTTTTGCTTCGCCATTGTTGACGATCAGACCGGGTCCTTGCTGTTTATCGGCGCGCTGACAGATCCGGGGCTGTGATGGGTTTTATGCATAGCCAAAAACCAGGGAAAAAGAGAAAGTCGCAGCAGACGGTAAAATAAGTTTTGCATCCTTGCAGGATGCTTTTTTATTTTATGGAATAAATAGCCTTGACAGGGCACTTGCAGGGGGGTATTGGGGATGGAGATTGAGTTTTTGCTGGCGGGGATCGCACTGGGGGGATGGGCTGTTTGGATCCTCATGCGAGTCAATGCCAAGCATGCTTACGACAAGGCCAGTGCAGAAATGGCAGCAGAAAAAGCAATTCTGACAGAACGAATCGGCGGAAAAGACCAGAAAATATCTGAATTGAGCGCTCTGGCGGATGCGCAGGCCAAAAAAGCGCAAGGCCTGGAGGAGGAAGTCCGGGGATTATTAGCCAATCTCGCTGAAGTAAAGGCCCAAATGGCGGAGGAAAGAAAAAACTCAGCTGAAAAACTTAGCCTGATCAATGACGCGCAAGTAAAGCTGCTCGATGCGTTTAAAGCGTTATCCGCCGATGCCTTAAAGAGCAATAACCAGTCTTTCTTGGAATTGGCCAAAAGCAGCCTCGAAAAGTACCAGGAAATGGCCAAAGCAGACCTGGACAGCAGGCAAAAAGGCATTAATGAAATAATCAAGCCGATCAGAGAATCTTTAGATAAGGTAGACACCAAAATTCAGGAAATAGAAAAGGATCGCCATGCCGCTTACGGCAGTCTGACCGAGCAAGTGAAATCGCTGGCTGTTACCCAGGCCTCTTTGTATACGGAGACATCTAACCTGGTCAGGGCACTGAGAACCCCCGCCGTGCGAGGGCGCTGGGGCGAAATCCAGCTCAAACGGGTGGTAGAAATTGCCGGCATGCTCGAACACTGTGATTTTTACCAGCAAGAATCCGTCGCCACAGAGGGGGGACTGCTGCGCCCGGACTTAATCGTCAAGCTGCCAGGCCGCAAAAACATCATTATCGATGCCAAGGCTCCTTTGCAGGCTTTCCTGGAAGCCCTGGAGACCCAGGACGACAATGTCCGGACTGCAAAACTTAAAGAACACGCAAGTCAGGTTAAGAAACATCTTTCTAGGCTGGGATCTAAAGGATACTGGGAACAGTTTATCCCCTCACCGGAATTTGTAGTCTTATTTCTTCCCGGTGAAACCTTTTTTGGGGCGGCCCTGGAACAGGATCCCGCCCTGATTGAACACGGAGTCAGCGAACGGGTAATTTTGGCCACCCCCACCACCCTGATCGCCCTGCTAAAGGCAGTGGCATATGGCTGGAGGCAAGAAAGAATTGCCGAAAACGCCCAGGCGATCAGCGCCTTGGGCAAGACCTTATACGAGCGCATCGCAACTCTGGCCGAGCATTTTGGGGATATCCGCAAAGGGCTGGACAAATCTGTCGAGGCTTACAACAAGGCAGTGGGAACATTGGAAAGCCGGGTGCTGGTTTCGGCGCGGAAATTTAAAGACCTCGGCGGCTTTGAAGACGGAGAAATTGAGATGCCGGATACAGTCGAAAGAACCACCCGTTCCATTCAAGCCCAGGAACTCTTAGTCCTGCCGGAAGCCGCTTCTGAGATAAGCCGCACAGGCTTAAATGTAAGCAAGGATTATTGCGGTTAAGCAGTTGTTAATTTCCTGTATTTGTGTATAATAATGGTGCGGAAATAAAGTGCTGAAGATGGGAGGAATCATATGACTGCCGATGCAGCAATTACAACGGAAAAGAAAAACAAATTAATCAACAGGTACTCTTTCCGGGAGGAGATCTTCAACAGTGTCACCCATGGCATTGGAGCTCTGTTGAGTATCGCTGCCCTGGTTATTCTCGTAGCTTTTGCCAGCATCAAGGGAGATGCCTGGCGGATTGTGAGTTTTAGCATTTACGGCTTTACCTTGTTCTTTCTGTACCTTTCTTCTACTCTTTATCACAGCGTTTTTCACGAGAAGACCAAAAGAGTGTTAAGGGTATTTGACCATGCAGGCATCTATTTGCTCATCGCGGGAAGCTATACACCAATTACCCTGGTGCTGATGAGGGACGCCTGGGGCTGGACGATCTTTGCGCTGATTTGGTCCATGGCCCTGCTGGGGATTGTGTTGAAAATTATCAGCCTGGAAAGAATGAAAGTTTTCTCAATTGTATTGTATTTGGCAATGGGCTGGTTGATTGTCATCGCCATGAAACCCATGTTGGCTGCGTTTCCTGAGGGTCTCTTCACCTGGCTCCTGATCGGCGGGTTGGCCTATACTTTTGGGCTGATCTTTTATGTATGCAAAAAAATCCCGTTTAACCATGGGATCTGGCATTTATTTGTTTTAGGCGGGAGTGCGGTCCATTACTTTGGCTTTTTGCGCTATCTTGCCCTGTAAAAAAGCATTATTGCTGACTGCATATTGCCTCGATGCAGAAGAAAGAATAGAAACATAAAGAGCGAGAGGAGTGGTCTGTTGAAATTTCAAAGAGTTCAGGAGATCCTGGCTTCACCTGACATCATTGAGGTTTCATATCATGGGACCCCTGTCTGGATAGAAACCGTTAATCCTGAAGAAAAGACTGCCAGGATTAAGGCCGATGCCTTGCCGCACAAGGAAAAAACTGTACCGGTAGATGAGTTGCAAGAGCGAAAAGGGGACACACCGCTTAAATGAGAGGTGAGAAGTGAGAGGTTAGAAGTGAGAGGTTAGAGGTCAAAATAGGGAATGGGAATATGCCCGCTTAAGAGCAACGGAACGCGGAATGTCCCCAAATAAGTTAATAATGGTAAGCAGCGTGAACCGCTCCAAAATATTTTGGAGCGGTTCACTGTTTTTCACACATCTAATTCCGGCTGCATAAATTGTTGGCAGGAATTAGCCACAGGCAACTAAGTTAATCGCAACTACAGTTTTCCCGGGCTTTATCTTTACAGATTGGGAGGAGAACAAAATGTCAACAGGTTATACTTTGCCAAAACTGCCATTGGGCAAAACAGCAACTATTGAAGCGGTATTAGCAGAGGGTTCCATGCGCCGCCGCTTGTTGGATTTGGGTCTGGTGCCTGGAACAAGGATTACTGCCATCCTGGAAAGTCCCCTTAAGGACCCGGTGGCTTACCTGGTGAAGGGGGCGGTAATCGCCCTGCGGAAGGAAGTGGCAGGGCAGGTTTTAGTCCAATAGTAAAAAAAAGATAATTGGAGGTATCAAAAATGGGATTAACCTATCAGTCTGGCGGCAGCCACACCTGGCGGGAAGCGTCAATAGCTAAGGGACCGTACCCGGTAGTTGTTCTGTCAGGAAACCCTAATACGGGGAAAAGCACACTGTTTAACGCCTTGTCCGGAATGAACCAGCATACCGGCAACTGGCCCGGCAAGACAGTATTAAGGGCCGAGGGGGTTTTCAGTCATCAGGGGATGAAGTTTACTGTGATTGATCTGCCGGGGACATATTCCCTGATGGCCAATTCAATGGAGGAGCAGGTTGCCAGGGATTTTATCTGTTTTGGAGATCCCAAGGCAGTAGTAGTGGTGGCGGATGCCACCTGCCTGGAGCGCAACTTAAACCTGGTGCTGCAAATTACGGAGATCACTCCCCGGGTATTAGTCTGCCTGAACCTGATGGATGAAGCGAAAAAAAAGGGGATCAAAATCGATGCTGATCTGCTCGCCAAGGAGCTTGGAGTACCGGTAATTCCAACAGTGGCCAGAGAAAAGAAGGGCCTTAATGAATTAAAAAAATCAATTTTCGATCTGGTTTCCGGTCAGCTGGTGACCAATCCAGTCAAAGTGATTTACGATTCACAGGTAGAAGAAACCCTGGCAAATCTGGAAGCCCGCCTTCGGCCCCTATTGCCCAGTCATATTAATGCCAGGTGGTTGGCGTTAAGACTTTTGGACGGAGACAAAAGCATCGTGGCTTCTCTGGAACAACACCTGCATCAGGTGAGCGCTATTCGTGGTATAGGGGGTGAATTGACAGCATGGGCCAGGTAGGGGTTCTCTTGCAGACACTGCATAATATTGCCCAAGAAATTCCTGCTTCCAGGGCAAATCAGATCAGAGATCAGATTGTAAAAGACATCTATTGTCATGCTGAAAAGGTTACCAGGAAAACGGTTGTCCGTGAGCATGGCAATTTTACCGGTGACTGGGATCGCCGGGTGGACAGCATTGTCACCTCCAGGGTATGGGGCTTTCCCATCATGTTTGGCCTGCTTGGGCTGGTTTTTTGGATCACCATCGTCGGCGCCGCGTATCCGGGCGAGGTCCTGGCTACAGGTTTGTTTGCCCTGGAAAGACAGCTTTCCTTGCTGTTTAACTTGCTGGGGGCTCCGGCATGGCTCCATGGAGTACTTGTCGAAGGCATGTTTAGATCAGTTGCCTGGGTAGTAGCGGTAATGCTGCCGCCGATGGCCATCTTCTTTCCCCTGTTTACCTTGTTGGAAGACATCGGCTATTTGCCAAGGGTAGCCTTTAATCTGGATCGATTATTCAAAAAAGTCGGCGCTCACGGAAAACAGGCCCTGACCATGGGCATGGGATTTGGATGCAATGCTGCCGGTATTGTTTCAGCCAGAATTATTGAATCCCCCAGGGAAAGAATGATCGCCATCCTGACCAACAGTTTCGTCCCCTGCAATGGGCGGTTTCCGCTCCTGATTGTAATGGCTGCCATCATGGCGGGTAGCCTGGCCGGCGGTAATTTGGCATCCTTTGCAGCTGCGGGAATAGTGTTGCTGGCGGTATTGTTTGGTGTACTGATCACCTTGGGAGTGTCATGGCTTTTGTCCCTGACCCTGTTAAAGGGGGTTCCCTCTACCTTTACCCTGGAATTGCCTCCCTACCGGAGGCCTCAAGTCGGGCGGATCATTATCCGCTCTGTGCTGGACCGGACCATATTTGTCTTAGCCAGAGCTGTAGCAGTCGCAGCCCCTGCCGGCGTCCTGATCTGGATCTTGGCGAACACCTGGATTGGGGGGCAAAACCTGATTGCTTACCTGGTCGGCTGGCTGGAACCGCTGGGGAGAAGTTTAAGCCTCGATGGGTATATTCTGATGGCCTTTATCTTGGGGCTGCCAGCCAAAGAGACCGTTTTACCAGTGCTTTTAATGGGCTACATGGCAGCAGGGACCATGATTGAGTTGGGCAGTCTCAATGCTCTGATCGAAGTTCTGGCGGTTGAACACGGATGGACTTGGGTCACCGCCCTGAACACCATGCTGTTGACCCTTTTATTGTACCCCTGTGCAACTGCCATTATCACAGCATACAAAGAAGCCAAAAGCCTGAAAGTCGCCGCTTTGGTGCTGTTCATGCCGCTAATTATAGCCTTGCTGGTAACCTGGGGAGCAGCTCAGTTAATCCGGATGTTAGGTTTGATTTGAAAATGGAAGGGGGCATGCTCATGACAAAGGAAGATCAAGAATTTTATACCGTCCGCAGGTATGCTCTGCAGCAGCAGGAGGATGGCGGCCTGACTCCCAGTATGGAAGACTACCTGGAAATGGCTTGCCGGCTGTCTCAGGGGAAAGGTTTTGTCAGGGTTGGCGACCTGGCTGCCTCGCTTAATGTGCAGCCTCCTTCAGCAACCAAAATGCTGCAAAAGATGGCGGAATTGGGGTATGCAAATTATGAAAAGTATGGAGTGGTTAATTTAACAAAAACAGGAGCATCCCTGGGGGCAGATCTATTATGGCGGCATGAGGCAGTGGCCAGGTTTCTGCAAATCTTGGGGGTGACGGAAGGCCTGCTGGAAGAGACCGAAAAGATTGAGCACAGTCTCAGCTGCGGCACAGTAGAGCGGATGATCTTCCTGGTGGAATTCCTGAAAGATAATCAGGAGTGGGAGGCCGCCTATGCAAAGTTTGCCAGAGAAAAAAGTGTTCAGCCGGCTGTGATAAACATACCGGGGTAAAACCATACTATTGCTGAAAGAAATGATCAAAAACTACCGGAGGTCGTATAATGGAAAAAACCCTGAAGCCAGCTGGCGAGATTGAAGTTATGGTGGATAAAATCGTACAGGATGCCAAAGAAGCAGAAAAGGATTTTCTGGGCTATTCCCAGGAGGAAGTTGATCGAATAGTCAAAGCCATGGCCCTGGCCGGTGTTGATAAGCATATGGAGCTTGCCCGCCTGGCTGTGGAAGATACCCAAATGGGCGTATATGAAGATAAGGTGACCAAGAACTTGTTTGCAACTGAATATGTCTACCACAGTATCAAGTACGAAAAGACCGTGGGGTTAATCAGCGCAAACGAGGAAGAAGGATTTGCAGAGGTAGCGGAGCCGGTCGGAATTATTGCCGGGATTACCCCGGTCACCAATCCCACGTCTACCACCATGTTCAAGTCGTTAATAGCTGTAAAGACGCGAAATCCAATCGTGTTTGCCTTTCACCCCAAAGCCCAAAAGAGCAGCGCCGAAGCAGCCCGGGTAATGTACCTGGCGGCCATAAAAGCCGGTGCGCCAGAACACTGCATTTCCTGGATCCCTGAGCCTTCCCTGGAGGCAACCCGTTTCCTGATGCGGCACCCGGGGATATCCCTGGTGCTGGCGACCGGTGGCGCCGCGATGGTGGAAGCAGCCTACAGTTCCGGGCGGCCGGCCCTTGGAGTTGGCCCGGGAAATGTTCCGGCATATATCGAGAAAACGGCCAACCTGCGCCGTGCCGTGGCAGATATAGTAGTCAGCAAGACCTTTGATAACGGGGTAATCTGCGCTTCGGAGCAGGCAGTAATTGTGGACCGGGAGGTATATGAGGAAGTCAAGGAACTTTTCCGGCAGCTGGGCGGCTACTTCCTTAACCCTGAGGAGACCCGTCTCCTGGAAGGTATTGCCATCGACCGGGAACATAAAATGATCAATCCCCGGATTGTAGGGCAGCGGGCGACTGCTATTGCAGAAATGGCTGGTCTCCCCGTTCCTGACCACACCCAACTTTTGATTGCCGAGGTAGAGGGAGTAGGTGAGGAATACCCCTTAACAAGAGAAAAGCTAAGCCCGATTATTGCCTTTTTGAAAGCCAGGGATACAGAACATGGCATCTGCCTCAGCGAACAGATGACCGAGTTTGGTGGGTTGGGCCATTCTGCCGTAATCCATTCGGAAAACCAGGAGGTGATCCGGCAGTTTACCAAAAGGGTGCAGGCCGGCAGGCTGATTGTGAACAGCCCGTCGGTCCACGGGGCAATTGGCGAAATATATAACCGGATGACTCCCTCATTCACATTGGGATGCGGTTCCATGGGCGGCAACTCCACCACCGACAATGTCAGTGTCAGGAATCTGATCAATATCAAGCGGGTCAGCCACCGGAAAGCCCGGATGAAATGGTTCCGGGTTCCCGACCGGATTTACTTCGAGTCAGGGTCCTTGCAGTACCTGAGCAAACTCTATGGCCATCAGCGGGCAGTTATTGTCACCGATAAAATGATGGTGGAGTTGGGCCTGGTAGATAAAGTAATTCGCCAACTGGAGAAGATAAATATAGATGCAAAGGTATTCTCCGGTGTGGAAGCTGATCCATCGGTAGAAACAGTAAAAAGCGGTGCCCGAATGATGACAGATTACGGGCCGGATTTGATTATTGCCCTGGGAGGGGGTTCGCCGATGGACGCCGCCAAGGGAATGTGGCTGTTTTACGAATACCCCGGGACAGATTTTGAGGACCTGAGGCTCAAATTTGCTGACATCCGGAAACGCACCTACAAGTATCCGAAGCTGGGGATAAAAGCAACGATGGTTGCCATCCCGACCACCAGCGGGACCGGTTCCGAAGTTACGGCTTTTGCTGTGATCACGGATAAAAAAAGAGGTATTAAATACCCGCTGGCCGATTATGAGCTTACCCCCGATATCGCCATTCTTGACCCTGAATTGGTAAAAACCATGCCACCTCAACTGACTGCGGATACAGGTTTTGATGTGCTGGTGCATGCTATAGAGGCCTATGTGTCCGTTTTGGCGTCAGATTTTACCGATGCGATGGCATTAAAGGCAACAGAGCTGGTATTTCAGTGGCTGCCTGTAGCCTACAGGCAGCCAGGCAATATGAAGGCCAGAGAGAAAATGCATAACGCATCAACCATAGCCGGGATGGCTTTTACCAATGCCTTTTTGGGCATTAACCATAGCCTGGCTCATGTCCTGGGGGCAAAATTCCACATTCCCCATGGGCGGGCAAATGCTATTTTAATGCCATATGTGATTAAGTATAATGCCAGCATGCCGACTAAACTGGTAGCATATCCAAAATATGAGTTCCCTGAGGCGGATCGCCGTTATTTTGAGCTGGCCCGCTACCTTGGTTTGCCGGCCGGCAGTGTGACAGAGGGGGTGGAAAGCCTGGTGCGGGCAGTGGTGACTCTGAGGAAAGAACTAAATATGCCAGCTACCTTGGAGGAAGCCGGTGTCAAGGCAGAGGAGTTTGAAGCGTTTGTTAAGGAATTAGCCTATGAAGCCTTTGCTGACCAAACAACAGCCAGCAATCCGAGGTTGCCGCTGGTGAAGGAGCTGGAAGCAATTTACCGGCTGGCCTATAACAGGACCCCGGAAGAGATGGCCCGGGCATGAGGCAAGAGGCATGAGGCAAGAAGCAAGTAAAATAGAAAACAAGCCATTTGCGATGCACGCGCTGCGGTAATAAGCATTTCGGCCCGTAGCGCAGGCTTCCAGCCTGCAAAACAAGCCCTAACGGTTTTCACGAGTGCAGGCAAGATGCCCGCACTACGGATGAAACCCCAATTTTACAGCAAAATACTTCCAAATTGCCGGCGAATAATAATGCTTATGATAAACAGAATAGAAACGTTAGAAATTTTGAAGGGGGTGAAGCTGGTTTCCCTTTCAGGTGTGCATAAATCGCTATGCAACCTTGGGTAACCAGTAAACTGTTTGGGTGATAACTTGGTTCAGATTCCCCGGGTAGCCTATTTTTGCATGGAATACGGCCTGGATCCAGAGCTTCCTATCTATGCCGGAGGCTTGGGTATTCTGGCTGGAGACTATCTGAAAGCAGCCAGGGACGCAAAAGTGCCTATGGTAGGCATCGGTATCTTATGGCGGCAAGACTATACCACTCAGCTGATCGGAGAGGACGGGCGTCCCTATGATGTATACCCAACCTACTCCTACGAGCAAGTCAAAGATACCGGAGTGATTGTCAAGATCAGGGTAAGGGGCGAGGAGGTCAGCTGCAAAGTCAGGTATGTAAACCAGTATGGCAATGTGCCCCTTTATTTGCTGGATACCAATTTTCCAGGCAGCAAGCATGGCTGGATGACAGCCAAGCTTTATGGCGGTGTAGCCCAGGACCGGATAGCTCAGGAAATCGTTCTGGGTGTTGGGGGTGTCCGGGCCCTTCGCGCCCTGGGGATTGAAGTTGACCTGTATCATTTTAACGAAGGACACGCGGTTCTGGCCGGGGTGGAACTGATCAGGGAAAAGATGCAAAAAAACGGGATGGACTTTGCAAAGGCCTGGGAGGCTACCCGGCGAGAAGTGGTGTTTACCACCCATACCCCGGTAGAAGCTGGAAATGAACAGCATGACCATGGCCTGTTGCAGTTTATGGAGGCTTATAACGGGCTTACCTACGAGCAAATGAAGGATCTGGGCGGAGATCCCTTTAATATGACGGTAGCCGGATTAAGGTTAGCTTATGTGGCTAACGGAGTATCCAGGCTGCATGGAGAAACGGCTCGCCAGATGTGGCGCGGAACCTCAGGGGCGGCTCCAATCCTGTCAGTTACTAACGGTGTGCATGTCGAAACCTGGCAGGACCAACGCCTGTGGGAGGCCTATTTGTGGCACCGGGACCTGTGGCAGCCCCATCAAGAAGCCAAGAAAGAATTGTTGGAATATATCAAGAATCATACAGGTATTACCATGAGGAAGGATACTCTTCTGGTTGGATTTGCCCGCAGGGCTGCGCCATATAAAAGAAGCGAACTTATTTTCCGCAATGCGGACACAGTGGAACCATACCTGCGGGAGGGTAAGCTCCAGTTGATTTTCTCCGGCAAGGCTCATCCCAATGACACCCTGGGGAAAGATATAGTGGCAGACCTGGTGCGGATGGACCGCAAATTCGGCGAGAGCGTAGTATTTCTGGAAAACTATAATATGCAAATAGCGGAACTCCTGGTCCGGGGTTGTGACGTATGGCTGAATAACCCGCGGCGGCCGCTGGAGGCCAGTGGTACCTCAGGGATGAAAGCTGCCATGAATGGAGTGCTCAACTTAAGCGTGGTAGACGGTTGGGTAGCGGAAGGTCCCCAGCATGGTGTCAGCGGCTGGCTTCTGCCGGAACCCCCGGAAGACCTGGTGGAAGAATGGAGGTTGGATGAGCACGATCTTCAGGCCCTATACAAGGTCTTATTTGAAGAGGTGGTTCCCACATTTAACCATGACCGGCCCAGGTGGGTTAAAATGATGCGGGCCAGTATCGAGATGTCCCACTGGCAGTTCTCGGCAGCCAGGATGCTAAAAGAGTATTACGACCGGATTTACCAGTATGAGGGTGGCTGGCAGGACTTCTTTCCCAAAGGACACCAGCAACACGCCCATCCTGCCCCGCAAATGTACCAGTAAGGAACTAGCTGCAGTGAAAAGCTGCAGCTAATTCTTTGATGTTGGGATAATATGATTATTACATCTGAATAAAGAGGATTTTGCGGGGTTTTAGCAGAACATTTTGTGAAAGCCGGCATTTAGAACGGGATTTCTTGTAAGGTGTCAGTTCCAGAAAAGAGGGATCAGGGCTATGGAAATTTCAGTCTGCGTTGGCAGTTCCTGTTTCTTGCGCGGAGCTCCCCAGGTGCTGGAGGCCTTGCAGCGGGAAATTGCCTCTCACCGTCTGGAGCAAAAGGTTATTCTGAAGGGAAGCTTTTGTTTGAACAGCTGCACCAGAGGAGTGACGGTAGTGCTGGATCAGCAAGTGTTCACCGGAGTGCTTCCTGAAGCAGTGCCGGAATTATTCCTTTCCCACGTGTTAGCAAAGCTGGCTCTGCAATAGATTTTTTTAAAGGGGGGGATAGGTCTGGTTATTGTCAATAACGAAGCTAAATGCCGGGATTGTTACCGGTGCTTAAGGTCCTGCCCGGTACAGGCCATCGCTTTCAGCCTGGGCACAGATGAGACTGAAATGCTCCATGCCCACGTGATCAGTGAACGGTGTATCCTGGATGGGCGGTGTGTGCTGGTATGTCCCCAAAAGGCCAAACGAGCACGCCAGGATCTCGCTTGCGTAAAGGAATTGCTTCAATCGGGGGTTCCTGTGGCTGCCAGCATCGCCCCTTCGTTTGCCGCTGCTATCCCGGCTTTTAGCCCGGGAAAGTTTTTAGGGTTTTTAAGGAAGCTGGGGTTTGCCAAGCTGCTGCCTACCGCTACCGGCGCCGCGTTAGTAGCCGATTGTCTTAAAGCACTTCCCCGCAGCAGTAACCTGCCAATGATTACCTCTAGCTGTCCAGTAGTTGTGTCAATGGTAGAGAAGTACCATCCCCAGGCCATTCCTTACCTGCAACCTGTAGTTTCGCCCATGGCGGCCCATGCCCGGCTGATCAAAAAGATGTATCCAGCCATGGAGGTGGTCTTCATCGGTCCCTGCATTGCCAAAAAGGCTGAAGGCGATGAGATAGAAGAAATCAAAGCCGTCGTAACCTTTAAAGAACTGTGGGATTGGTGGCAGGAAGAAGGCCTTAACTTGGCGGATGTGGCCGAATCAGATTTTGATGGGCCAAAGCCCTCAATATCCCAGCTTTTCCCCTTGGAGGGGGGCTTCCTGGCAACTGCGGGCCTTACAACTGATATGCTGGCGGGGGATACCATAGTGGTGTCAGGAGTGGAGGAGTGCCTGGAGTTTCTTAGCCGGATAGGCAACGGGGGCTATCCTGGTGTGCAGGTGGTGGAGATGATGGCCTGCCGGGGAGGGTGCATCAACGGCCCCAAGGTAGTTGGGGAGGATGACCTTTTTTCCCGGCGCAACCGCCTGTTGCATTACTATTTGGCCAGAAAGGATGGCCCTGGCTCAGAAGCGGGGGAAGGGCCGGCCAAAACCTTACTTGAGATAGATTTGCACAGATCCTATAAAAATTGCCAAATTCAGGAGATTTTTCCGGAAGAGTCGGTCCTGAGGGAAATTTTGGCTCGTACCGGCAAACACCAGCCAGCGGATGAGCTAAACTGTGGCGCCTGTGGGTATAATTCTTGCCGGGATAAGGCCTTGGCCGTATATCAAGGCCGGGCGGAACTGGACATGTGCATCCCTTTTATGCGCAAGAAAGCGGAATCCTTTTCCAACCTGGTACTGGGGGCCCTGTCCAGCGGGGTCTTGGTTGTCAACAATAAATTGCGGGTGTTAGAGGCCAATGCCGCCGCTTTGGCGATGTTCGGATCACAGATAGCCGGCGAGGATATCGAGAACCTGTTCGACAAAAGTCACCTGATAGAAGTACTGAATACAAAATCGGCAGTAAAGGCTGTTGTTCCCTGTCCCAGGTTCCAAATCCTGACCCGACAGACAGTGTTTTATTTGCATGATCATGATTTAATTATTTGCATCATTGACGATATTACCGAAGAAGAGACCAGGCGTAAAAAGGCGCAACAGGTGAAAAGGACGACTATCGACAGGGCGCAGCAGGTAATAACCAAGCAAATGAAGGTAGCTCAGGAGATAGCCGGACTGCTTGGTGAAACTACAGCGGAGACCAAAGTGCTCTTGCAAAAATTGATTGACGTCATGAAGGAAGAGTGAGGCCAATGGCATTAAGCCTCAAAAACCCACTGTATATTGAAACTGCGGCCGGCCAATTGTGCAAGGCAGGCGAGGAGCTGTGCGGCGACAGCTTGTCTATTACCCGTACCAATGGCTCTACAATCATCATTGTTTCCGACGGGTTGGGCAGTGGCGTTAAGGCCAATATCCTGTCTTCCCTGACCACAAGAATGGCGGCGACAATGCTGAAAGAGGGAAGCAAGGTCGATGCCGTAATTGATGTCCTGGCTAACACCTTGCCGGTATGCAAGGTAAGAAACCTGGCTTATAGCACTTTCACCATCGCGCAAATCAAAAGGGATGATGGCCAGATATATCTTGCAGACTATGACAATCCACCGGTGATGTTAATCCGCAAAAAGCAAACCATGTTCTTAAAAAAGACAGAAACCACAATCGGGGAAAGAAAAATCCAGGAAGCCAACTTCACCATCGAAAATGGGGACTGGATGGTGCTCTTAACCGACGGTGTTTTGCATGCCGGAATCGGCGGAGTTTGGAACCTGGGTTGGGGCTGGGACCGGGTTGAAAGTTACATCCGTAATATTGTCAGTGCGGATATGTCCGCCGAAGAATTGGTGACAGAGGTGCTGGAATTATGCAATAGGCTTTATGCGGGAAAGCCAGGGGACGATGCTACGGTGGTAGTGGTGAAAGCCAGGATGCCCAAGTATTTGTCTGCTCTGGTTGGCCCACCGGTCAATCCTGGTCAGGATAGGGAAGCAGTGAAGCGATTGCGCGAAAGAGATGGTATTAAGGTAGTCTGCGGCGGAACTACTGCCCAGATGGTTGCCCGGATTACAGAAAAAAAACTCAAGGTTGATCTGACCTCTTTGGCAGGCGGGGTTCCGCCGGTAGCGGAAATTGAAGGGATCGACTTGACTACAGAAGGGATGTTGACCCTGGCGGAAACCAGGTCCATCCTGGCCAGAGGCGGTTCTTCCAGGGCTCTTAAAGGCAAAAGGGACGGCGCCAGCAGGCTGGCGGCTGTCCTGATGGATGCGGATAACGTTCACTTTATCGTAGGGCGGGCCATCAATCCGGCTCATCAAAGCCCGGATATTCCGGTGATTCTAGCCATGAAACACCAAATAGTGGAAAGTATAATTGAGCTTCTGCGCCAGAAGGGAAAGGAAGTAACCGCGGAGTACTTCTAAATTTGGTCGTTGGAAGAGCCGGCTTCCAGCCGGCTAATGGGGCAGTCGTCGGTAGAGCCGGCTTCCAGCCGGCTAATAGGGTAGTCAGCAGTTAGTGCTCAGTAGGGCTGAATGATTGGAGACCAGAAGCCACTTGTCCCTTCTTGCCTCCTGCCTCCTGAACGGGCTGATTATTAGTCCTTAATAGCATCCGTGGGGCATGATTCCAAAGCTTCTCGGGCGCTTTCTTCATCTTCAGCGGGCACTTCATCAACGATGCTGTGGGCAATGCCTTCGTCATTCCAGCCATAAACTTCAGGGCAGATGTCGATGCAGGTGCCGCAAGCAATGCAAAGATCCGGATCAACAACAACCTTCATTTTGGTCACCTCGACAGGTAATATTTCTTTGCTATTATGCGTTGGGCTGGCCGCGCTCATTCCTGGAATAGTTAAAAAACCACTGGGAAAATTCGGATTAGAGGGGGAAAGTATTTGCTGGGGGAGCAAAAATTTTTGCTGGAGGTCTATCAAAAATTGTATGATCATTACGGACCCAGACACTGGTGGCCTGCTGAGACCGAGTTCGAGGTGATGGCTGGGGCGGTGCTCACCCAAAACGTGGCCTGGCGTAATGTGGAAAAGGCAATCGCTCTTTTGAAACAAAGAGGTTTAATGAACCCGGAAGCCTTGTACCATGTTGAGCTTTCCTTGCTGGAGGAACTGATTGTTCCTTCCAGGTATTACAAGGCGAAGGCTAAAAAGCTTAAAGCTCTGGCAGGTTTAATTATGGAGGAATTCGGCGGGAATCTGGCGGAAATGTTTAATCTGCCGCCATTAAGCCTCCGAGCCCGGCTGCTGCAGGTTTATGGCATTGGCCCGGAAACAGCTGACAGCATTATTCTTTACGCTGCCAAAAAGCCAATTTTCGTCGTTGATGCGTATACCAGAAGAATATTTCACCGCCTCGGTGTTTTTTCGCCAGATGCGGGTTACCAGGTGATGCAGGACTATTTTATGCGTGCTCTGCCTCATCAGGCAGAGCTTTTTAATGAATATCACGCACTGATAGATTGTCTGGGTCACCGCCTGTGCAAAACGACAGATCCGAAATGTATTTTATGTCCTCTTAAAGATATCTGCAGAATTGAGGTGGGATGTGAGAGGCTAGATGTGGGAAACTTGTAGGTACTGGCTACGCCAGTACCAGATTAAAGTCTGTTGCCTGACTTTTTCATCCTCCGATGGTAGCGCCGCATAGGCGGTATGGGGGTCTGACTTCCAACTTCTAACTTCTCACTTCTCACCTCCAATTTAAGAGGTGTGTCCCCATTACTTTAAAGGCCGTTTTTCCTGCCTGGAACAGTAATAAAAGCGAGCTGCCTGCCCGATAATAATACAGTTCGCTGGCCTTTAAAAGGAGGCAGGAAAAAATGGCTAATACAATCGGTTGTTTTCTGATGGTGGTCCTGCTGCTGTTTGGCTCAAGCAGGCCCCTGGACGCTGCCCAAAAATTCTGGCTCAGGGCCGACTCCGTTATATTGATGGAAGCCGGCAGCGGGCAGGTGTTGTTTGCCAAAAACCCGTACAAGCCAAGGCCGCCGGCAAGTATCACCAAGGTTGTCACTGCCGCAGTTGCCGTTGGTCTGGCGGATCCGGAGGAAGTCGTTGAAATCAGTTCTAAAGCGGCTGGGACAAAAATTGGTTCCGATGCCGGGCTGCGGCCAAAAGACCAGTTATTGCTGTCAGAATTGCTGAAAGCTTCTCTGGTGGCTTCTGCCAATGACGCCTCTGTGGCAGTTGCAGAGCACATTGGCGGCAGCACAGAGTTTTTTGCTGAATTGATGCGAAGGCAATCAGCAATTATGGGAGCCTTTGACAGCGGCTGGATCAACCCAAACGGTTATTCCATGAACGGCCACTTTTCTACAGCCAAAGACCTGGCGTTAATTTCCCGGCAGGCTCTGGCAAATGAAACCATCGCCGGCATGGTAGCCCTGAAGAGCACGGAAATAAAGTGGCAGAATCGCCCAGTTGAAATGACCTTAGAAAACACCAACCAACTTTTAGGGGAGGTTGAAGGGGCAGATGGGGTCAAAACTGGTACGACCAGAGCAGCGGGCCGGTGTCTGGCAGCATCCGCTACCAGGTCAGGCCGCCGGTTAATAGCAGTAGTGCTGGACAGCAACAATCGTTTTGACGAAGCAGCTTTTCTGTTAAATCACGGCTTTAGGGAGACCTTCTTCTGGCAGCTAGGCGCCGGCGAAATGTATACGGTGGTTCCAGTGGTCGGAGGCGAAAAGCCCTTCTTAGGGGCTGTGGCAAAGAATTACCTTGGATTTACTATACCTCGCAGTAAGCAGCATTCCTTTCTGTGTCGTGTCAGTGTGGTAAAAAATATTAAGGCCCCGGTGAGAAAGGGGCAGGTTCTTGGGGAACTGGTAGTCTTTTTTGAGGGCCAAGAGGTCGGCCGCACAGAACTGGTGGCCGAAGAAAATGTCCCAGGCAGGGGTATTCGGAGTTTGCTGAATTAGGTCACGTTCAGGAGGCAGGAGGCAGGATGGATAAGCGGCTATTGGTCCCAAATATGGCAGGATGCTGCAAAAGCAAGCATCCTGCTTTCTTGGCTAGAAAACTACAACAGGCGTAGTTCACCATACAAGAGCCTTTTGTAAAAAATCATGATCTCTCCTGGGCACTTTCACGTAGTAAACACGTAGTAAATTCAAAATTCGTTAAAAAGGCTGGCAAGGGTATCATTTATAGAAGCGGCTGCATCTTCTCGAAATTTACTATATAATTTTAATAGTTCTTTTCCCTTGGGTGTCAATTCAGCACCACTATTTCTACCACCAGCATGCCTTTCAACCAGTTTAATGCCGAGCCTCTCTTCAGTGGCTTTAATCTTGCCCCAGGCCGCCCTGTAGGACATGCCTATTTCTTCAGCAGCCTGTTTGATGGAGCCTTTGTCTTCAATAGCTTGAAATAGAGCGGTCCGTCCATTTCCAAAGACGACTTCCCCATCCACCTCCAGCCAGATTTTTACCCTTGGGCGTATTTTCTTTTTTGAGTTGTCACTTTCTTGGTCATCTTTCAATTTACTCACCCATTAAAGGTTTTCTATTTAACCCGAGTTTGGCGACATTTTTTACCAAATCCTTATAAATCAATGTTTTGCAGCTACAAAGCGAACTAGTTGTAGTATAGAATATATGGTAAAAACAATTGATAATTACACCAAAATGCATTGCAATC